>Ga0181570_10003844_pt1 | contig 11188 bp, 8 predicted proteins | sample 101ome_18_FD_148667 | JGI IMG/M metagenome (GOLD analysis project Ga0181570, IMG submission 148667) | Coastal salt marsh microbial communities from the Groves Creek Marsh, Skidaway Island, Georgia - 101406AT metaG (spades assembly) | ecosystem: Environmental > Aquatic > Marine > Intertidal zone...
TCTCGTCCCATTCTCGCGCGAGATTACGATCACGTCTCGTTCCGTCCTCGTTTACGATGACGTCTCGTTATTGTCCTCGACACTGTTTGCCCATAGAGTGAGTTCTCCGGACAGCCGGGTGTCCAAACTTTGTTCCCAAAAGTTCCTCGCGCGCGAGCGTCGCGCGAGGTCGCGACGCCGCGACGACGAGGACGCGGATCGGCGGCGCATCGCGTCTATCGCGTCTATCGTCGAGCGCGCGCGGAGTCGACGCGCGACGCGCCCCGGCGCGCGACGTCGTCGGACGATCGGGCGACCGGCGTGCGCGCGCGTTGAGTTCGAATCTGGGTGCGGTGCATAGATCTGTAGTATGAAACGGTACCCGAAGCGTTCGTCGCTGTGGCGTTTCCTGTCGCTCGCGCTCGTCGTCGGCGTTTTGGTGCGTCGAACGCCGGGGAGTACTTCGAGGGAGCGAGAGCGGGCGCCCGGGGCGGGTGTTTCGACCTTTCGGGATGTTGAGCTGGAGAGCGAGCTGAAGAGCGAGCGGGAGAGCGCGGTGGTGATAGAGATGGAGAGCGAGATGGAGAAGGATGATGCGAGTGAGAGCATAAAAGACGCGCCGGTGTTTGTGGCGTTCGCTGATCACGTGTCGGATGGTGTGTGTGCCTCGGTCGAAACCGCGGCGTTAGCTGGAGTGGATTTACACGTCGTCGGGCTCGATCAGACGGAGTTTGATTTTTCGCACGTGAGCCACGCGAAGTCTAAAAAGATACACGGGTATCTCAAGCTCTTGACGAATGCGGAGCTGAGACAAAAGTATGGAATCACGCGGGACGAGGCGATCGTCGTGCTTTCAGACTCCAGCGATGTGATTTACACGCAAAACGCGTCGCAGCGCGTGGCTGCCGCGTACGATAGTTTAAGACAACAGATTGCGCCGAGCGGTAAAGCGCTCGTCCTATTTTCCGCCGAAGGCAACTGTTGGCCACACATGGCCGATTCTCAAGAACTCATCCCGGGAGGGCGGGAGTATTGCGCTAAATTCCACGAGAGGGCGAATGGGTCGAGCAATAAATTTTTAAATAGCGGCGGAGTCATCGGTCCCGCCTTCGCGTTGGTCCAACTGTACCGAGAGATTGAATCTCGCATGCAAACAGTGAACGACGAAGATCAAATGATGACGGCACTCGTGTACGGGAATCAAATTGATGAAGAGCGCGCAGGAACGTATTCAAAAAATTACGTCATCGCTCTCGACCACCAAGCGCGCGTATTCCAAACCGGTTGGCACACGCACCTGGAAGTGGAAGGAAAATACGCCGAGCGCCAGGAGAAAGGCGCGTATTTCAACCCCTCCGAGGGCGTCTTCGTCAACACGGAGCACGACACGACGCCGATCATGGTTCACTTCAACGGTGGAAAAACGAATTTTTACCCGTCGCGCGCCACCTCGCGCGCCGCCGCCCCCGCGCCGCCGCCGACGCGTACGCCGAGACCAAACGTCGCATCCACCGACGCCACCCGCCGCTCGCGACAAACTGCTCGACGATCGTGGAAGAGACGTCGAAATCCCGTCGCGCGCTGACTTAACTCCCCGCGGCGTGTAAGAAAACATACACTTTTTTTCACCAACCCACCGTTCGACGGCCCCCACGGTCGCGCACGCGCGCGGCACACAAAACCCACAAAAAAAGCAGGCACCGCCAGGATTCGAACCAGGGTAGGCGGATGACTCGCGCGTCGTCGAGTGTGAGTGTGACTCGGCCGTCGGCATCAAAGTCCGCAATGATAACCAACTACATCACAGCGCCATATCGGTGTTCATGCGTCTTGAATACGCATTTACACGAGAACCCACTTTTTACAAATCTCCACTCAATCCAAGCTTTTATTCGAGACACTTATGGGTCAAAGCGCGTCGCCCAAATCCATCGAAACCGCCGGACGAATGGAACGTCGATCGCAGAGCGCGTCGCCCATCGATCGCCCGAACGATCGACCGAACGTGCGAACGAGCGACGGCGACGGACGCGTCTCGCGGACGCATCGCGACGACGATGACGACGGCGATGACGGCGATGGATGACGAGACGCGGCGTGAGGACGACGTGGATCGAACGTCGGAGACGCGTGGGAATGGTGGGAATTCATCAGACGACGTCGACGCGCGGGGTGCGGGCGAGGCGATGGTGGAGGCGATGAAATACGTGTACGATCCGAATCGTGAGGGGTCGGGGGCGTTCGCGGGCGCGAATGCGACGACGACGCGGGCGCGACCGACGTGTTCGCTCAAGGTTATGCAATTCAACGCGCTCGCCGACGCGCTCGCGGCGAACGACGCCTTCGCGAGCGCGGCGTATTACGAGGACGACGAGACGGAGACGGGGAACGGGAACGATGACGGGGGGGAAGAGACCGCGACGACGTCGACGTCGGTGTATGATTTGAATTTCCGCAAGAGGGGACGAGATTTGATTCGCGTCGTCTCGACGGGGGACGCGTCGACGGCGCCCGACGTCGTGTGTCTGCAAGAGGTGGATCATTATTATGATTTTTTTGAACCTGAAATGCGTAAACTCGGGTACGCGGGGATTTATAAGGAGGATCAGTGGTCGCCGTGTCGAAAATTCGACGCCCCGAACGATGGGGTGGCCATTTTTTACAAGATGGACAAGTTGGAATTGTTGTCGTCGCACGCGCCGGGATGTCCTCGACCGAGGAAGGATGACGCCGTGCGAGACGCCGGGAAGACGCTCATGGCGAGGTTTCGATTGAAGAAGGATCCGAAGAGTGATTCCATGATGCGTAAGGCGTTCGGTTCGCTCATGCGCGTCGCGAGTTCGAACGCGAAACCGGTGTTTTCGGGTGAAGATTTACGAGAAGTCGTCGTGGTGACGACGCACTTGGCGTCGGAGAAAACTGTCGACGGTATCATCACGCGACTCGAACAAACCAAGGAATTGTGCAGGCAATTGAACGCGTTCGCCACCAATCTCTGCTCTGACGTGGACGGCGTGCAAATCATTCTCGCCGGCGATTTAAACGCCACCCCGAACGAGGCGTGCGTCGTGCACTTGAGAGGACGAGGCATGCGAAACGCGTACGAGGACATGAGCGCGGCGCTCGGAGACGAAAAGGCGAATAGATTCACGACGTGGAAGACGCGCACGGGCGTCTTCAAGGCGGGTGAAGTGAAACACACGATAGACTACATCTTATACTCGGCGCACAGAGGGAGTAAAGTCGTGAGCGTGGCGAAATTACCAAACGAGAGCGACATTCCGGGCGACAAGGGATTGCCGACGTTTGGTTTTCCGAGCGACCATCTGCCGCTGCAGGCGGTGATCGCGTTTCCGACGTAGACGCATCGAATGAACGTACAAACGATGATGACGTGTAATCTCGCACACCACATGTAATATGAACGAACGCATCACCTTGTACTACGCAGGATTAAATCGCGCTATCGCCTAACGTTTGTTTCAACACCGCCACCGCCGGTTTCATCGCCTCGTGCGCCGCCGCCTTGACGGCGAGTCGTCTCGACGCGTCGTCTCGCCACACCAACGCGTCGCGTTTGACCGCCTCGGCGACGACGGCGTCGTAAAATCCTCCGCTCATGGGGAAATCGCAATACAACACGCACTCCTCGGCGTCGACGCGATGCATATCTCGCGCCCAGAGTCTGATTTGATCACTCACCGTGCCCGGAACGCTCGGCTTTTTCGCGCGCACTTGCTTGTGCGCGTGTGCCCTGAGGTAGGCGACGATTTGTTCGGCGTCCACGCCCGCGCGAAGCGCGTTTTGCACGCTCTCGCGCGTGAGCATGCCGACGTAGAGATTGGGCAGACGGTAATCGGCGCGCGTGAAGAGACGAAGAATCTCCATCTCGACCAAACTGCTCGTGTATGCGTAGACGCGATAATTCGTCTCGACGATGACGTGTCCCTCGGCGGCGACCGTCTTGGTGTCCCCGTCGTCTCCGGAAAACCCACCGCTGAGTCCGCTGGACAAGAGCGTGGGGACGTAATACCAACGTTTTTTGTGTTCAAACGTGTACAAAAGACCCAGGTGGGTTAAGTCTCGCACGACGTCTTGTTCCGTGTCGCTCAAGACGTCCGTCATGGCGTACGCGCGTCCCGGTTGTTGAAACGTCAATCGAAGGAGAAAACTGATGGCGCCCGTCGAGGACTCTTTTTGTGAATCCGAAATGTATTGCGTCAACAACACCCACGTCTGTTCTTGCGCCGTGGTGAGTAAAAACCGAAACCCAGCGGCGGTGACGCCGGCGTTTTTCAATCTTTTTTGTCCACCCTTTTTCAACGCCGTCGTCGTCGCCGTCGTCAATCCCGCCGCTCGAAACAACGCCTGCGCGTCCAATCGTCCGCTCACCTTGGACCCGGGCCTCGTGAACGCATCACTCGCCCCCGTGAGCGTGAGCAATAGATCTTCCCACTTGGATTTCGCGTACGCATTGAGCGTCGTTCGATCCGGAACCTTGGCGACGACTTCCGCCTCCGTCGCCGCCGCGTCCTCGCCGCCGTCCTCGCCCTCCAATCCCACGAACCCTCGCTCCAACGCGCGACGTATATTTTTGGCGAACGATTCGTGCGCGACGAATCGCGCCTCCTCCCCTTGACCACCGACGTCGACGACGAACACCGCGCGAAGTCGGGCCAAACGCGCGAGCGCCGCCGCCGTCGCCTCTCGCGCCCGCCCCCCCTCCTCGCACCACCTCCACAGCGACGTCTCCTCGCACCCACCGTCGACGTAGATCAAACGCAATGCGATTTGTTTCGCCACCGAATCCAACGCGCGAAGCACCGCGAGCGAGGCCCACGGCGAGCGCGCGTAGAGGTCATCCAGCGCCTCGGCGGGAAGTCTCGCGAGAAAGTGTACAAAGGCGCCGTCCGCGGCGCTCGCGCGCGAGGACGTCGTCGTCGCCGCCGCGGACGCGTTCGCGCGATCCATCGCGTCGGTCGCGATCGCGCGCGGGCGACGATGGACGACGGGGACGGTCTCGCGCGTCGAACGATAACGAGTGCTGGATTGGTTTGGTTTGGATTGTTGATGAATTCGTCCCCAAACCTCGCGGCGTACTAAAATCTAAAATCTATTCCTCTTCTACGTCGTCGTCGTCGTCGTCGTCGTCGAACGCGTCGTCGTCGTCCTCGCTCGCCTCCTCCTCCTCCTCCTCCTCCTCCTCGTCTCGAAGCAATCCTCGCTCGATGTCGACGAGATTCATGATGTTCGTCGCCGCGGCGCCGCCTCGCGCGCACCACTCGCGTTGTTCGGCTTTGAATCGCTCTCGCGCGCGGGGAGACGGATGAAGACCGAATCGATGAAAGAAATCGTCCAAGTCGGCGTATTTGAGCGCGGCGATGAGTTCGCCGCGACAGAAGACGCCAACAAGGGATTGAGCGAGCGGACAGACGACGCGAGGAAGCGGCGCGACGTCGTCGTCGAAGAGCCGCGCGCAGCGGGCGTCGGCGTCGAGCCGCGCGCGCACGTCTGGGTCGTCCACGCGCGCCCATCGTCCGGTGGTCTCGCATCGAATCTCGCTCGGGGCGTACTCAGCCTTGTATCGCATCTTCGCGCAATCGTGGATGTAATAGCCCATGTAGTAGTACTCAAAGTCGCGAAGACGTCGATCTCGGCGTTCGCGAAGGACGAAGTCAATCTCCTCGAGCGCCGAAACCTTCCCCAGACTCAGATGCGCGTACGCCGGGTCCCAAAAGAAGTACTTGGAACTGAGACATTTGGGTAAAATGTCCACGACGCCGACGGCGACGAGGACGCCGTCGATTCTGTACTGTTGATGAAACGCGCCGTATCCCGTGCTCGGCGTGTCTTGCCCCGCCGGTTCGGCGGCGAACGGCGAGTGCACTAAAAATCTCTCGTACGACGATCGCGTGAGCTCGCTCGGATCGTCGCCGTGAATTGCCGCCTGATACTTTTTCCAAAGCGCGAATTCCTCCTCCACGAACGTCGATCGCGCCGTCGTGACGGCGTACGTCTTGGTCCGCTCGCCGGTCTTCGCCGCCGCCGCCGTCCCGGCGTCGTCCTCCTCCTTCTCCTCCTCGGCCGTCGTTCGCAGAAACGTCTCCAACCGCCGCATCACCTTTCGCTGACTCTTCGACGGTGCGAACGACTCGCATCGCACGCGTATCGTGCGCTGCGCGCAGCACGACGCCTCGAGCGCTGGTTTGTACAACCACCGTCCCGACCTGCGCCAACCGTCGTCGATGAGGGCGCCGTACGTCGACGCGGCGAGCGCGTGGGCGACGGCGCCGTCGGAACAGGAGGTCTCGCCCGCGCTCCCGCAGTATCCGCATGAGGAGGCGTGTCGACCGACGTAGGTGACGGCGTCCGGCATGTCGAACGCGCGGACGTGTGTGGACGCCGCGGGCGCGCGTCTCGTCGACGCCGCAACCGCCGGGACGCGAGCGTCGCCGGGACGCGAGCGCGCAGGGCGTCTCGTCGAGGAAGGGACGATCGAGACGAGACGCGTGAAGATGGTATCGCGCGGGCGGTGATTTTATCAATCGTGACTGTACATATAAAAAGGGAGCTCCGACGCGTCCGCTCCGACGACGGGAACGACGCGTCTTGTTCTCTCGTCTCCGACGGTGTGACCCAGAGTGGAGATGAAAAATTACTTCTCGGAGAGAGAAGAGTTGGGCACGCCGTAATCGTTGTGTACGCGCCAGATGGTTTCGCCGAGAAGGTTGCCCACACTGAGCACGGTGAGCTGGGGAAAGTCCCGCTCGGCAGTGTGCGGAATGGAGTTGGTGACGATGACTTCGGTGAACGCGCTGTTCGACAACCTGTCGACGGCGGGCGGGGAAAACACGGCGTGCGTGGCGCACGCGTACACTTCCGCTGCACCCTTCTCCCGAAGCAACTCGGCGCCGGCAAGGAGAGTACCGCCGGTGTCGATCATATCGTCGAGAAGAATGGCCACCTTGCCCTCGACTTCGCCGATCAAGTTCATCACTTGCGCCTTGTTGTGACCGGTGCGTCTCTTATCGATGATGGCGAGCGGAGAGTCGTTGAGCTTCTTCGCGAACGCGCGCGCTCGCGGAACACCGCCGACATCCGGAGAAACGATGACGATTTCATCGTGCGCGAAGTCCTTCGACGTGAGATAGTCCAAAATAACCGACTCGCCGTAAATGTGATCAACCGGAATGTCGTAGTATCCGATCGTTTGCAACGAGTGAATGTCCATCAAAACGCAGCGAGTCGCACCCGCTTCGGTGAGCAAGTTAGCCACGAGCTTGGCCGCGATCGACTCTCGTCCCGCCGTTCTGCGGTCGGCGCGCGCGTAACCAAAGTACGGAATCACCGCCGTGATGGAACGGCACGACGCGCGTCTGCACGCGTCAATCATGACCAAAAGCTCCATCAAACTATCATTCGTCGGAGGACACGTTGGTTGCACGAGAAAGACGTCGCAGCCGCGAATGGACTCTTTGATTTGAACGTAAATTTCTCCGTCGGCGAACCTCTTGATGGTCGCCTTTCCCAGTTCTATTCCTAAATAATTTGCAATTTCCTCACTCAGCGTCTGGTGCGCCGTCCCAGAAAACACCTTCAAGCGTCGTCGCATGATCGCTTCACCGCCCTCGTGCTCGTGTTCGTGCTCAGAGGACGACCACCCCGCCGAGGAGTTGCCGCTTGGTCCGGACAGTGCGCTCATGCGTGAAAAAGCGTCCTCGTTGATCGCGCGCATGACGACTCGCTGTGCAACACAGCCCCAAAGGAAACGTTCGCGAATCACTCGTCAGTCACCATTCACGCTTTTTCTCACCTTCCCATCCCTTCATCGAGCGCGCATTCCCACGCAAACGCCACCGTTCGCGCGCGCGGGTTCAAACCGCCCGACCGCGGAGAGTTCAAATCGCTCTCGCCTCTCGCCTCGACCCTCCTCGCGTCTCGCTTTCGCGCGCGCGCCCATCGCCCGCCGACGACACCTCCGACGCACGTTCGCTCGCGCGCGTCCACCGTCTCCATCCGGCGTCCTCGACCCCTCCTCGCGCCCTCGCGCGCGTCGCGTCGTCGCCATCGCCGTCCGACCGCCCACTCGTCCCCACCGCGCGTTCGTCTCTCGTCGCACCTCTCGTCCACCGCGCGCGCTCGCGCGGTTCGATCGACGCGCGACGCGACGCGGTGCGTTCACCGCCGTCGTCGCACGCGCCATCGTCGTCGCCATCGCCGCCATCGTCGTCGTCGTCGTCGTCGACGTGTGCGCGACGGCTCGCGAGCGACCCGCGAGCTCCGCTGCGCCGACGTCCGCTTGTCCGATAAAGACGTTCACGGGCGAGAGACCCGCATTATGACTCGTTTGAGAGGTATCATGAGAAATAAAAGCTTTTACTACACGCGATTCTCGTAATAAGCTCACGTCTATCGGTATGTACCTCTCAAACGAAAAAGCGTACACGAACCCTCGCCGATTCGACGACGACGACGACGACGACGACGCGCGCGAGACGGACGCGCGCGCGGGGTGAAATGATGACGGCGGTGGCGAAGGCGCGCGCGTGCGCCTCGGCGACGACATCCTCGACGGTGACGTCGCGCGCGGGTGCGCGTCGGGCGAGGATGAGCGCACCGAGAGGCCACGGCGCGCGAGGCGCGAGGCGCGCGAGCGCCGGCGCCAGCGCGGCGGCGAGCGGGGAGCGAGTGACGATCGCGAACGATCCGGGAAAGGAGGACATCGTCGTCACCGAAGAGACGCGGTTCGAGGCGGTGATCGGGATCGAGACGCACGTGCAGTTGAACTCGAAGACGAAGGCGTTTTGTCGATGCGCGTACGAGTACGGCGTCGAGCCGAACACGAGGGTGTGTCCGGTGTGCATGGGACATCCCGGGACGCTTCCGGTGTTGAATTCGGCGGTGGTGAAGAAGGGGATCATGATCGGGACGGCGCTCGGGACGAAAATTCGTCGGTCGAGTAAGTTCGACAGAAAGCAGTACTTTTATCCCGACTTGCCGAAGGGATACCAAATCTCGCAGTTTGAGGAACCGTTGTGCCACGACGGTTCGATCGACGTGGTGTTACCCGTGGAAGACGGCGGAGAGGTGAAGCGGGTGGGGATCACGCGCGCACACTTGGAGGAGGATGCGGGAAAATTGACGCACGCCAAGGGCGAGGATGGGAAAAAGTACTCGTACGCAGATTACAATCGAGCGGGCGTGGCGCTGTTAGAGATCGTCACCGAGCCCGATTTGCGAACCGGTCGCGAGGTGGCGGCATACGGCGCCGAGCTGCGACGAATCGTGCGATTCTTGGACGCGTGCGACGGTGACATGTCGAAGGGCTCGATGCGAAACGACGTCAACGTGAGCATTCGCCCGGTGGGAAGAGAAACCTTTGGCACAAAGGTGGAGGTGAAGAACATGAACTCATTCAATGCGATGGCGCGCGCGATAGACTACGAGATAGCGCGCCAAGAGGAGCTCATTAGATCGGGTAGAGGTGATGAAATCGTGCAAGAGACGCGCACGTGGGACGAGGGAGCTCAAAAGACGGTGACCATGCGCAAGAAGGAGGGCCTCGCCGATTACAGATATTTCCCCGAGCCGGATTTACCCAGGATGAACCTGAGCGAAAAATTTATTTCCGACGTCGTGGCGTCCATGCCCGAGTTACCGAGCGCGATTCGCGCGCGGTACGCCTCCCTGGGCCTACCCCAGGCGGACGTCCAGGTGCTCGTCGAGGATAAGGAACTCGTCTCCTATTTCGACCGCGCGCTCGATTCTCCGGCGAAACCGTCGGCGAAACAAGTCGCAAATTGGCTCACCGGAGACATCATGGCTCATCTCAAGAACGCCAAGCTCGACATTTCGCAACTTCCGCTCGGCGCGGAGGATCTCGGCGAATTTTGCGCCATGATTGATTCCGGTGAAATCAGCGGTAAAATCGGTAAAGATCTCCTCCCTGAGCTCTTACAGCGCGGCGGCAGCGCCAAAAAACTCGTCACCGATCGAGGTTTATCCCAAATCTCCGATCCCGCCGAGATCGAGGCCCTCGTCGACGGCGTCCTCGACGCCAATCCCGGCCAACTCGAGCAATATCGCGCCGGCAAAACCAAACTCAAAGGTTTCTTCGTCGGCGCCTGTCTCAAGGCGAGCGGCGGTCGCGCCAATCCCACCCTCGTGGACACGATCCTCGTCGCAAAGCTCGATCACGCGTCCACGACGTGAGTCGCGTCTCTTTTCTCGTAGCGTGTAATCCGTACCGCGCGCGTTCGCGCGAACGCGGGGCCCCCATCGAATCGGAGGGTGACGACTCACCAGGCACATCCACACCCACGCGCACCCGATGACGATGTGATGTGCGCGCATCCACCGACGCGACGTTCCGACGCGACGCGACGCGTCTCTCGCGTCTCTCTCTCGCGCACCGTACCGATCGCGTCTCGCGCGCCCGTCCACCGTCGGTGCGTGACTCCGTCCACGCACGCGCGCGCGCGCGTCATCCATCATCCGCATCCATCATCCATCCCATCCGTCGCGCGACGGTTCGCACCGTGGGTCGCGATCCGATGCCTCTATGCGATCCGCGCGCCGTCGATCCGCGCGCGCGCGTCGCGCTCGATCCGCGCGCGTGTCGCGTGTAGAAATATTTTTTTCCACCCATCCGTCGTCTCATCTCCCGCGTCCCGTCGTCCCGTCGTCCCGTCGCTCGCGCGACATCCATCGACGTCGACGATCGCGGTCGGTCGTCGACCGAGGCTGGAATTATCCAATCGCCCCGATGACGTCCCTCATCACGAACGCGCGCGACGTCACACGCGCGCGTTCACGGACGAACGCCGCGACACGCACACCGCGCGACGAACGCACGGTCGGTGGGTCGTCGTCGAGCCTCACGAGGATGGCGCTGACGCACGCGCGACGACGCGCGCTCGACGCGGCGACGCGATGGTGCAGGGGGGGTGCGCGGGACGCGGGCGCGCGCGCGGTGTGCGCGAGTGAGAGCGCGGGCGCGCGCGCGGAGAGCGCGCGAGGGAAGACGACGATGGCCGTCGTTCGTGGATGTGCGAACCAAGGGGGTGCGCGGGCGGGCGTCGGTGCGATGGGGGCGCGCGCGCGCGAGATGGCTGCGTTCGGAGGGGCGTCCGGATGGGCCGCGATGAGGGGGGTGTCGACGGCGGCGTTGAAGCCGTTGGACACGTTCGAGCGCAGGCATAACTCGGGG
>Ga0181570_10003849_pt1 | contig 11173 bp, 12 predicted proteins | sample 101ome_18_FD_148667 | JGI IMG/M metagenome (GOLD analysis project Ga0181570, IMG submission 148667) | Coastal salt marsh microbial communities from the Groves Creek Marsh, Skidaway Island, Georgia - 101406AT metaG (spades assembly) | ecosystem: Environmental > Aquatic > Marine > Intertidal zone...
ACGACTCCCTGGCCGAGGCCAATCAACGTACCGAATCATTGCTGTCACAATTTAAAGCAAGTCCGGAACTCTCGGTCACTCGCACACACCTAGGCCTCGACAACTACGGTGATCTGGTAAACGCCACCGTCGCCCAGTGGAACGGCACTATCGACGACGATCACCTGACGGTGGTGCGAATGGTTGTCATGAATCCTTATCTCGACGACGACATCATCGTCGACACTATCAAGGCCACGTTGCTGGATTGTCTCCATCGACTGGTTTAACGCCACCGGAATGCTGTTTTGCCAAACGGGCTAATTAACCTCGGCAGCGATCCTCTCGATAACCCCCCCCTGACAGCGATAGCAAATACTGGACCGTGGTTAGGTAACCGTGAGTCGATGTTGATACCTCGCCTCGCGGTAACGCTCGGTACGTAAGATATCCGCCAGCTCGGTCACTGCCGAGCGCACTTCAACGAAGGTGTTGTAAAGCGGCGAAAAACCAAAGCGCACAATATCGGGCTCTCGAAAGTCGACAATGACCCCACGGGCAATCAGGGCCTGACTGACAGGATAGCCCATGGGCATGCGCAGACTGATTTGCGAGCCGCGCTGTGAATGCTCCCGGGGCGTTAGACAGAGCAGTTCCTGGGTAGCAGGTTGCTCGTGAAGCAGCGTCAAAAAATAATCACTGAGTGCCAGGCTCTTCGCGCGCAATGCATCAAGCGAGACCTCCTCAAAAACTGTCAGCGCCGCATCAACCGCCGTCATGCTGATAACACTTTGGGTCCCGGTCAGGAAGCGCCTAATACCCTGTGCCGGTCGATAGCTCGATTCAAAAGCAAAGAGATCGGCATGCCCCATCCAGCCGGGAAGCGGATTGGCTACCGTGTGATGCCGCTCTGCCACATAGAGAAACCCGGGGGCACCCGGACCTCCATTGAGGAATTTGTAAGTACAGCCAACCGCCATATCAACGTCATTGTCTTTGAGCGCGGGATCTATCACTCCAGCACTGTGCGCCAGGTCCCACAGAACCAGGGCACCCGCTTCGTGGGCCCAGGCGGTAATACCCGCTATATCCCGACACGCACCCGTCCTAAAATCCACATGGGCCAGGGAGACCACGGCAACATCACGCAAATCGATAGTCCCCAGATCTTCCAGCGGCACCGGTACCACCTCGCAGCGCTCGGGACCCAACAATTGAGCCAACCCCTCGGCGATGTAGTTATCGGTCGGAAAATGCGATGCCTCCGTGACAATTTTTGTTCGCGGAGCCTGCAATTCCAGCGCGGCGGCCAGTCCTTTAAACAAGTTGATAGATAAATTATCGCAGCACAGGGTTTCTCCTGGGGCAGCGCCCAACAAAGCGCCCAGTTTGTCCCCTATCCGCATCGGCAGCTCAAGCCAACCGTGGTTGTTCCAGCCGCCAATCAGCGTCTCGCCCCACTCACGATGGACGACGCCCTGTATCGACGCTTTGACCGCGTGACTCAAGGCCCCCAAGGAATTGCCATCCAGATAGCATTGATCATTAGGTAAATCATAGGACTTACGTAACGGCGCAAGCGCATCCTCCCGATCCAGCTGCTCGGCACTTTTCACAAGGAGTCTCCGGCGCGGATAAATGCTTCCAGCACCTCAAGCACAATGGCAAACGCTGGCGTGTCGGGGTGTATCAGGTCAAAGTGACCTGCACCGCTCACCAGGCGCACTTGCTCTGGCGGGAAACCTGCCAGCTGGTCGAGGCCGATAATAGGATCCTCGGTTCCCAGCAACAGCAGGGCCGGTTCCGATACCCTGCTTGGCACCACCGAAGCCGTTTGGTAGATCTTTGGGAGCTGCTCCACGCTCACTCCAAGGAACTCGCCGACCATGGCTTGGCAGGAACCCTCCTGCGAACCGTAAACGCCAAGATCCGTAATAGGCGCAAGTGCGAGTACGCCGTCGAGGCGCGAGGTGGCCTCCTGTGAGGCTAATAGCGCCAAGTGGCCGCCGGCCGAGTGCCCCATCACAATTAACGGCCCCTCGGTCTCCATGGCCACAAAGGCAAGCGCGGCCTTCACATCGGAAAATGATCCGGGCCAACCTCCACCGACATCTCCTACCCGGCGGTACTCAGGCAGCCACACGGAATACCCTGCATCGACAAGCCCTGAGGCGAGGGGCAACAGGTGATCACGGCTATAGGCATTTGACCAACACCCACCGTGAATCAGCACGATCTCAGCCTTGCTATCCCCAGCGGGTGAATCATGGACAAATGTCTGCAGCGATTCGTTGCCGTAGGAAACTAACCGACCGGCAGGGGAATCAGGCAGTGACAGCACATCATCAAAGGACACGCCATAGTCGACAGCCCCCGAGGTGTCGGGCAGCGGCGTCGCCGGTCCACTAGCGAGTGCCGACAGCGTGACCGAGCAATAAAAAAGGCATGCAAGCGCCAGCCTCTTGGTCCTGAGGCGGTTGAAATTACGGGCTAAAAACCAGGCGGTCATCATCATTCAAGTGTGACAGATTCCTCAGGCAGGGTCAGCCAAGCTTGGCCTTGGACGACAGGCCGAAAAAACTTCCCAAAACCAGAATAAGCGTGATACAAAATCCCAGCTCACTCGATGGTATTAGCCATGCCTAATATGATTGATATTCGTTGGCCTGATGGCCAAAGCGCAGCGCTCTCTACCCTCTGGCTGCGCGATAACTGTCCCTGCAGCGATTGCCGGGTTACTCAAACCCAGGAAAAACGATTTCATATCGCGTCGGTACCGCTCGATTACAGCCCCGATCTTACCGAGGTCGATGCAGAACAATTGGTCATTCGATGGCCGGAGGGACATGAGAGTCGTTACCCGCGAGAATTCCTGATGGGCTGCGCCCAACCCATCAAGCAAGATTGGCAACCCTGGCGCGAGGACTTTCTACCCCAATACGTCGACTACACAGGTTTTCTATCGGATGACCACACGGCCATAAAGGCCATTCAGGCCTTTCTCAAGGATGGCGTCATCGTGATCAAAAACGCCCCTCAAGTTGTTAACACCCTTGAAGAACTGGCCCCCCGCCTCGGCCCAGTTCGCGAGCTGTTGTTCGAACGGATCCACAACGTGCAGGTCGACCCCAAGGGCTATAACGTGGCTCACACCAATTTGCCCTTGCCGCCCCACAACGATTTTGCCAGCTACTCCTGGCCACCGAGTGTGCAGGCACTACATATGCTGGTAAACGAGGCCGAGGGGGGGCGTTCAACGCTCCTAGATGGCTGGGGCGCGCTCGATGCCTTTCGCAGTCAGTTCCCCGAGGAATTTGCTACGCTTTGCCGCGTGCCTGTGCCCTTCAGGGAGTTTGACGACAACAACGAGACTTTCACGACCGCACCTATGATTCAGCTCGACCCCTCGGGGAACGTTGCGCTGTTTCGCTACTCAAACCAGCTCATGCAGCCTCTTAACCCGCTGAGCGCCGACACGGCTGACTTCTACCATGCTTACCATGTGTTAAGTCAGCAGCTTTTCGACACGCCGTTTCAGTGTCGCTTTCGGCTTGACGGCGGGCAGATTATTGTCGCCGCCAGCCATCGCGTCCTCCACGGTCGCGAGGCGATTGAAACCGCTGGCAAACGGCATTTGCAAGATGCCTATTTCGAACATGACAATGTACGCAATCTCCTGACGGTGCTGAAAAGAAAAAATGGCTGAGGTCGCCTTTACCGAAATGAAAGCCGGCACGCCGGCGGACTACCAGCTACTCGCTGAGCTTGAGCAGCAGCACATTGCTGCGCTACCCGATCGAATTCTCGACTCGCTGGGCGCACTGGCTCATGGTTTGGCTGGCTATCAAATTGATCGACTGCAGCACTCACTGCAATCCGCTACCCGGGCTGAAAATGACGGCGCTGATATCGAATGGATTGTGGCCGCCCTGGTGCATGATATTGGTGACGAGTTAGCGCCGACCAACCACTCGGAATTTGCAGCCGCTTTACTACGGCCCTATGTGCGCGAAGAAGTGCGCTGGGTAGTCGAAAAACACGGTGTTTTTCAAACCTACTATTGGGCGCATCACATGGGCATGGATCGCAACGGACGTGACAAATACAAAGATCACCCGTTCTACGACAGCTGTGTCAATTTTTGCGAACGGTGGGACCAGACCTCTTTTGATCCCGACTACCCAACCAAGCCCCTGAGCCACTTCGCACCGATGGTGCAGGAGGTTTTTTCCCGACCCGTTCAGTTTTAATCGGTTAGTTTTTTTATGAGTAATTACACCATCTGGCATAACCCCCGCTGCTCTAAATCCCGGCAGGCGCTGGCACTGCTTCAGGATCACGGCATAGAACCGAAAGACGTGCGCTATCTCGAAACCCCGCCAAGCAAGCAGCAGATCAAAGACGTCCTTGAAAAGCTTGGCATGCCTGCCATGGATCTTGCTCGCCGCGGTGAGGCGGCGTTTAAAACGCTGGGACTGAGCAAAGACTCTTCAGAGGCCGATCTGATTGAAGCCATGAGCAAAGAACCGGTGCTGATAGAGCGGCCTGTCGTCATTCATGGGAATCGCGCGGTACTCGGTCGTCCGCCAGAAAACGTGCTGGACCTGATCGACTAGATTGCCAGCGCTCAGCCCGATTCGCCGCTAACGCAACGCCTACTCGAAATTCACATAAAACCTCAGGCGAACAAAAAACCGCCAAAATCAAAACGGGCCTCTTTGTTGGCGCGGAAGGTGGGCACTCCAACAAGCCAGCAGCAGCACGCAGAAGCAATGAACACCGCCCAGCGGCCACGCGACTTTGTTGGCGATGTATTGAAGTAAGAGGGCATTTTCACCTTCGCATTTTGTCACACAAAGTTTATTTGCCCAGCGCACTTGGCCAGAACGTCACGATATGCAAACCTTGGACCTTGATTTAGTAATAGACATAAGTGCCATGGCAAAGCTTTGTTTTCGATACGGCGCGATGAACAGCGGCAAGACAACTGCGCTGTTACAGGTCGCCCACAACTACGAGGAGCGGGGCCAGCGCGTCGTCATTATCAAATCGGCGATCGATACCAAAGGCAACGATCACGTTGTCTCTCGACTCGGTGTTAAACGCACAGCGGACATTGTCTTAACCCCAGAGCAAGACCTTCGCGAGGCGCTGACAGACCACCTTGTCGATAAGGCGGTGCCGGACAATGGCCTTGATTGTGTCCTCATCGACGAAGCCCAATTTTTGAGCCCTGCACAGGTAGATCAAGCGCTGGCTACCGCCGTTCTGGACGATATTCCGGTACTGGCCTATGGCATTCGAACCGATTTTCAAACGCGCTCCTTTCCCGGCAGCCACCGACTGATGGAAATCGCACATGTGCTTGAAGAAATGAAAACAATTTGTCGCTGCGGCAAGAAAGCCATTTTCAACGCGCGACTGAAAGACGGCGCCGTGGTAAGAGAGGGCTCTCAGGTCATGATTGATGGTGGCGATACCGTGTACGAGGCTCGCTGTGCGCGCTGCTATATTGAGGGGTGACGAGAGCGGGTTCTGACGAAGGCGGGTCATGAAAAATCCCTAGCGTTTCGCACCAACAACCTTGCCGGGTTTCACATCACATAAGACCAAATAACTCAAACAAGAGGTAGCCAGAAATGCGGATCAACGGAAAAGTAGCGCTTGTAACAGGAGGTGGATCAGGTATTGGTGCAGCATCCAGCCATCGACTAGCCGAAGAAGGCGCGCTGGTGGTGATATCAGATATTGATGCTGATGCGGCGAAGCGCGTTGCCGATGACATCATCGCCTGCGGGTTTCGTGCCGAAGCGAGATATCAGGACGTCACCGACCAAAAACAGTGGCAGGACATTGTGAACGGAATCATCGAAAGCCATGGCCAGCTTGATATCTTGGTCAATAATGCCGGGATTGCATTGACCGGCTCGATCGAAGACACGTCCCTGGAAGACTGGCGTTTGGTCAACGCCGTTAACAGTGAAGCGGTTTTTATGGGGACCCAGGCGGCAATCGCTGCCATGAAAGAAAGTGGTGGATCGATCATCAACATATCATCCATTGAAGGTCTTGTTGGCGATCCACTCATCGCTGCCTACAATGCCAGCAAGGCAGCGGTTCGGATGATGACAAAGTCTGCAGCACTTCACTGTGCGGAGAGTGGTTATGGCATCCGGATAAATTCGGTTCATCCCGGATTTATCGAGACCCCTATGGTGGCTAACGGGGTAGCGGCGATGGGGGAGGAAAACGCGAAGGCATTTCAAGAACGGATTCTTAACAGCATCCCCATGGGCGCGATGGGCCAACCCAAAGACATTGCCAACGGGGTGCTGTTTCTTGCCTCGGATGAGTCAGCTTATATGACGGGTTCGGAGCTTGTGATCGATGGTGGTTTCACCGCGCACTAAATCGGCCACTCTGGTTTGAAGATCACCGACATGAACCGTCGGTAACCTTCGTTCCCAGGCGAAACACCACGGCCTTATTGCAGCGGCGAGACCTTAAAGGTCATTGTCTTTGCCACGAAGTCCACTTGGCCCGAGACAATATTGATAAGCCCATTGGTTACCAAATCGAGAGAGTACATATCGAAGACCGCGCCGTTCTTACGATAAACACCCTGCAAGGTGGCGCGTTCGATTTGCTCACCATTCTGCGTCCAGGCATAACCTGTAAATTCTCCCATGGTTCCCATGCCGAGCTTATCGGTGAACTCATAAGAAAGATAAACGCGGCCATAATCTCCCGCTTCACCAGTAGCGGCGACGCTGTAGTTGATGCCATCCGTTGTGTGAGCTGCGTCAATGGTGAAAGTGGCGGTAAATTCGCCTTCCCCGTAGTTGAGGTCCTGCCCCAGGCTGAACGGGGCAAACAGAAGGACGAAGCCTATAGCTAAAAATTTTCGAAACATCATGGTGCTCTCCTTTTTGTTTTTTTGACAAGCGAGGTCTAAAAGGCATGTCCTGCCTCGCGTAATTCGAGAGTACTGACTTTTCGGCTATATGCCAGCGGGAGATCGATGATGGCGGCTTTTAACGCCTTAATGGCGCCTTCACGTTCTTTGTGGCACGTTTTTTATAGCATGTTTTTTTCAGCGCATTTAGTACCAGGCCATAGAGTCCTGGCGCACGCTTTTGGGACGTCTCTATTAGGAGAAACTCCGGGCTGCGCGAGGCACTCCTGTCAGCGCCTCTAGTTCGACTCGCTCTATGATGCCCTCGACGTCAGCGAAGTTTTCAATCAGCTCAGCGAAACGCACCGTGCGACGTCGATAATCCATAACCGCTGGCAACACTGGAACATTTGAAGCAAGCGCAATGTGGGCAAAACCTTGCTTCAGCTTTACTACCCCATGGCGAGTCCCCTCCGGTGTGATGCCCAAAACAAGCTTTGAATTTGCCTGGAACGCGAGGCGCATTTGCTCCACAAGTCCTTGAGGACTTTTTCTATCGACCGGTATACCCCCAAGCCTGCGAAGCACCGCCCCCAAGGGAAACCAAAAAAGCGAGTGCTTCATCATAAAAGTCGAACGCAACCCAAGCGCCCACAACACGGCGATAGTCAGAATAAAGTCTACGTTAGAGCTGTGGGGTAACAGAGCAACCACAAGTTTGGATCTGTTTGGAAACTGGCCGTCAATACGCCAACCCCACAGTCGCAAGGTGAGTCGCCCGATCAAGCGAGTGAACAGGTTATGCGTTTTAGGCAGATTGTCACCGAGCACCTGCAACCCCATCATAATTCCTGTTGCACCGAATAGACGGCAAGCATGATCGCACTAAACAGGCGACATAAGATATCGCCTATTCGTGCTTGAGTCGGCGATCAAATAGTGATTAGCTCTCAAGCAACTACCGTCCCGCATTAAAGGCCCGCAAGGAGTTTTACGATGCCACCGATGACCGTTCTTGGTTGGTTTCACACCGTGATAGGTGCAGCCGCAATCCTGATGGCCATCTACTCCCTTTTCCATCACAAGGTCCTCAGCGCCGCTACGGCCTCTGGTAGAGCCTATCTACTCATGACCCTATTCGTCGCTGGGTCGGCGCTTATGATTTATAACCAAGGCGGGTTGGGGCCGGGGCACATACTGGCAGTACTCACGCTGCTAGCACTTAGTACCGGATATTTTTTTGAACGCAAGCCGGTTATGGGTGGGCTATCAAAGTATGTGCAGGCCGCGGCTTACACTGCCACGCTTCTGTTCCACATGATACCGGCAATCACCGATTTTCTTCGCAGGCTACCGGTAGGTGATCCGTTTATTGACTCTTTTGATTCTCCCCTGCTACGAGGTTTTTATGCTGCCTTCCTGCTCGCTTTTATTATCGGGCTTGGCGTGCAGTTTCTGTGGCTTCGGAAACAGGCGAGCGCTGGTTAAACCAGCCTGTAAAGGCTGATTAGGCGGCCTGTCATTAACTCCGTTACACTAACCGACCCTCAACGTTACCGGCCGCCATGTTACCTTCACCTCTACATAGCCCCTCGCCGCAAGCATGGCTGACGTGTGTCCTTACAGACTTCGACACTTTTCTGCTTGACCATGCCGCGGCAGAAAAAAAAGCCGCTGGTATGGCCATGTCCATGTTGTCCCACTATCCCGATAAAAGCCGGCTGGTTACCGCAATGTCAGAATTGGCGGTCGAGGAAATGGTGCACTTCAGGGAGGTGGTTAAACTGATTCAAGGTCGGAATCTGCAGCTTGGCGCGGATCAGAAGGATCCCTATGTCAATGAAATTCGCGGCTGGATTCGCCAGGGAACCGACGTTTATTTACTGGATCGACTGCTGACGGGTGCAGTCATCGAAGCGAGGGGAGCAGAGCGATTCGGTTTGGTGGCGGAAGGCTTGCCCGAGGGAGACCTCAAGACTTTTTATCGTTCGCTAGCCCGCTCTGAGGCAAGGCATTTTGAGCTATTTCTCGAGTTGGCTGAAGAGTATTTTTCTACGAGTGAAATTGATCAGCGTTGGCAGGAACTGCTCTCCGCCGAATCCCGCTGCATGCAGAACTTGCCGATCAGGGCCGCTCTGCATTAATCATGGCACTCAGTCGCGCGATCGATAAATATCTCGCGCAGTACAGCCTGCGACCCGGATCTCTACCGGAAATGCCTCAGAGCTGGCGACACGTCATGGTCGTCCCTTGCTATGACGAAGCACCGGACTTCATTTCTCGCTGGCAGGCAATCTACGGTGACACGTCTTTACTCATTGTGCTGGTGCTCAACAGGCCCGAGGGCAGTGAGCAGACTGCCAACGAGCAGGTCAGGAAGGCTCTGGGAAGACATGCCACAAAAACCCTTGAACAGGGCTACTCACTCAGCCAGCTCAATAGCGCCTGTTCTGTATTATGCGTTGACCTTGAAATTCTCGAAGGCCCGACACCGGCCGGAGAGGGTGTTGGAAGAGCCCGCCGCATTGGTTGCGACCTTGCGCTCGAGTTGCAGAGGACAGGCGCGATCAAGACCGACTGGATTTACTCGGGGGATGCAGACGCCATTTGGCCCGCCGATCTTTTCAACACCCCATGGCCAGATGAAGCAAGTGCCGTTGCCGTTCCTTTCAGCCACCGGTTTGATGACGCCGATCAGCATCAGTCACCCCGCGAGCTTGCGATCGCTCGAGCGACCCAGCTCTATGAATTGAAAATCCACCACTATGCCTTGCATCTGCAAGCCATAAATTCCCCTTACGGTTTTCACACCCTGGGTAGCAGTTGCCTGTTTAAGGCCAGTGCTTATGCGGCGGTGCGAGGGGTGCCGCTACGCAGTGCAGCGGAGGACTTTTACCTTCTAAATAAACTCGCCAAAGTTGCTCCTGTCCATTGTGCCCGGGGTAATGGCGTCTCGATCACTCCCCGGTTATCGACGCGAGTGCCGTTTGGTACCGGGCCCGCCGTGGGGAAACTGCTGGTGGTAGAAGATATCTTCCATGAACCGCTGTTCTACGATGCGCGCTGCTTTGGCGTCATGGGGAGGCTTTCCGTCTTATTTGATGCCTGGGCCGAAACACCAGAGCCCAACACACTTGTGCAATTGATAGGCGAGTTCGGTCCTGCGGTCGCAAGTGATCTTCATGAACTGTTGAATCAGTGGGAGTACCTAAAGGCTCTCGCTCATATTCATCGGGCAGGCTCAACAACCATCGAACGCAAGAATCACACCACGACCTGGCTTGATGGATTCAGGATTCTCAAAATCATTCATCTGCTCAGAGACAGGCACTACCCCAATCTGTCTTGTCTTGAATCCCTGAGTGATCCAAGTCAATGGCCTGTCACTCACGATGGCACCCCGGCCGGTTTGCTGAGGGCCATTTATCGCCACCTTGACTGGTTTACGCTCACTGCCGAGTAGTCAGTTTCCGGCCAGCTCGGAAAAGAGAAAAGCAAACTGATCGGCACGTTCCTGCAAATACTGATCCCGGGTAGATCCGATTCCGTGTCCCGCCTGAAAATCCACGCGCAGCAGAACGGGGTTATCGCTGGCGGTAGCCGCCTGTAGGCGAGCCGTCATTTTGCCCGACTGCCACGGCTCCACCCGAGGGTCATTGAATCCGTGGGAAAGCATCACGGCGGGATATGCCACGCCGTCACGCACATTGTGATAGGCACTCATCGCTAAAAGCGCGTGAAATCCGGCTTCTTCGGTCACGGTGCCGAACTCTTTGATATTGGGCACGCCATTGGTCGTGGTTTCCGCCCTGATGGTGTCCAGTGACCCTACGTCGATAATGGCAGCGCCAAAAAGATCCGGGCGCTCGGTGATGGCTCTTCCAGCAAGAATACCTCCCGCACTGCCGCCCCAGGGCGCCATGTGAGCCGGGCTTGTGTAGCCCTCGTTCACCAGATACTCCGCAGATGCAATGAGATCCCGCCAGGTATTGGGTTTGGTTTGCATACGACCCGCGTAGTGCCACTCTTGCCCATACTCCCCGCCTCCCCGAACGTGGGCAATCGCCCAAACGCCACCTCGCTCCAGCCAAGCCAGTCGCGTGGCACTAAAACCGACGTTCATCGAGGAACCATAGCTACCGTAACCGTAAACCACCGTTGGATTCTTACCGTCGAGGACCAGGCCCTCTTTATGAATAATGGTAAGCGGTATCATCACGCCGTCATGGGACGGGATAACCAACTCCTTGGCCACATATCCCTCAAGATTATCGAACTCCCCGACCGGCACCATGCCGG
>Ga0181570_10003856_pt1 | contig 11167 bp, 10 predicted proteins | sample 101ome_18_FD_148667 | JGI IMG/M metagenome (GOLD analysis project Ga0181570, IMG submission 148667) | Coastal salt marsh microbial communities from the Groves Creek Marsh, Skidaway Island, Georgia - 101406AT metaG (spades assembly) | ecosystem: Environmental > Aquatic > Marine > Intertidal zone...
TGCAATTCATATTGCAGCAACTTTAGATATTAGGAGATCTCTCATTCCTTCTTTAGATGCTCTTATCAGATCTATTCGCTCTAAAAAATTAAAGTTGAGTGGAATTGTCAAAACTGGAAGAACTCATCTTATGGATGCTATGCCAATAGAGTTTGCTCAAGAACTTTCTGGTTGGGAAGCTCAATTAGTGGAACACAAGAAAGAACTAACGAGCGCTTTAACTAAGCTTTCAAAATTACCCCAAGGGGGCACCGCTATTGGTACTGGAATCAATGCTCCAAAAGCCTTTGGTAGAGATTTTGCCAAAGAAGTTCAAAAAGTTACTAAATACAAATTTTCTACATCTCCTAACTACTTCATGTCTTTAAGCTCTCAAGATGCTGCGATGCATGCTTCTTCAGTAGTTAAAAATCTTGCTCTAACTTTAATGAAAATAGCCAATGATCTTCGTTGGATGAATAGTGGGCCTTTAACTGGATTGGGCGAAATAGAATTAGAGGCATTGCAACCTGGCAGCAGTATCATGCCAGGCAAGGTCAATCCAGTGGTTTCAGAGTCTGTCATAATGGCTGGAGCTGACATATTAGGTAATGATTTATCTATTTCCTATGCTAATCAGGGTGGTAATTTTCAGCTGAATGTCATGCTGCCATTAATTGCATATAACTTACTCAAATCCATCAGATTGGCCTACAGCTCTTGCGATCTGCTTGCAGACAAAGGCATTAAATCTTTCAAAGTGAATGCAAAGAATATTCAAGCGCAGTTAGATAAGAATCCAATACTTGTCACTGCATTAAATAGAGAAATTGGGTACGTTAAAGCAGCTGAAATAGCTAAAAAAGCTTATAAAGAAAATAAACCAATTATTGATGTGGCCGAAGCTGAAACAAATATTCCAAGAGCAAGGCTGGTTAAGTTGCTTGATCCAAAAAAATTAACTAAGGGCGGACTCTAATTGTTAGATTTAAGTGACAAAAAATGTGAAGCTTGCACTATTGATGCTCCATTAGTAAATTCAATTGATTATCCAGACCTTCTTAAAGAGTTAGAGGATTGGTCCATTGAGGAAGAATCCATAAACAAATTAGTAAAGTCTTACAATTTTGCTAATTATGCCGATTCAGTCAGTTTTACAAAAAAGATAGCTGACCTTGCAGAGGCAGAAGACCATCATCCAAAGATAGTTTTGGAATGGGGTTCTGTGAAGTTGGAGTGGTGGTCTCATAAGATTAAGGGATTGCATTTGAATGACTTTATCTGTGCCGCCAAATCAGACAAGATTTTTAATAGTCTATAAATAATTTCAATTAAAGGCTCAATTTTTTTGGATCACTTTTTTTGCAGGGTTCATTGTTCTATAATCCAATATGGAAAAGATAAAATACAAAGCCTTAACTTTTGATGATGTATTGCTGCTTCCACGCTATACAGACTTCCTTCCTGGCGATACAAAGCTAGCTACAAAAGTTTCTAAGAACATTACTTTACAGGTTCCTCTGGTTTCCGCGGCTATGGATACCGTTACTGAAGCTAAGATGGCAATTGCATTAGCAGAAAATGGAGGTATTGGCGTTATCCATAAAAACAACAGTATTGAAGATCAAGCCGCTTTGGTGCGAACCGTTAAAAAATACGAAAGTGGAGTAGTTAGAAATCCCACAACTATAAGATCTACCAAAACTATCCATGAGTTAATGCAGCTAACATCAGAGCTTAGTATTTCTGGCATGCCGGTTGTTGATGATGATAAATTGATGGGAATTGTTACTAGAAGGGATTTTGCTTACGCAGACGATGAAAGTAAGTTGGTTTCCTCCATCATGACTCCGCTTAAAAAACTCATTACGGTCGAAGAGGGCACCGATCAAGAGACCGTTAAGAAACTTATTAGTGGATGGAAAAGATACTCTAACTGGTTTGGTAACCATGAAAGACATTGAAAAATCAGCCAGATACCCTCTTGCAACTAAAGATTCCAGTGGGCAATTACGAGTTGGAGCTGCTATTGGCACTGGTGGCGATACCATGGATCGTGCTCAGGCATTGGTTGAGGCTGGTGTAGATTTGCTCGTAGTTGATAGTGCTCACGGCCACTCAGAAAATGTAATTAAGACTATAAAAGCAATCAAATCTTCTTTCTCAGAGGTTGATGTTATGGGGGGTAATGTTGCTACACCTGAAGGGGCAAAGTCATTACTAGAAGCAGGAGTCGATGCTATAAAAATAGGAATGGGTCCTGGATCGATATGCACCACACGAATTATTGCTGGTATCGGAGTTCCACAAATTACAGCAATTATCTCTATAAGAGAGGCTCTTGGAATAGATTGTGTGCCACTGATTGCAGATGGGGGCATAAGATTTTCAGGAGATATTGCAAAGGCAATTGCTGCAGGAGCTGATGCAGTTATGTTAGGTGGAATATTTGCTGGTACTGAAGAATCTCCAGGAGAGCTTGAGCTTTATCAAGGCAGAAGTTTTAAAACATACAGAGGCATGGGGTCATTGGGCGCTATGTCTGAAAGAAATGATGTAAATAGATATTCTCAAGATACCATAGATCCAGAAAAAATTGTTCCAGAAGGAGTTGAAGGTAGAGTTCCATTTAAAGGTTGGGTGGTTAATGTCATAAATCAATTGATGGGAGGATTGCGCCAAAGCATGGGGTACGTAGGCTGTCACTCCATTGATGAAATGCAACAAAAAACGGAATTTGTAGAAATTACTAATGCCGGTATGTTAGAAAGCCATGTTCATGATGTAATGATTACCAAAGAGGCTCCAAACTATCAGAGAAGTTAGTTTACTTAGAGAAAGATAAATTTAGAAAGAAACACAATCGTTAGAAACCAGGCTCCCAAAGAAATACTTTTAATTTCACCATTTGCTATCTTAAGAACTACATAAGCTATAAATCCTAAAGCAATACCATTGGCTATAGAAAAAGTCAGTGGGATCATGACTACCATTACTAGAGCGGGCAACAGCTCCGACATCCTTGACCAATCCAGCCTTTCCAGTCCGCTCAACATTAAAATAGCTACGTAAATCAAGGCACCAGAAGTTGCATAGGCTGGGATCATACTAGCTAAGGGTGCAAAAAAGATAGCGAGGAGAAATAAGCAGCCAACTGTAATAGCTGTTAAACCAGTTCGGCCTCCTGCTTGCACTCCTGCTGAACTCTCTACATAGCTGGTCACAGGGGCGCAGCCAAACAAACTCCCGGCAACGCTGGAGGTGCTGTCTACTTTGAGTGCTTTATCCATTCCTTTAATGTTACCCTCGTCATCTACCAGCTTTGCTTGGTTTGCTACTCCCAAAAGAGTACCAGCTGTATCAAAAAGATTAACGAATAAGAAAGACATGATGACGCTAACCATCGCTAGGTCTAGGGCTCCCAGAATATCAAGCTTAAGAAAAACTGAAGCAAATTCAGGCGGACTGGATACTATTCCTCGATACTCTATCATGCCCATTAATATGCCTAGAATGGTTACGGTTAATATTCCAATTAGCATCGCACCTGGAATATTCCTAATTGAGAGAATTGCAATGACAAGAAAACTCATTACTGCAAGCAGGGTTTCTGAATGCATTATGTCTCCTAGGCTTAATAGTGTAGCTTCATTGGCAACAATTATTCCGCCACTTTTTAAACCTATAAATCCTATAAAAAGACCTACGCCGCAGCCCATAGCAATTCTTAGATTCATTGGGATACTCTCTAACATCCATTGACGCATTCTGGTAATACTCATGATCATGAATAATATGCCAGCAATGAAAACAGCCCCTAGAGCTATTTCCCATGGATAACCCATTTCTCCTACCACTGTGAATGTAAAAAAAGCATTTAAACCCATGCCTGGGGCAAGACCAATGGGCCAGTTAGCAAAGAGCCCCATCGCAATACAGGCAATGGCTGCAGCAAGACATGTTCCTACAAATACTGCACCTAATTCCATCCCAGCGTTGGACATCATTTGAGGATTCACAAATATTATGTAAGCCATAGTGATGAATGTGGTAAAACCTGCTAAGAGCTCTTTTTTGATATCAGTGCTGTTTTCTTTCAGATGAAATAACTTTTCTAGCATAATTTCTTGAAATGATATTTAAAAATTTAGTTTACAACTTATACTATCGAATTGTTATTAAATCTATAAAAGAGTAGAGGATAATACTAATTGGCATTATTGTTGCTTATTTCTTAATAACAAAATCACTTTTGTAATTTGAAAACCTATTAACCGAGGATTAGGTATGAATTTATTAAATATGCGCATCTTTATTGCATTTGCTGTCATTTTTGCCTTCAATTTTGATATCCATGCACAAAATAATGTCATTGAAGAAGTATTTGTAACTGCTGAAAAGAGAAGCGAAAGCCTGCAAGATATTTCTCAAGCAGTAACAGCAATTAACAGCGAAGATCTTGAATCTAAAAACATAGAATCTTTTGTAGATTTAAGCGCTATCGTTCCTGGTGTCACCGTTGCCAAGAATGAGGGATATAAAACAGTTATCTCAATCAGAGGCGTTGGAAATGAAACTAATCAAAATGCTATTGCCGCTCCTTCCGTTGCCTTTCATATGGATGGGATTTTTATTGCTTCTCCTTTTGCGCTGCAGACTGATTTTGTTGATGTTGATCGCATTGAAGTTTTGCGTGGCCCTCAAGGAACTTTATTTGGTCAAAACTCTACGGGCGGTGCTGTAAATGTAATCAGTAAGAAGCCTAGCTTTGATGAATATGAAGGCAAGTCTGATATTACTTTTGGTAATTATGGGCTTAAAAAATTCAGAACATCTAACAATATACCTTTGAACAATAATGCAGCGGCAAGGGTATCTTTTACAACTACTGAAAGAGATGGTTTTAGTAAGAATGTGATTACCGGGCAAGACTTGGATGATGCAAGTAATTTCAGCTTCAGAGGAGACCTGTTAATAGACTTAGATGCATCATCTAGTCTTAGATTTTTTGCTCAAATCTTTGATGTTGATAGAAATGGATCAGCGATGAGAGGTATTGATGATCCTACTCCCGATATTCGTAAGCTTGCTCAAGATACTGTCTCTAAACATGAGCTAACCTCAAAAGTATTTGCAGCAATTTTTGAGAAAGATCTTGGGTTTGCAACCTTGAAAGCAATGGGGAGTATCCAAGAGGATGACATACTAGTTGTTAGGGACAATGACAGACATAACTTAGGAGATTTAGTCCTCTCAATTCCGGGTTTAAATCCAGAGGTATGCATTGATCCTCAGCCTGGGACGGTTGGAGGAAATTTCGGATGTTTTGCTACTTATCAAAGAGCTGAATTCAATCCAGAAACCTCTTTAGTAGATACTAAAACTTTTGAAATAAATTTAATTTCAAATGAACCTATTCTTAACGGTAGCTTAGATTGGACAGTGGGTGCTTTTTACATGGAACACGAGATTGAAAATACTATCCGAGGTTATAGGAACAATGATGACAACCCAGCGTTTAGATATGTTTGCGGTGAATCTTTTGCCGATCCAAATTATTGTTACGAACATATCTATTCATTTCCAGGTGCTTTTGCAGTTTTTGGAGCTGATTTTGATTTCGTAACCGATGCCAAACCAACCAGGGAGTCTTACTCTGTTTATGGGCAGGCTACTTTGAATATTAGAGAAGATTTTAGGTTTGTTTCAGGACTAAGGTATTCAGAGGATACTTTTGCTACCAATGTAACAAACTTCTTTAGCGTAGAAACCTTCGAAGAAAAGGGTACTTCTGATGAGACTACTGGAAAAATTACTGCAGAACTTGATTTTTCAGATGACACAATGGGATATGTATCACTCACAAGAGGATTCAAACCCGGAGGTAGTAATTTAACTTTTGGTTTTACAGAAGCTGAAGATATTGCTGCTGGTAGACCAGTTGCACCTGCCATGGTATTTCCAACTTTTGAAGCAGAAAAAGTGGATGCAATAGAGTTTGGTCTTAAGACTGATCTCATGGATGGTCGAGCTAGAGCAAATATCGCTGCATTTTCTTATACTTATGAAAACCTTCAATTTCAAGCGACCGATCCCGATCCTTACAGGGGAGGGGTTGCCAACATCCCGGAATCAGAAATGTCAGGATTGGAAATTGAATTCACTAGTTTAGTAAGTGATGCTTTAGTTCTAGATATGAATATTGCCTTCTTAGATTCTGAAGTAACTTCAGACTATATGGTTTTAGATAATGTTGATGCCTACCAGTACTTCTTTGGTCAAGAAGACCTAAGGTATGGTCTCAGAGAAAACGTTAAAGGAAATGAATTAGCAAAAAGCCCTGAGTTTACAGCTGATATTATGTTAACGCATGAAAGAATGCTTGCTTCCGGTGCAATGCTTACCAGTATCCTGCAATATGTTCATAGAGGAGATTTTCAACAGAGGGTTTCAAATAACTCTATAGTGGATGCTATTGATTCCTACGATATATTTAATCTTACCTTTGGAATAGATTTTGTGGGAGATAAGTGGGGCTTGGACTTTATGATTCTTAATGCTACCGATGAAGATGGTGTCAATTCAAGTATGACGGATGTGTTTGGTGTTGCAGCTACAGGGCTTGAATTAATACCACCAAGACAGGTAATGATTCGTCTTAGCATGAATTACTAAAATAAAAAGCAAATATTATTTGTTAATAATGTTTTCAATTCTGTAGAATTATCCACTTATCCATGGATAAGTTATTCATCAAATCAGAAGAACTTCTAAGCGATGCATTTAAGCTTGCTTGGAAGGTTTTCGAGAGCGGCTATAAACCCAATTATATTGTTGGTGTTTGGAGAGGTGGCGCTCCAATAGGTATTGCTGTTCAAGAACTCCTCAGTGTTTTGGGTATACAGTCTGACCATATTGCTATTCGAACTTCATATTACAAGGGCATTGATCAAACTGAAGGAGAGGTATCAGTATATGGCCTCAATTATGTAATCAAGAATGTGCATTCTGAAGATTCTTTATTGCTTGTTGATGATGTGCATGATACGGGGATCTCTATAGATAAAATTATTTCTGATCTTTCAACGGCTTGTAAGAAAAATACTCCCGAAATAAGAGTTGCTACTCCTTACTTTAAGCCCAGTAAAAATAAAACTAGCAGAGTTCCAGACTATTATTTACATGAAACTGACAAATGGCTTGTTTTTCCTCACGAGCTTGATGGTCTTACTCTGGGTGAAATTAAAGATCATAAGCCAGAAATCAAAGACCTGCTTTCTAAATTAGAAGATCATTTATCCTGATAATGAGCTCTCAAGATAACAGAATTTTAGTACTAGATTTTGGATCTCAATATACACAATTAATTGCTAGAAGAGTTCGTGAAAACGAAGTCTATTCTGAAATACTTCCTTGGGATATTGGAGAAGATCGGATAAAGGAATGTAATCCAAAGGGAATCATTCTTTCTGGTGGCCCCGAGTCTGTTACCAAATCTTTTACTCCTCGCATACCTCAGGTATGTTTTGATATGGAAGTACCTTTATTGGGTATATGTTATGGAATGCAAACTCTAGCCGAACAATGCTCTGGAATAGTTTCAGCGTCAGATACTAAGGAGTTTGGAGAGGCTAAACTCAAAATAGAACAAGACTCGAAATTATTTGATGGTATAGATAGATCAAACTTAATTGATATTTGGATGAGCCATGGGGATAAAGTAACCTCTATGCCAAAAGATTTTATTTTAATTGGCTCAACAGAATCTGCTCCTATAGCAGCAATCCAGCATAATACAAAAGATATCTTTGCCTTGCAGTTCCACCCAGAAGTGACTCATACCAGCATCGGGCCCGCTATATTCAGGAATTTTCTCTTTGAAATATGTGGATGTAATAAAGATTGGAAAATTGAAGATCTTATTGCCAGAAAAGTTGAAGAAATAAGAGAACAAGTTGGTAGTAATAATGTTTTACTGGGTCTTTCAGGCGGGGTTGATTCTTCAGTCACTGCTATGTTGTTGCAGAAAGCAATAGGTAAGCAGCTCTATTGTATGTTTATAGATAATGGGCTTTTAAGAAAAAATGAGGCTAGTCAGGTCAAAGAAATTTTTGAAGAGAAATTTGACTTAAATTTAAAGGTTGTTGATGCCAGCGATATCTTTTTAAGACACCTAAAGGGAGTTACTGATCCTGAACAAAAAAGAAAAATCATCGGAAGAACCTTCATAGATGTATTTGATAATGAGTCTTTAGATCTAAATTGCGAAATTGAGTTCTTAGCCCAAGGTACAATTTATCCTGATGTAATAGAGTCATCTGTCTCAGAATCTAAAGAAGCTCGAATTATAAAATCTCACCATAATGTTGGTGGTTTACCTCAAGAAATGCGAATGGAGCTGGTTGAGCCTTTAAGAAATTTATTTAAAGACGAGGTTAGAAAAGTTGGGAAGGAACTGGAGCTTCCATCCGAGTTATTAAATAGGCATCCATTTCCTGGACCAGGATTGGGCGTGCGGGTTTTGGGGGAGTTGACTCAAGATCGATTAGACGCTCTTAGGGAAGCCGACGCAATATTTATCGAAGAATTAATAGCAGCTGACTTTTATGACAAAGTATCTCAGGCATTTTGCGTGTACTTACCAGTTAAATCCGTTGGGGTAGTAGGTGATGAGAGACGCTATGCTGATGTAATTGGTATAAGGGCTGTTGAAACTGTTGATTTTATGACTGCCCATTGGGCAGATCTTCCATACTCTTTCTTATCAAAGGTATCATCAAGAATTGTGAATGAGATTGAAAGTATAAGCAGAGTTGTTTATGACATCTCAAATAAGCCGCCCGCCACTATTGAGTGGGAATAAAATCTAATAAAGTTCCAAGATTAACTTATTCAAAATTCTAAATTCAACTATAATTGTTCTCGGTTAGCCCAGGTGGTGGAATTGGTAGACACAAGGGACTTAAAATCCCTCGAAGGCAACTTCGTGCCGGTTCAAGTCCGGCCCTGGGCACCACTTCAAAATTATGAAAGTTTCAGATGCTGTAAACTCTAGAAAATCCATCAGGGCTTTTTTAGATACACCAATTCAAACCAGTCTTTTAATAGATTTACTTGAAACCGCATCAAGATCTCCTTCAGGCGGAAATCTTCAACCGTGGCATATTTACGTTTTAAATGGCAAGAAAATGGCTGATTTTAAGGAATTTATGAAGCAATGGGATAATCCTGAGCAACCTCAATACGAAATTTATCCTCCCAATTTAAAAGAACCATACAGAACTTCTAGATTTGAATTAGGAGAAGCTATGTATCAGCTTTTAGAGATACCCCGTGATGACAAGGCTGCAAGATTTGCTCATCTGATGGAAAATTTTAATTTCTTTGGAGCGCCTGCTGCTTTATTTTGCTTTGTAGATGAAACCATGGGACCTCCTCAATGGTCAGATCTGGGCATGTTCTTGCAAACTTTTATGCTACTAGCTCAAGAGCATGGCATAGATACATGCGCTCAAGAAGCTTGGGCAGTTAAACCAGACAGTCTTAGAGAATTTTTTTCCGTTCCAGAAGAACTAAATATTTTTTGTGGAATGGCAATTGGTTATAAAGATACCCAAGCTAGAGTTAATGAATTGCACTCAGAAAGAAGATCTGCAGATGAATGGCTAACAATCTTTGACTAAAGCTACTATTTTAGATATCCAGCAAAAACAGACCCTTATGCAGGAGGCTCTTGATTTAGCGCATGAAGCTTTTTTAATGGAGGAGGTTCCAGTTGGGGCCATCTTAGTTTCCAATGGAGCAGTAGTGGGCAGAGGGTTTAATCAAACGTTATCTAGATCTAGTGTTCTTGCTCATGCAGAGTTGATTGCAATCGAAGACGCTTCCAAAAATTTGGGCAATCATCGATTAGTTGACACCATTCTCTTTTCCACGATTGAGCCTTGTCATATGTGTGCTAAAGCAATTATTGATGCAAGGATTTCTCATATCATTTTTGGTGCCAGGGAGCCAAAGTCGGGCTCAATTATCTCCGTTGATAACTTTCTTGAAAGCACATTTCTCAACCATAGCGTGAGCTTTGAAGAAGGTGTTCTTAAAGATGAATGCATGGAAATTATGCAAAGATTTTTTAGAGCGAGGCGCAATTAAATTATTTCAGCCCAAATAGGGCAATGATCAGAAGGCTTTTCCATAGCCCTGGCATCGTAATCAATGCCAACAGATTTTAAGGATTGATTTAGAGTTTCACTTAATAAAATATGGTCAATTCTAAGGCCTCTTTTAGGATCATCATCAAACATTCTTGAGCGGTAATCAAACCATGAGTAAGTAATGGAATCTTCTGGATATACCTGTCTCCAACTATCGTAAAAACCTAGTTCAAGAATTTTATTCCACATCTCTCTTTCCTCTGGAAGAAAAGCGCATTTACCATCTCTAAGCCATCTTTTAGCATTTTGTTCTCCAATGCCAACATCAATGTCAGCAGGGGCAACGTTAAAGTCTCCCATAACAGCAATATTTTTAGTTTGCTTCATGAGTTCAGATATATGCTCAAAAAGATCTTCGTAGTATTTGACCTTTTTAGGAAATTTACTTTCATGACTTCTATTCTCACCTTGAGGAAAATAGCCATTTAGAACAGTAATTTTATCTTTGCCAAAATTATAAGTAGCTTGAATAAATCTTTTCTGGTCTTCTTCGGTATCTTGCGCAAATCCTTTAAAGACTTGTTGAGGCTTCTCTTTGCTTAAGAGTGCGACACCATAGTGGCCTTTTTGGCCCCAGTATTCAACGTGATAACCAAGTTCCTCGACCATTTCTAGAGGAAATTCACTGTCTTGAACTTTAGTCTCTTGGAGGCCTATCACATCTGGAGCAATAGTATCTCTAACATGCTCTAATTGATGCGGCCTTGCTCTAATACTATTAATATTGAAAGAACAAATCTTCATAATTAACCATAAATAGATTTAAGATGTTGTGATTGAATAGCGTATTCAGCAGTAATTTTTGAAGCTTCATTTAGCAAGAGATCATTTTGGATATCAATTACTTCATCAAGATCTTTTCGGTACTCCAGAAGATCTTCATAACTCTCAAATATTTCAAGCTCTAAGCTTTTTCTTCTGGCATTTTCTAGTCCCAAATACTTTGCTTCCCTGGCTTCTTTTTCTAGCTTTCA
>Ga0181570_10003861_pt1 | contig 11145 bp, 7 predicted proteins | sample 101ome_18_FD_148667 | JGI IMG/M metagenome (GOLD analysis project Ga0181570, IMG submission 148667) | Coastal salt marsh microbial communities from the Groves Creek Marsh, Skidaway Island, Georgia - 101406AT metaG (spades assembly) | ecosystem: Environmental > Aquatic > Marine > Intertidal zone...
AAGGCAACAACGTGCCGCAAGAAGCCGTCACGAGATACCGGTGTTTAGAACGCGTGGAGCTACCCGTCGCGATTGGTCGTTACCCCACTTCTCGTTATTCAATTGTTGAGGCTGAACCACTCACAGGACGACGACAACAAATCCGCAAGCACTTTAAACATATCTCGCATCACATCATTGGCGATACCACCCATGGCGATGGCAAACATAACAACTACTTTCGTGAACACCATGGCATCTTTCGCCTCATGCTCACGTCCAAGCAGCTTGGCTTCGCTCATCCTGTTACATTAGAAAAAATACGCTGCGATGCTTTAGATGAACTTGATTGGCAGCGACTGAATACAATTTTCAAATTAGTTTAATTAGCCCAAGACTTAAATAACTTATTAAGTCCAGGCGAATCCTTATATCCAAATTTAATTAGAATCTTATCTCCTTCTGGATAAAACCCAAAATACTGACCAGCATATCCTTTACCCCAAAAGCCAGGAGTATTGTCTTTAGCGTCAACCCACCATAAAAAGCCATAACCCGCGTAGCTTCGACCTGAGTAAACACTGCCATTAAACAACTGCTTATTATCAATTTGTTTTACTGTCGCCTCACGCAGATAAGATCCAAAACATGAATCTTTTTTACGCTCCTCTAGTATCCAAATGCCAAGCCTGCCCCAATCTCGCAGCTTTGCCGAAAATCCTGCACTACCCAAGTTAGTCCCATCAATATCTTGCGACCATTCAGCAGCACTTTCTGCGCCGATTGAACTCCAAATCACTTCTTCAAATATTTTGCCAGCGATTTACCGGACGCCCTTTCAATGACTTTTGATAGCGCGTTGGGGTCATATGCTTTGTAAACAAACTTTGTTCCTGGTTTGGCTACATCCACTTCACCAATCTCAGATAACCCAACCCCCCAAAGCATTTCGGAGATAGATATAGTTCCATTTGATATCGCAGGCTCCGCATTAGGAACTCTATGACCTTTTTTATCATTACCAAATACTGCTAATTTATAAGAAGGCCAGCCAACAAAGCTAGTGTAATAAACACCTGATGACATCCTTAATAAATCTTTGATGGAACTCTTACCTAAATTACCTGAATTCAACTCAGGAACGTACACACCTGCAGCATCATCTAGGCTTTTAATTAAACCATCACAAAAGGCTTTCCCAATAACTAGGCCTGTTAAGCTTTTAGCAATACTCTGACTATAGAATTTAGAACTTAACTTTTGCCTCTTCCCTTATAACCCTCATAAACAATTTCGCCGTTTTTAATAAGCATCAATGCAAAAGCACCTTCGGAGGATTCCAAATAATCTGCAGCATCCTTGGCAGCAATGACATCTTTATTATCCAATGTCTTTAATTGCTCGAGCTTTCTCAATGACTGCGAGGGAATTATTAATGTTGGCTTTATTTTTGCTTTAGCCCAATGATGTGTAACCTTCTAGGGCGACATTTTTTGATCAAGAGCATACACATTGCTCGCAGCAAAAAGCATACAAATTAATACTGTTTTAAAGCAAACGTATAGCATTCAATATCTCTTCCGCATGCCCCTTGGGTGACACCCCATACTCAGCAAACTTTATGGTGCCTTGCGCATCCACAATGAATGTCGAACGAACAATGCCAAACTTCTTCTCACCGTTCTTTTCTTTTTCCTGCCAAACGCCATAGGCATCACAAAGCTGACCTTCCACATCTGCTAGCAGCTGCACGGTCAAACCGTACTTGTCGCGAAACTCACCATGGCTTTTGCAATTATCTTTGCTCACACCAATCAACTTGGTGTTATGCGCTACGAACTCGTCTAAAAGATCAGAGAACTCTTGCGCCTCCATCGTGCAGCCAGGTGTGTCATCTTTTGGGTAGAAGTAAATAACGTAATTCGAGCCCTCAAGATCTTTTGAAAGACACATATTCATATCTGCGTCTGGCAGCTCAAACGCCGGTGCTTTATCGCCAACTGAAAGCATCTTATTTCCCCCTAGCTTTCTCTGTGATAACTCTGAATGTAGGCGCCTAATTTGCGCAGGTCAACTGTTAGCCATTAGCCCTGAAAACAGCCCCCGCAACAGCTCAATTTGCTCATTCTTTGAGAGGCCATGGGACAAGGTGATTTGCTGGTGAGTTTGACGCTGCAGCAACAGTTTTATCGCAACACTCAACGCCGTAGACTCTTCAATACCAGCACGGCTTAACTTGGGAATAAGGATGCGCTGCATTGTAGGGATAACGGACTGGAACTCACGACGATGCTCGGTAAAACCTATCAGCAACTTTCTATCTGCTTGATCTATATCGCCTGAAGCAGACTGGGTGAAAAATAAAGCACCCACCACTCCTGACTCAAGCGTAGACAAATCATCAGTTAATCGATAAGGCAGATCTTTTAAATATTGCGCATGCAGCTGCTCAACATCTGCGATGCAACCCTCAGAGATCGCTAATAACATTTGGAGTGATTGCGCACCGCTACTGGCATCAACACGATGACCGATACGAGCCGGTTTAAAGTGTTGCGACTGCCAGAACGCAAGACTAGTTACATCAGTCGCATAAGACGTTCCCAATAAGTCAACTGACTGCTGTTGTGCTTCTTTAAGGATTGCTTGAACTAGCTGACTTGCTAGACCTTGGCGTCGACACTGTTCGTGTGTCGCAATGCGCATAATGCGCCAGAGCTTCTTCTCTAGCCCTTCAGCATAGGCAGAATTTTGCGCAAGTGACTGCAACAACAAGTGACCTTTAGGTCGTCGATAACCCTGCGCAATCTGCTCAGCTAACTCATTTGATATACCGCCTTCCTCAACTGTGATTGTACAGGCAACAACCCGACCATCCTTTCGAGCAAGCCAAAGCTGCTGCATCGGATCATTAAGTAAGGCATACAGATCAGATGGGCGCGTTTGATAATGCGCATCAACAAGTAGACCAACGACAGCGCGCAATAGCGGCTCATCATCAATCAATGACGTCTTGTCACATAGCTCAACTGTTACTCCGACACACCCTTCAATCTCGTCCGGCTTAGCATTTAGCATCAGCCATTGGTTTGAAGCGATCTCTAGCGGGTCATCTTTTGACCAACGCACAGGATGCTCTAATTGAATTTTCTTAACTTGATTTGAATACCTCTCGAGGAGCTTTGCGAACCGTGTAACAAAGCCACGGCCACTTCCCTCGTAGCCATGCGCCGTGGAAGAAAAAACTAAACGATTCTCTCGCTGAAGGAATTTTTCGAGTGTGGCCAGTGGCACCATTGCTGCTTCATCTATTACACACAGCGAACTCGATCGCTCCTGCAATAAATACTCATCCGGATGCATCCAGTGCACAGTAGCCTCATCCACGCCACGTCTTTTCAGAACATGAAAGAGCGGATCGACTGCTCGACGATTCATACTGATAACCGCAACAACTTTGTTCTCGTCAGCTTCAATCAAATCAGCGATCGCTTCACCTAATGCGGTTGTCTTGCCACGACCACGATCTGCCGTGATGACTAATGGTCGCTTCGCATGACCAGTCGCAATACGCTTGATAGCTTCTACCGTATCTTGTTGGCCTAGCGTTAACTCAAACGATTCTTTTTTAACCGTAAGCGGCGTAGGCAACAATTGATCATCACCTTGGGTGACCGAGATGAATTGTTTATCTTTATCGAATAGCTTTGCTAAACGTTGCTCATATAAGCCATGCCCCTCAAGATTCTGACGATCAGGAAGCAAAAGGTACAACACGCCACCACCACGTAGGGTTCCGAGCAATGCCGCTAGATAATCAGGCTTTAAACCTTGGTGACACTCAACAACCAAGCTATCGCATTGCTGGCCTAACTTTTGCGTGACGTGATTAGTAGCAACTGCATTGACCGTAGCTGGGGCTTGCTCCCCATACCAAAAACAATGCCCTAACGATTTCACATCAAGCTGATTGATAGCCCAAGCAAGATCGCCCCACAGCAGCACGGCTTGTCGGTGACTGTGTTGCATCAGCTGTGACATAGAAACTCAGGCGTCGGGATCGTACGCGAGATTAGGGCCGAGCCACTTTTCCATCTCGGCAACTTCAACACCTTTACGTGCTGCGTAATCTTCGACCTGATCTTTATTGATACGACCAATCGCAAAATAACGCGCATCAGGATGGGCAAAATATAAACCCGATACAGCCGCTGTCGGCACCATTGCTTTCGACTCGGTTAACCAAATGCCGGCATTAGCCTCAGCGTCTAACAAGGACCACAACAAATCCTTCTCTGTATGATCCGGTGATGCCGGGTAACCCATAGCAGGTCGAATACCCTGGTAGACCTCTTCAATTAATTGCTCATTACTGAGGGCTTCATCAGATGCGTAACCCCAAAGCTTGGTACGGACTTTTTGATGCAACCATTCAGTTAACGCCTCAGCTAAACGATCGGCCAATGCCTTGAGCATAATGCCGTTGTAATCATCATGATCAGCTTCAAACTCAGCTAGCTTCTCATCGATACCAATACCTGCGGTTGCAGCAAAGCCACCAATGTAATCATTTAGGCCCGTATCCTTAGGTGCAATGTAGTCACCTAAGCTTTCGTTGTATTTACCTTCTGGCTGCTTACCTTGCTTACGTAAATTATGTAGCGTGGTGAGTAACTCTTCACGCGAGTCATCTTTGTACACTTCAATGTCATCGCCAACGGCATTCGCAGCAAACAAACCGATAACCGCGTTGGCACTTAGCCATTTCTCATCAATGATCTTTTGCAGCATGGCCGTTGCATCGGCATACAGCTTGCGTGCTTCTTCACCCTTCTCAGCATCATCGAGAATTTTCGGGAAACGACCTTTCAGCTGCCATGCGTGGAAGAAGAAGGTCCAATCAATCAACGGCGTGATCTCATTGAGATCAATATCCTTGAGAACTGTTATGCCAAGTTTCGCTGGCTTAAAGATTGGCGCTGACGCCCAATCAATCGGTGTACGGTTGGCCTGTGCTTCTGCAAGCGGCACATTGTTTTTCGCTTCATTCTTAGCCGCGCGTTGCTGACGCACAACGTCATATTCCTCACGCAGATCCGCTAAGAACTTAGGCTTTTGCTCTTTCGACAATAAGGTCGATGCAACACCCACCGCACGCGACGCATCTGCAACATAAATTGCGCCGTGTTCGTACTGCGGCTCAATCTTCACTGCTGTGTGCGCTCTAGAGGTCGTTGCACCCCCGATCATCAACGGGATATTAAAGCCTTGGCGCTTCATCTCTTTAGCAACGTGCACCATCTCATCGAGTGATGGCGTGATCAGGCCCGACAAGCCAATGATGTCGACCTTCTCTTCTTTGGCGCGTTGCAGAATTGTTTCTGCGGGCACCATGACACCGAGGTCGATAACTTCGTAGTTATTACATTGCAACACCACGCCAACGATGTTCTTACCGATATCGTGAACATCACCTTTCACCGTAGCCATCAAAATCTTGCCGCTACTTTCTACCGCGCAATCAGCTTTCTCAGCCTCGAGATAAGGCTCCAAATAAGCAACGGCTTTTTTCATGACTCGCGCTGACTTAACGACCTGCGGAAGGAACATCTTGCCTTCACCAAAAAGATCACCAACCACATTCATGCCGTCCATCAAAGGACCTTCGATAACATGCAATGGGCGCTCAGCTTGAGCGCGTGCTTCTTCAGTGTCTTGATCGATGTATTCGGTAATGCCTTTTACCAGTGCGTGCTCTAGACGCTTATTGACTGGCCAAGTGCGCCATTCCAGATCTTGTTTAGATTCAACACCACCGCCATCATCGGCATACTTTGGCGCAATCTCAACCAAACGATCACCCGCTTCTGGATCTTTATTCAAGACCACATCTTCAACCGCATCACGCAGTTCAGGTTCTAGCTCGTCATACACTGCAAGCTGACCCGCATTCACAATACCCATATCCATACCGGCGCGAATCGCGTGATAGAGGAATACGGCGTGTATCGCTTCACGCACATGATTGTTACCGCGGAAGGAGAAAGACACGTTAGACACGCCTCCCGAAATCATGGCGTGTGGCAGTGTCTGTTTGATCTCGCGTGTTGCTTCAATAAAGTCGACGCCGTAGTTGTTGTGTTCTTCGATACCTGTTGCAACAGCAAAGATATTCGGGTCGAAAATAATGTCTTCCGGCGGGAAGCCAATTTCATCAACCAAAATGCGATAAGCACGCGTGCAGATCTCGACCTTACGTGCATGCGTATCAGCCTGACCGACTTCATCGAAAGCCATCACAATAACCGCGGCACCATAACGACGGCATAACTTGGCTTGTTCGCGAAACTTATCCTCGCCCTCTTTCATCGAGATCGAGTTAACGATTGGCTTACCTTGGCAGCACTTCAAACCCGCTTCGATAATTTCCCACTTTGACGAGTCAATCATCAAAGGCACTTTGGCGATATCAGGCTCAGAGGCAATCAAATTTAAGAAGCGCACCATCGCGGCTTCGCCATCGAGCATGCCTTCGTCCATATTGACGTCAACGATCTGCGCACCATCCTCAACTTGGGCACGACAGATATCTAAGGCTTCTTCGTATTCTTCATTCAGGATCAATCGCTTGAACTTGGCTGAACCTGTGACATTCGCACGCTCACCCACATTGGTGAACAAACTCAGCTCACCCAAATTAAGCGGCTCTAAACCCGACAGGCGACATTCAACCGCAAGCTCAGGTTTTTTGCGCGGCGCCTTATCTGCGACCGCTTCTGCAATTGCACGAATGTGGTCTGGCGATGAACCACAACAACCACCAATGATGTTGAGGAAGCCAGCTTCTGCCCACTCAGCGACTTGAGCAGCCATCTCGGGCGGCATCAAATCGTATTCACCAAACTCGTTTGGCAAACCCGCATTCGGGTGCGCGTTGACATGGCACTCAGCGATGCGCGACATCTCTTCAACATATTGACGTAACAGATCAGGGCCCAATGCACAGTTAAGACCAATCGAAATCGGCTTGGCATGGCGCAAGCTGTTATAGAACGCTTCGGTTGTTTGACCTGACAGAGTACGACCAGAGGCATCGGTGATGGTGCCTGAGATCATGATGGGCAAAGTGAAGCCTTTATCGTCGAAGTATTTCTTAACCGCAAAGATCGCTGCTTTGGCATTCAGTGTATCGAAAATGGTTTCGATCAAAATGATGTCTGAGCCACCTTGTACCAGTGCATCGGTCGACTCGGTGTATTGCTCAACCAACTCATCAAAGGTTACGTTGCGATAACCTGGATCGTTCACATCGGGTGAAATCGATAAGGTGCGCGACGTGGGGCCTAGGACACCGGCGACAAAACGCGGCTTGTCTGGCGTGCTGTATTTGTCAGCCGCCTGGCGCGCTAAGCGAGTTGCTTCGAGATTGATCTCATAAGCCAACTCTTCCATGTCGTAATCCGACATCGACACTCGCGTGCCATTAAAGGTGTTGGTTTCAAGAATATCGGCGCCGGCTTCAAGGTACTGCTCGTGAATCTCACGGATCACCTCAGGACGGGTAATCGCCAGTAAGTCATTGTTTCCTTTAAGGTCTGTGTGCCAACCCTTAAAACGCTCACCGCGATAATCTGCCTCACTGAGCTTATATCGCTGAATCATCGTACCCATCGCGCCATCCAAAATAAGGATGCGCTGAGCCATCAATGCTTCGAGTTCTGCGGTACGGTTTTGAGACATCTGAACAACAACTGCCGGTTGAAAACGCGCGATTATACCTTGCTTGTCACTCCCTCTCAGGCAAAAAATCTAAGTAAATCGGGTAGATGCAAATTGAGGGAAATTGCTGCTTTGCAGCGCCATTTTTTCGTGTTTTTATAGCCCCTGTTTGCAGGCCAGCAAACGCCGTTTTACGGCATCTAATAACTGGCGCAACATATCTTGATTGTGCCGCTCTTGTTGTATTTTGGAGGTATAAAAATGGCCGAACTCTTCTCAGCTGACTGGATGAACGCTCTTAAGGATCAATGGAACTCTGACGCTGAAGTCAGCGGCAAACTTGCTGAAATTGGCTTCAACTCTGTCATCACTTGTGGTTTTAAAGGGGAAGACCAACCACGTGGTGTTTTCGTTGTTGAAAATGGTGTGTGTACTCGTGCTGGTGACTTTGATGGCACCGCACCAGATTGGGACATGCGCGCAGACAAAGACAACTGGCTCAAGTGGGCGTCTGATGGCATCGGCATGACCGGCCTTGGCACCGCGTTCGCAATGGGTAAATTGAAGTTCATCGTGGGTGACTTCAAAGGCATGATCAAAGATCCTCGTATGGCAGGACCTTTTGTCAAAAGCTTTGCCTTGATGGGCAAAATCGATACGCAATAAACCGTATCACTCCACGCGAAGAAGCCCGCTGATGCGGGCTTTTTTATGGTCGCTGACCGTCAATCCAAGGGTTACGATTACCTTGATAGGCCTCAATTTGATCGTTTCGCCAACGTTCATGCGCGTCTGGTGGATCTTCTTGATGCCAACGCAGCAACAGCGATCGTTGGCGTTGATAAATAGGAATTCCCCAGCGTTCTTCGATATATAAAGCGGCTCGGGCGATATCACCACGCACCGCCTCACGAGGCTCGGCAAGTCGCTTATGTTTGTCGATCTCTAAATCACAATCCTCTCGCCACCACTTTTCACCCGGAATTTCCGCAAAGGCATAGGCCAATCGTTCGTGATTTGCACCCTTATCACTCGGATAGAGGTTGTGCATATCCATTTCAATTTGGTTAAACCTTGAGCTGCGTTCACGACACTGCTTACGCGTGCCGCACTTAAGTTCTTTTTTGACCCAAGCCATCGGCATAACATGCTCTATGTTGTAACCACGGTCATATTTACCAAATCGTTTACCGCAATACAGATCGGTTCCGCCACTGGGATAGAGGGTTTGCCAAAAAATAGCGATCTGTTCGAGATAGTTTTGCGCTTTTGCGACCAAGTTCGGCGAAAAAAGGCTGAAGTAGGTCAAAAAAAGGAGAGCTGCGCGTTTCAGAATCCGCCCAGACCTTGCATAATGTCGATCATTATAAAAATGATGCACTGTGAGTTATCCCCTTGTCCGAATTCTCTGATTCGCAATCGCTAACAAAAGGCCCATGGCCAGCTATTGCTGCCGTTGTCATCGTAACACTACTGGCTGTTTGGCTAGTGCCATCTGACGATGAGGAGGCTGCGCCCGCACCTTCGTTATTAAGTTCCTCGGTCGCACCGGTGCCAGCACCTTTGCCTGCGAGCAAATCTGATCGTATCGATGCGCGCACCCTCATTACAGAATTACGCACGGCATCAAAACCTGATTACAACAAGGCTTATAACGCTGGTGAAACATTGCACAAAAAAGGTCAGCTTGACCAGGCTTACATTTTATATTTCTTTGCTGCACGTGAAGGGCATGCAAACTCGGCTTACCGCCTGGGCCAACTGGCTGACAACGTAATCAGCAAGACCACTTACCGCGCTGACGCAACACAAGCAATCAAGTGGTACCGCAAAGCTCAAAGCGCAGGCGTGAGCGAAGCGACCGATGCTCTCAATGCTCTAAAGCGTTATTACGAAGATAAAGCACGCTCAGGTGACAGCAATGCTCGCCGTCTGTTGTTGTTGTGGAGATAAGCCAGATGACATTACGACTTTCTCACATCATTTTTACGGCCTGCTTAATGCTTGCAGGTAACGCCAACGTATTTGCTGCTGACAAGCCATTGCTACTGGCCGGCAAACAATCACTTTATCAACGCGTGCTTGCTATTCCTGGCGCGCAAATACATCAGTCTTTGAAAAGTGTCGGCACCGCCACGACACCGTTCACGGCTTACTATGTTTATGCTCGCACTAAAGTGGGTAAGCAAGAATGGTTAAATGTGGGCACTGATCGTTTCGGCGATAAAAAAGGTTGGCTAAAAAGCGATGACACCATCGAATGGAACCAAGGCCTGACTGTTGCTTTCCGCGACCCTGCATACCAAGATCGCGCTTTGTTGTTTAAAGATGCGATATCACTCGAAGATGTTGCAAAAGATCGCAGCTTAAAAAATTACGAACGTCTTTATTCCGATGCAACCGCCGGCAAAACACGCAGATCATCACCCGTCGCAGCCATTCAGCCAGCTGAAAAACTTGATATTCAAGATGACTTCTACTTAGTGCCAATTCAAAAGCACAAAGACATCTATGTCGGCAATCAACAAGCACGCATGCTGGAAGTAGCGTCTGTACCTTTGCGCGATGCGGAGCCCAAGAAAACTTCTGACTACCGTGCAGGCTTAGTGTTCGCGATTGACTCAACACTTTCGATGGACCCTTACATCAACCGAACCCGTGAAGCGATACGCAAGATCTACGGAAGTCTTGAGTCCGCTAACCTCCTCGGCAATGTGAACTTTGGCTTGGTTGCATTCCGCGACAACCCAGATGCAGCCCCAGGGATCGAATACCTTACAAAGACCTATGCAGACTTAAAAGAAGGCGCAGATCCAAAAAAATTTATGTCGCAGGTTGAATCACTTAAAGCTGCCACAGTATCGAGCAAAGGATTTAGCGAAGATTCATACGCAGGCTTAAGAGAAGCTATCGACAACATGTCATGGGAAGGTAATGCAGCTCGTTATCTTGTGTTAGTTACTGATGCAGGACCACGAAATAAGAACGACCCATTATCGAGCACCGGTCTATCAACAGCTCAATTGCGTCAATTAGCTCGTGAAAAAGGCATTGCGATTTTTGTTCTTCACCTACTGACTCCTGCCACTCACTCAGACCATCAACTCGCTGGAGAAACCTATAAGGAACTTTCCGAATTCCCCGGTATTGGTAGTCTTTATTACGGAGTGCCCACTGGTGATGTAAATCAGTTTGGTCGAGTACTCGATACCCTTGCAGGCCAAATCACCATGCAGGTTCAAATGGGTGGCACAGCACCACAAGCAGCGCAGCAAACAAACGATGCACAACTTGCTCAACTTCAACAAAAAGTCAGCAAGCTTGGTTACGCCCTACGCATGCGCTATCTGCAAGACACGACCGGTGGCAAGACTCCTCGCATCTTTAACGCATGGGTTTTAGATCGTGATCTGCGTAATCCAGAGATGCCATCACTGGATGTGCAAG
>Ga0181570_10003867_pt1 | contig 11140 bp, 13 predicted proteins | sample 101ome_18_FD_148667 | JGI IMG/M metagenome (GOLD analysis project Ga0181570, IMG submission 148667) | Coastal salt marsh microbial communities from the Groves Creek Marsh, Skidaway Island, Georgia - 101406AT metaG (spades assembly) | ecosystem: Environmental > Aquatic > Marine > Intertidal zone...
ATAAGTTCAAATCTTCTATTTTTATAATCTATCTTTGTTGGAACGACTGTAGCATCTAAAGCTTTGCCAATATAATGAAATCCACTTTTAATTGTAGAGTTGGTCTTCATTTCACCCTCAACTGTTAGATATAAAACAAACTTTTCTTTTGTTTGTAATTGATCTATTACTTGTTGAGTAACTCCTTTTGATTTAGCTCTCCATACGGGTATCCCCCCAAAATTAAGCAATACTCTGTTTTGTAATTTTCCAAAAGGATGAGGAATCCCTAACTTATCGGGATTTTTTTTGAATGGAAGTGGAACAACGATTCTTGTAAACATTGAGACTGAACCTAGAAAGTAGAACTTTACATCTAAAGCAAGGCACACAAAATATGCGTATATGGCATCAAATGTAGATGAGTGTGGTGCAGAGGCAATGATTATTCTTTTTTTATCCGGTAGATTACCCACAACATCCCAATTAATAATTTTTAACACTAAACGACCAATGGGTCCTAAAAATTTTCTAATTTTAATTGGATGATTGTTGGTTATTTTCAAAATAAAAGTTATTTTTCTCTTTTTATTTTGATTTGCTTTTTTCCTTCATCTTCATTTACTTCAATTTCAATACTTCCCTCAAAATCTGAAGTATTCAAATTTGTCCAACAATCAGGACATATACCAGTATTTGTAGCTGGTAGGTTTTCGAGTTCACATAAAGCACAGTCCATATCTATATTTTATATAAAAGATTCTCAAGAAGCCTTAAAAAGATTTTCTTTTGTTCAAAGTTGAGTAATGTCTTTTACTTGTTTTGAAAGATTCTTTAAATTTTTATTATTAAAATTCAAGATCCATAAAGCTACATAAGCTACACCAACAATAAAAAATAAAAACGCATAACCACGTCCTGGTCCAGTGCCAACAATTGGTGAAAGTAGTTCTACGTTTGCTGGGTAGAATGTAAATTCTAAATAATCTCCCAATGGTCCAGCAATTACTACTCCCAAGGGTCGTAACATTTGAGCAATAGTACCTCTAAGTGCTAGAGCTCTGCCGCGAATATCTTCAGTAGTAATAGCTAGCCATGCTCCAGAGGAAACAGTGTATTGTACAGTTCCACTAACTCCACCTATTACACCGTGTATGCATAAAAGAATAATACTCGGTCTAATTGATCCTAAAATTAAACTTAACCCTCCTAAAAGGCCACAATATATTGCTACTTTTAAATTTCCTTGCAGCCAATTAGACAGCCTCAGAGAAATAACCGAACCAAGTAGAAAAGCTATTCCAACACTCGACTCGACAATCCCTAGTCCTTTCGCATCTGTAAAACTTAAAATCATTGCGGGTAGAAGTACAGAACCAAATCCCCATAAAAAATTTCCTATAGAAAAAATAAGCACCAAGGTTAGCAAGCCTTTTTGTTTTTTTAGCCAGTTGTAAGCTTCAACTAAATCAAAATAAATATTTTTAAAATTTAATTTATTTTTTATTTCAACTTTTTTACTTTTGAATAAAGTGATTGTTGCGATACCAATAAAACATGTGACAACATCAAAAAGGATTACTCCGGGTAAGCCAAAAAATGAGTATATAAAAGCTCCTCCTATTGGTCCAACAAGTACAGATATTGCCTCTGCACTTTCAAATAAAGCTGACACTTTTGTTACTTCATTCTTTTTTACAACATCCCCCAAAAAAGCACTCCATGTTGTCCAATGTGCAATTTCAAAAATACCAAATGCTAAAGCAAATGGAATTAAAAGAGTCAAAGTTAAAATATCATTTAATGCGAGATATCCAATAACACACATCAACGAGGCAATAGTTAAATCAAAAGCAATTATTAATTTCTTTCTTGGGAACCTGTCTGCAAGCACACCTCCAAATGGACCTGTTACCACTCCAACTATTGCAACAACAAATAAGACTGTAGAAAGTGCACTAGCTTTCCCAGTTGTTTCAAATATCCAAACACCAATTGCAAAAAAAGACATGGCAGATCCTGTCCAAGAAATGGTTTGTCCAAACCAAAGTAGATAAACTTTTTTACTCATAATGTGATATCCCCAAAAAACAGGTTAATGAGGATTTAGAAATAGGAATACCATAAAAGATTTCTATTTTTTAAAAAGTTGCCAAATAATAATTGGAATTATCACAAGTAGGATTTCCCATGTATCCCAGTATTTCTCTAAAGTATCTATCCAGCTCATGTGTTTTTCTTCTTTAGATAGTTCTTTCCAAACAATATCCAGATGAAAAAAATAATCCAGAACAATGGGAACATAATTGACTCTTCAATCTCGTAAATACTTAGTGTGAACTCAATTAAAAAAAGAAGCATAATCAAAAATGCAATGCCTCCTAAGTATTTAGAATTAATCATTTTTTATAAGCGAGTAGAAACCAAGAATAGAGGTGGATAAAAACAAAATTAAAAATACATAGTTAACAAAAATACTGGAGTCTTCAAAAACGTACATTAAGGGATACGAAATATATGCTGCTGCAAAATAAATTAGGCTTCTGTGTTTTATATTTTTAATAAATTAATACTCTATCTGCTTCAAATGTTAGCTCTACTAGTTTATTTGGAGTTGCAGGTGTAAATCCTAAAGACTCTAATTGCTCTTTTGTAATTCCCCTAGCTTGAGCAGATTTTCCAGATGCATATAGTTTTGCACCTTTTTCTTTCAACACACCAAGATGGTCTGCCAATGTACCTAGGCCTACCCCCTGCATTTCACTTGTAGTAATTTCATGTAGAGATGTGACGCCATCTCCTGCACAAAATATTGTTACATCATTTCCATCTTCAATAGCAGATTTTGCGACCAAAAAACCCAAAACAGAACGGCTGGGATTTTCAACACCGGTAATAATGTGTACTAATAATTTGTCCATATTCAATAATAAACATTTGAAATTTGAAATTGGTAATAAAAATTAATAGATTGATATTGGGGGGGAGCTTATGTTGAGTAAAGAGGCTGTAAAAGCCAAAAATAAGTATAAAAAATTAGGGGCAATGATTTCATGGTTAGTTGTAGAACCTTGGAATCCAAAAATGTGGAAGGTTAAGCTTCAAAGGTTTAACTTTGATAATGTTGTTGCTATAAATCCAAAGTCTAAAGGGCACAAAAAGGAAAAACTAATTCTTGCTGGAATGGAGACTTGGAAAATAACAACACCAAATTCTGATCCTGAAAAGATACTTTTGTATTTTCATGGAGGTGCTTATCAAGTTGGAAGTCCAAAAGGGTATTATCCAATGCTTACACATTTAGCAAGAGAGACTGGTTTTACAATTTATATACCAGATTACAGATTGGCACCAGAGCATTATTATCCTGCACAAGTTGAAGATGGAGTTGCAGCATATGAAGCAATGGTGAACGATTTAGGATACTCACCTGATCAGATTGCATTTGGTGGAGATTCAGCTGGTGGAAACATGTCGCTTGTTACACTTTTAAAACTTAAAGAGCAAGGGAAAGAAATGCCAAGTGCTGTAATTTGTATTTCACCTTGGGCAGATCCAGCCGCAACTGGTGAATCATACAATCAAGATATGGCTGAAAAAGATTTCTTGATTGGCCCTATCTTTAAAAGAATGTGGGCAGAATACAACCTTGATGGATTTGGAGGATACTTTGTCAAAGAGGAAGACTTAGATCCAGAAAATCCATATATATGTCCAATTAAAGGAGATTACACAGACTGTCCACCAATTATGGTGCAAGTGGGTGCTCATGAACTCTTGCTTTCAGACTCAAGAACATTAAAAGAAGTCTTTGAGCGAGATGGCGTAGTTCACGAATATAAAGAATGGGATGAACTTTGGCATGTGTTTCAAGTAGAGGCACTTCTACCAGAGTCAATTGAATCGTTCAAAATGTTCGGAAGCTTTTTAAATAAATATATTGGTGTAAAAGTCTAAATATTTAAACTAACATCATAAATATTGTTATTTAAGGATATTAATGAAACTCGCCCTTATTACCGGAAGCTCAGGCCATGTCGGATCAAATTTAATTAGGAAGCTTTCAGAATTAGATTATAAAATTCGTTGTATTGACTTTGATGGCGACCACCGTGCTTATGAAAGTTTTGATGTTGAGGTAATCAAAGGTGATATCACGAACAAAGAATCTCTTTATCCAATCTTTGAAGGTGTTGACGTAGTATTTCATACTGCTGCACTCATAAATTTAGATAGAAGATTTAGAGAGGCCATTGAAACGGTAAATATTGAAGGTACTAGAAATGTCTGTGAAGTTGCATTAGAGAAAGGCATTAACAAACTCATTCATTTTTCATCAGTTGATGCATTTTATCGTTTTCCCATTGATGAGCCTTTACTTGAAGATAGGAAGCTTATTGAAGACCAAAAAGGTATGCCTTATGACTTTTCTAAAGCTGAAGGTCAGAGAATTGTCTATGAGTTTTGTGAAAAAGGGCTAGATGCATCAATCATACACCCAACATCAATTGTTGGTCCCAATGACTTTAAGCCAGGCTTACCCATGCAGGCTTTTGTAGATATGGCGAATGGAAAGAGAAAACTTATGCCTAACTGGGGATATAACTTTATAGATGTTCGTGATTTATGTGATGCCGCAATCTCTGCAGTAGAAAATGGAAGAATAGGTCAAAACTACATCATTGGTGGCGACTATCACATGTATCTCTATATTGGAGAACTAATAGGAGAAAAACTAGGTAGAAAAGTAGTATATGGAGCACTTCCTGAGTTTATAACATATCTTCCTCTTCCATTTGAATACATAAGAGCTCTCATAACAAATAAACCAAGAGTGTTAACTTTAGATGCTATTCATACTGCACAAACTGGGAATAAAGTTGTTCCTAGTTCATTAGCAAGAGAAGAACTGGGACATAATCCTAGGCCAATTGAGGAGACAATATATGACACTATTGAATTTTTTCAAAAAAGAGGTCTCGTAAAGTAAGAATTGGGATTTACAATATATCTGTGAATAAATTAGATGTACTCAACATAGCTGGCTATAAGTTTGAGCCATTGTCTGATATTGATTCTTTAGTACGAGAGTTTCAATCAGTTTGTGATGATCTTGGGTTAAAAGGTTCAGTGTATCTAAGTCCAAACGGCATAAACTTTTCTTTAGCTGGCAGCGAAGAAGCTATTGGCCAATATCTTTTATTCATGGAACAAGATAAAAGATTCTTAAACATTCCACTTAAAAAAACCTATAGTGAGACACAGCCTTTTAGGAGAATGAAAGTCCGACCTAAAAAAGAGATAATCTCACTTGGGCGAGATGACATAAATCCAAGAGAGTTGACTGGAGATTATGTTACTCCCAAAGAACTGTATACAATGTATGAAAACAATGAAGATGTTATTGTCTTGGATACTCGTAATGAATATGAAACAAGAGTTGGATTATTTGAAAATGCTATAGATCTTCAACTAGATACGTTTAGAGATTTTCCAAAAGCTATAGAACAACTTCCAGAAGAATATAAACAGAAACAAATTGTCATGTACTGTACTGGTGGCATTCGATGTGAGAAAGCTTCAGCCGTAATGCTCAAAGCAGGTTTTACAGATGTGAAGCAGCTAGAGGGTGGAGTTTTAGATTATTTTAAAGAAACTGGTGGAAAGTATTGGAATGGAGATTGTTTTGTCTTTGATGAAAGAGTTGCTTTAGACACAGATCTCAATGAAACTGAATATATTTATTGCTATATATGTAGAGAGCCACTGTCAGCTGAGGAAAAAGCTTCTCCAGATTTTAAAATTAACGAGTACTGTCCGTACTGCGTAAAAAAGACGGTTTAGTCGTCACCGAAGAACATTTGATTTCCACCATATGGAATATGTTCATCTTTTTCATAAATTTCAACAAATCTAGCTTTTAACTGGATTACTTTATCGATTATGCCTTTTTCTTTCAAATAGTTGTATGGAGCTCTAAAAACTCTATCTTCTATCTCTAGAAATTTTTTTACTTTGTCTTTCATAGTGTTATAAAAATACAGTGTTTAGAGATTTAACAGTAATTTTTAGTGTTAAATTTTCGTTAACAAACGTTTAACAACTAAATAAGCAAAGCTTTTAGGGGTTTGATATTCTATGTATAGGAGGTAAATATGGAACAAATGACAATTGTATTATCAAAATTCGAAAGTCACGATGAAGAGACTTTTCAAGCTCAAAAGGAAGTCTGGACTGAATATTCAAAAGAATTTTCAGATGCAACAGGAGTGAAATATTACTGGGCTCACCAAGAGCAGGAAGATGGGGTTTACTATATTGGAGTAAATTTATTTCCATCAAAAGCATCTAGAGATGCCTGGATGGAGAGCTATGACGTAGATGCTGGAACAGCAGAGTTTGATGCAAAAATGGTAGAGAAAACTGGTAAAACTGAGGAAGAGAGAGAAGCAGGAAAGTTACTTGAAATCAATATGACTGGAATGGATATTGATTTAACTAATCATTAAATTGTGAAATAAAGCCAGTATTTGAATTAACTGAGGACGACTTACCGTAAGCAGTACATCAGTTGCTTAGTTTTTTAACAACTGAGGAAGCGCATCCCCAAGCGTAGGTATACCCAAGACCTTCATGTCCATAATTATGGATTATTTTGGTATTTTCTAAGTGCTCAGTTTCAAGTCGTACATTTTTACGACCAGGTCTAACGCCTATTTGAATATTTGAAATTTTTGAATCATTAAACTGCGGTAAGATCTTTTGCACTTTTTGAGTAATTTCTGCTGTTATATTTTCTTGGTCTTCAGAAAACTCTTTATCCTTAAGTGCTACACCACCGAATACAACGTGGCCTTCATGAGAAAAGTAATATGTAAATTCTTCATCGTCCATATAAGAATGTTCTGTGTTTATAGAATCAGACAACAAAAGCTGTCCAAAGACTGGATACATAGTTTTATCTTTGGCTAACTCTCTTGAACCTAAGCCAGAACAGTTTATGACAACATCAAAATCTTCAGATAATTCTTCTAAACTATGTAGTTCTCTATAAAAAATCGTGTTCTCTTTAGAAACTTTCTCAAATAAGAACTCTAAATACTTTTTAGGATCGATATGAGGAACACTGTAATAATGTGCTTCTTTTGCACCATGGGGTTTGTCTTTTTCAGAAACAACTTGAAACATTGGTATAGTGTTTTTAAACCATGGGTCTGGCACTTCAGTTCTATAAATCTGTAATAACTCTTTCAAGGCAACTCCGGAATCTTTGGACTTTGCATCTTGTATGTATTGCAGAAGTGAAACTTTAGACCACTCACGATACACTCCTTTTTTGAAAGTTCCATCCCAAATAGCTCCTGCATAAGAAGAGTTTGTCTCTGTAGGGTCGTCTTTAGTAAAGAGTTCTGCCTTGTATCCATTCTGATTTAATTTAAGGATGGTAGATAAACCAATGACGCCTGCACCAACAACAGCTATCTTTTGCATGCAATAATGCTACCAATGTGCAAAAAAATGTCTTTATTTTTTAGTGAAGTCGATGGAAGTATCTTTTAAAATTTTTGTTTCTATTTCTGGTGCAAGAATGCTGCTAATCAAACCAGCTCTGTAACCACTTCCGCAAGATAAATTAGAAATATTTGATTTGATAAATTCATTTGGTAAAGATTTATGTTGATAATAATAACGAGACAATGTATCAAATGTGAACTCTTCACTACTAGATTTTTCGTTGAGCTCTCTTATGTCATAGAATTCTTCATTGTTGTAAGTGTCTTTAGTAATTGTTGAGACTTTAGTTTTTTTAAGTTGAGATAGTGGCACAAGATATACAATTTGTTCAAAACCTATTCTATACAAAGCGACCAGTGCCTTACTTATCTCATCATGTTCTAGTCGTTCTAAATTATCAATAGAATTGAGATTTTCCGAATTATATTGTTGAAACAAACTATCTTCAAAGACAAGAGCAATTCTTGTTTCACTACTTACTACCCACCCAACATAAGAAGAGAATGTCTTGCTGAGAGGGATTTTTAAAGCGTTTTCAACTCTAAAATCTTTATCTACAGAAGTGTCAATAATTGTTAGGTCTTTAAGAAGTTCGAGGTCTGTTGTAACAATAGGGGGTTTAATTTCATTAATTAATCTAGACTCTCCTTTATTGAAAGCATTTGTCGTTCCAAAGTACGTTGGGTATGCTCCAAGTGAATCAAGTAACTGCTCTTCAAATTCTTTCATTGAATGAATAGTTAATAAGGTATTGTCGATTTTTAGGGACTGCATTGTTGGATAGTCTGGAAGTGGTTTACTACTTACACTACAGAAACTTCCTTGTCCATGAGTTGGAAATATTTTGACTTCGTCATCAAACTTTAAAAATAAATTCTTAGACTCAAACTGATGTTTTGTTAACACTGGAGTGTCGTTTTCAGAGATTAAATCTGTTCTTCCAACACCAGCAGACGTAACTGAACCACCTGAAAACACTGCAATAAGAGTCTCTTTTTCAAATAGCTTGTAAGAGACGTGAGTGTAAGTATGACCAGGAGTGTGAAAAGCTGAAATTTTAAATTGATTAGATTCAATTGTAAAACTCTCATCAGCTACTACATGATCAAATGTAACTTCTTCGTTTGGAACTACATGGGTAGATTGGTATCTCTTTTTAATCTCGAAAGCTCCCGTGAGATAGTCGTTATGAATGTGAGTCTCTAGTACATGGGTAATATTCTTCCCAATAGATTCTGCATAGTGAATTACCTTCCATGCATCTCTAGGAGGATCTATAACAACCAAGCTATCCTCAAACTCGATTAAATAGTAGTTATTGCTATTTTCAATGTTTTTAAAAGTAAGGATATTGTTCATGATTGCCTTCTACTTAAATATTTTAATTTACTGTATTTATACCTACTAAATGATAAATTATAAAAAATTGACAATATTATTATCAACTAAGACATGAACTTAAACACACTTTTAAATGTATTATTAGTTGGAGTTATTGCATATTTCGTATTCAACACATTTTTTACAAATGGTTATGAAAAACTAGATCAAGCAACTGCTTATGAACAACTTCAAGCAGATAAGAGCATTAAATTAGTCGATGTTCGAGAGCCAAGTGAGTTTAATGCTGGCTATATCAAGGGTGCACAATTAATTCCACTTGGCACCATTGAAAAAGATTTTGAGACCGCTATACCTGATAAAGATGCAAAGATCTTTGTCTATTGCAGAAGTGGCAATAGGAGTGCTCAAGCTGCTAAAAAACTTGTAGATCTTGGCTATACCAATGTATTTGATATTGGTGGCATCCTTGACTGGGAGTATGGAGTAGTTAATAGCTAGGATACTTCGTTATGAATAATCTAGGTGTCAATGAAAACACAATCACAGGTCAAATATTCATTTCTATTTTTGAGATTTTACATGAGCATTTAGATAGTGGTATTAGCTGGACTGAATTAAATAAAACATTGGAGAAAAAACATCCAGATTTTCACCCTAAAACTATTAATGGGTGTGTATGGAAGTTAATTCAAAAATATCCAGATAGAGTGCACAAACCAGAAAAAGGGTTGTTCAAATTAATTAAGTTTTTATAATTTAATATAATAAGTCCTCCTTATCAAGGATTCGGTAATTCAAGATTTAAATTGATTTAATTCTTCTCTAATTGTTTTCAGCTGTTGATCAATATGGGAATTAAGTTCATTTATTGATGATATCTTTATTAAGTTCTTAATTTTATCTAATGCCTCTTGTCCAAAATTATTAGATATCATATTCTGTTCAGTCTTATCGAATTTTTTATCTTTTAACATTTGTGATATTTCGTTCCAAAAACTGTAGGATTCTTCTAATTCCTTAATTCGTTCAGTTTTAGGACCGTCGAGATATTTTTTTAAATCAGAATCAATTCGGTCATCAAGCTCATCTTTTGTTCTAATATTCTGGTCCTGTTTTAAAAAAATATTGAACCACAAAATAGCTCTCGACCTAACTAAAAGAGAAGGGTGAGTGTTTTTGTAGTTTTCTCCAAGTTCTATTTTTACATTGTTAAGCTGTTTTAAAAACTTATTAACATCAAATCTTAAATACTCAGCGCTTAAACCGCTAGCAATTTTTATAATTGCTCTATGACCTGCTTTTTCGTCGTTAGATGCTAAAACTCCAATTCGGTCTGCTGACAACTCCTGAGATCTAGAAGAAAACATATTAACTTGATTTTCTTCTTTATGTACAACTCCATGCCCTAAAAGAAAGTGACCAATCTCATGCCCTAAGACAAACTTAAGTTCGTTTTCATCTAAAAGCTCTATTAAACTTGAAGAAATCTGAATGATACATTCTTCAAAGTTAACTGAATAACAATAAGCTTGTAATTCATTTGAAGAATAAACATATCCCTGAACGCGATTTCTGTCAAGCAATAAGACGTTACAAACTTCAGATAAAGTTTTTTCTATTTCGGGTACAAGTTCTTTGTTGATATTTAGGCTATTTCTTGCTAAATCATTTTCAATGAAATCTAACTTGTATGAAGTTGGATTGGAAAGCGTTCCAATAACGTCTCCTTTGTAACGATACTTCTGAGCATTTTCAATTGCTTCTTTCAAGGGGTGCCTATCTTAGTTTTGTTAATTCTTTAGAAATTAAATCAATCATGGCCTGGGCATTGTCTTTTTCTTCTTGAGATGAAACAACATTTAATCTAGAATTCCATTTTGAAAAATCTTCTTTTAATTTATGAATTTTCTCTCCTCTGCTCATTTCGTTAGTAATGCCTAATATAGAGTTTATATCTTCTTCAGTGTGGGATTTTTCAGTAATTGACATAGAGATAATATATTGGTCTTGCATTGCTAATAGTTCTTCTTGTTGGATTTCCAGCTCATCAGCTATAAACTTTATTAAATTTGACTCTTCCCTATCCATATTTCCATCTGCTGCTAATACTTTGTAGCATAAATCAATTGCATCATGTTTTGATTTAGTATCTGCTATTTGTTTTAGATTGTTAAGAATTTCGCTAATTGGTAAATTTTGATTGACAATTTCTTGTAATGCATGTTCATAAGCTTCTTCAAAAATTTCAATTAACTCAGAGTCATGTTGCCATTCTTTCAAATCCTCATTAAAGGTCTTACTG
>Ga0181570_10003868_pt1 | contig 11139 bp, 10 predicted proteins | sample 101ome_18_FD_148667 | JGI IMG/M metagenome (GOLD analysis project Ga0181570, IMG submission 148667) | Coastal salt marsh microbial communities from the Groves Creek Marsh, Skidaway Island, Georgia - 101406AT metaG (spades assembly) | ecosystem: Environmental > Aquatic > Marine > Intertidal zone...
CCATTTCGCTCTCACACAGAGAGGACAACTTCAGGCGGCGGAAACCTTACTTGTCTTAGGAGCCACAGGGGGAGTTGGAATTGCCGCAATTGAGATTGGAAAACTACTCGGCGCTAGAGTAATTGCTGCGGCGGGGACGTCAGAAAAATTAAAAGTTGCTACGTCGGTAGGAGCCGATGAAGTGATTAACTATAGGGAAGAAAATCTTCGCGATCGGGTAAAGGAAATCACAGGAGGTAAAGGCGCCGATGTTGTCTTTGATCCTGTAGGTGGCGATGCTTTTGCCCAGGCCGTCCGATGTATTGCCTGGGAAGGCCGTATTTTAGTTATCGGATTTGCTTCGGGCGATATCCCAAAAGTAGCCACCAACATGATTTTAGTGAAAAATTTTTCAGTAGTGGGCGTGGTATTCGGCGAACACTCTTGGCGTTATCCAGCAGAAACCCGGGAACGGCTGCAGGAACTACTTCCATTCGTAAGTTCAGGTCAACTTAACCCTCGCGTCCAAAAGGCCTACCCGGTCGAAGAAGCAAAAACAGCATTAACGAAAATTCAAGATCGAAGTGTCATCGGAAAACTTGTGTTGACGCTATAGTAAGCTTTGAAACAGTATTGCTGTGTAAACTTTGGAGCCTAAACATGCCCGACAGCACAACCCCAATTACAATCGGCGACCTACCAGCTCAGCACGCGCAATCCCCAAAGACAGAAGCGCAAGCTAGGGCCAGGTTCTTTAATCCTGGAAATGCTTTCAATGTGATTTTGCCACCAGTGCCAGACACAGCATTCAGCGCAGAACCAGAAAAAGCGCTTAGCTCCGAAACACCAACAGGTTTTATTCCCTGCGATGCCTCAAACGTAATGGAATGTGGGTTTCCGGCGACGTCTCCCCTTGTATTGGCTGGGTACGCAAAGATAAAGGCTGGTGATACGTGGGAAACTACACCACGCGCCAGTGGGGCCGTGCAGTATGTTATTCAAGGCTCCGGTACAAGTATCATTGGCAATGAAAAAGTCGAGTGGAATGCTGGAGACTTATTCATCACACCAGGAGGTGTGCGCCACACCCACTCAGCAAATGACGACACTGTCTTATGGGTAGTGACTAATGAGCCGCAATTTAGACACGAGCATGCACAGCCCCCTGCTCTTGGAGATGCGCCTACACCCGTTGTTCATTGTACGGCTGAGGAAATAGAGCGACAGATCGATTATCTTTATGAAATCGGTAAAGATGCCGAAATACCTGGAACGGCACTAATAATTTCATCAGATGTACAAGAAGCGAGCCGGAACGCGTTACCAACTTTAACCGTTGCAATGAACACCCTGGATCCAGGCGTTACGCAGCGACCTCACAGGCACAATTCCGTAGCTGTGTCGCTCGTAGTAAAAGGAAAAAATTGCTACTCAACAGTAGATGGTAAAAGAAAGGACTGGTCCCCTTTTGCGACCACCATCACTCCACCCGTATCCGTTCATAGCCATACTAACGCAGGTGATGAGCGCTGCTTCTTTCTAATAGTACAAGATGGGGGCTTCTATTATCACGCCCGCGCTATGGGCTTTGAGTTTGTTGACGAGTAAGGGGCTTTGGAAATGGCCTTAGACGTTGAGAAATTGCATCCGTTGATTGGCGCAAAAGTGCGTGGCGTGGATTTTCGTCAGCCGATGTCTTCAGACGTCATGGAAGAATTAAATCATATCTGGATGGATAACCTTGTATTGGTCTTCCCAGACCAACCGGTAACTGATGAAGAACATGTTGCGGCAACACGAGCGTTTGGTGAACCCGAGGTATTTCATCAAAATATTATAAAATCACGAAAAGTCCCTGAAATCTTCCGAGTTTCCAATGTAGACGACGACGGAAATCTCATGATGCCTGAACACCCAACTATGCAGCAGCTGGGTAGTGCGAGAAAATGGCATACCGACTCAAGCTATCGTCAAAACCCAGCAATGGGCTCTCTTTTACATGGGATAGAAATCTCAAAAACCGGTGGCGTGACCTGTTTTATAAATATGTATGCGGTCTACGCCGAGCTACCGTCTCATTTAAAAGAGAAAGTTGAGGGACGTCGCGCTTGCCATGATTTCGACAAACTAAGTCGTATCGCGAATGCAAAAAAAGCATCGTCAGAAGAACGCGAAGCTATGCCCCCTGTCTGGCAGCCTTTGGTCAGACGGCACCCAATTACTCAGAAAAAGTCTCTATTTATCAGTCCGATCTACAATGACGAGATTGAAGGTATGGGTAATGCAGAAGCTTCGGATTTAATCGAAGAATTAACTGCATTCGCAGAGCAAGATCGCTTCGTTTACCGTCATTCTTGGACAACAGATGATATGGTGCTCTGGGACAACCGATGCACTATGCATCTCGTCACCCCCCATGACCCAATGGAACGGCGGGTAATGCACCGAACGACCATTGTTGGTGATGGTCCGGTCATCGCAGCATAAAAAGCTAATGAAATTAGCCGAAAAATTTGATTTTATTATTGTCGGTGCGGGTTCAGCCGGCTGTGTATTAGCAAATCGTCTTTCAGAAAATCCAGCAAATAAAGTACTACTGGTAGAGGCTGGACCCAAAGATAGAAATTTTTGGATTCATACGCCTCTTGGATTTGGAAAGACACTGCAAAATCCAAATGTAAATTGGCTATTTGAAAGTGCACCTGAGCCTAACCTCAATGGAAGAAAAGACTTCCTCCCCCGCGGGAAAACCTTAGGTGGCTCTTCATCAATCAACGGGATGATCTATATGCGCGGTCAGGCTGCGGATTACGATCATTGGGCCCAGCTTGGGTGCCGAGGCTGGGCTTATGAAGACGTCTTACCGTATTTCAAGAAAGCAGAAAATAACAAGCGTGGCGCTAATGACTACCATGGTATAGGCGGCCCGCTCACAGTGTCGGACCTTACCGAGCAAACAGAATTCTCAAAGGCTATGATTGCTGCTGGCAAGGAATTAGGCTTGCCAGAAAATCCTGATTTTAACGGAGCAGAGCAAGAAGGAATTGGCTATGCACAAGTTACCATTTCCAAAGGAAAGAGAAATTCGACCGCGGTAGCGTTTTTAAAGCCAGCTCAGAAAAGACCAAATCTTCAAGTAGTTACTGGCGCACTAGCACATCACGTTATCCTTAACGACAAACAAGCGACAGGTTTAGTTTATGAAATCCAGGGCGTTCAATATACCGCTTATGCCAGCCGTGAAGTTATAGTTTCATGTGGCGCATATGGCTCCCCACACCTTTTGGAGTTATCCGGCATTGGCGACCCAGAGATTATTAAGTCTGCCGGCATAACACCATTGCATTCTCTTACAGGCGTTGGGAAAAACCTCCACGACCATCAAATTTTTCGGATGCGTTGGCGTCTAAAAGGAAATCTGAATACCTATAATGAAAGAGTTCACGGGCTTAAGGCTCTTTACGAAGGGGCTAGGTATATTTTTTCAAGAAAAGGTGTCCTGACAAATCCTACTAATCCAGTGAATGCTTTCTTTAAAACACGACCTGAAATTGCAACACCAGATGTACAGCTTCAATTCTTTCCGGGAACTTATGTTTCAATTCGTGACCGAACTTTAGATAAAGAACCAGGTGTAACACTAGGACCAACTTTACTTCGCCCAGAAGCACGTGGATCTGTGCATGCCAAGTCATCAAACCCTAAAGAATCACCATCCATCCTAACAAACGTACTGGGTACCCCTGAAGATGAAAAATCAGCCGTAACAGCAATGCGTTTTAGCCGTAAGTTGATGGAAACAGAGGCTATTAAACCATTCTTCGACTACGAAATGACTCCAGGCTCAGATGTCAAAACCGATGATGAATTTTTAGCTTATGCAAAAGAAATAGGAGCTTCAAATTGGCATCCAGCAAGCTCGTGCCGCATGGGAGCAGACTCTGACCCTATGGCCGTTGTAGATCTTACCTGCAAAGTGCGAGGTATTGGAGGACTTCGTGTTGTTGATGCGTCCGTAATGCCAACGGTTATTTCAGGAAATACAAACGCGCCCACCATTATGATTGCTGAAAAAATTTCCGATGCCATCTTAGCTGGCTCTTAAGTGGTTACAGGAAAAACTCCTTTAGGAAGGAATTCATAAGGCAATGCACTTAGTTTTGCTGGGCCCCAATCAGGAGTATCTATAATAACGATTTCAGAACACATTGGCTCGTATATTTCTCTGAAATGAGTCTTGGACCGCAAAAGAATGATATCGAAATCTTCGGGCTTGAGACCCTCAAATTGATAAAAACAATCCATATCGATGGCCGACCACTGAACGGATATTACTGAGATAAGAATACCTCGTAATTCAATTAAAGCTGATGGCCCGAGATCAATTTCCATTCCAGTCTTTAAAGGGCCAGTAATTGGAAATTTAAGCTGTCCAGCCCAAAGAACTCTCGCTGATGCAATGATTGGGCCACCTGCCTTCGAGCTGGACTTACCAAACATTGGTTGCTCAATCTCCGACCCTACTCCCGCTCGATTTGCTAATTCGGCTAAATCAGGGTCAAACATGAAAGGTGCATAAACTTTTGAGACACCTTTTTTTATTAATTCCTTTAAAACGTAAGTGCTATCGTTCAAACGATCAGCATGTTCAAGGATACAGACAGGTTTATTGCTGCTTTGCGTCAGCTTCAGGGCATATTCAACGCCTCCTTTAACCTCATAGATTAAATCTTCTCTGAATAGTTGGCCTTTTAACTCCCAGCACCTTGCCGCCATGCTTTTAACCCAATTGTTGGCTACTTCATTATTATTATCGGCAACAGCGAGTGCAGTGATTCCAGTATCGGGCGTATCGGCATAAGAGAACCCGCCAAAGAAGGAACAATCTAATAAAGTCCCGTCACTAGTAGAGGCTTCGGCAAACGCAACGAGTTCTGATAAAGGTTCTAGTTGTGTGGCACTGAAAACTGATGGAAGCGCAATGCCCGGTTTTGCCATTGCCATGACGGGCTTAATTTCACCCCTTATGGTCCTTACCAAAAGCCTCGCAGCTCGCGCGCCAGTTTCCCACATATCAGTATGAGGAGAGTATCTAAAGCCCGTAATGATATCTGCTGCAGTGACACTCTCTTGCGCTAAATTTGCATGATAGTCCATCGCACAAGCAATTGGGACTTTGGGTCCAACGACCTCTCTAATAGCCTCTAGTATATAAGCATCTGCTTTGCGATTAGTGGGCGTCGCAAGCGCGCCGTGAAGGTGCAAAGCAACGCCGTCAATTTCTCCCTTGATTGAATCAAGCCCAGAAATGATTTCAGAGAGATATTTATTAAACGCAGCATCACTGGCTGATGCTGCTGCACCAACACCAGCATCTACTACACCTATGAGCTCAGCGCCTTCAGCAATTAAAATATCAATTAAACCACCTTGTGGAGTTGCCGTATTCTGAAATCCTCGAATTAAGTCGTTACCACGCTTTGCACTTCTTTCGAACTCCACTATTCCAGTTTGATCAGGTAAAAAAGTAACTGATTCTAACCAAAAACCCGCTAACGCAATCCGCAAAGGATGTTCTCCTTCTATAGCTAAGCTTAGGAACTCGGCCCCATGACAATGATGCTTGCTTCTGCTCCTAAAACGCAAACCTTTGTAAGCCACCTCGAGTGTAGCTACACGGGAGAGCGATATGAAGCCGATACACTCCATAATCTTTCACGAGTGGGTAAACCCCTACTCGTCCGATATAAATTGGCGGAAGTAAAGAAGTCGTTAACGAAAGAAATGCTTCTCAAGCGGGAACCAACTCTGTGGCGCTACAGAGAACTATTGCCTGTGCGCCATCAAGAAAATTGCGTTTCTATTGGTGAGATAATGACGCCAGTCCTACCAATGCCTAACTTACAAAAATCAGAAGGTGCGTCTGGGCAACTTCTTGTTAAAGACGAAGGTCGACTCCCAACTGGTTCTTTTAAGGCTCGAGGCCTTGTCATGGCAGTCTCCATGGCCAAAGAACTTGGTGTAAGAAGAATGGCCATGCCAACCAACGGCAATGCTGGTGCTGCTCTCGCGGCTTACTGTGCCAGGGCAGGAATTGAATCGTATGTTTTTGCACCAGAAGATACTCCAGAGGTAAACCTCCGCGAGATAGCGGTACAGGGCGCAAAAACATGGCGTGTAAATGGCTACATTGACGATTGCGGTAAAATTGTGGGTGACGGCAAAGAGGAGATGGATTGGTTTGATACATCCACCCTAAAAGAACCTTACCGCATCGAAGGCAAAAAAACGATGGGTTTAGAATTAGCAGAGCAATTGGGATGGGAGTTACCAGACGTCATCTTGTATCCTACAGGTGGAGGCACTGGTCTTATCGGCATGTGGAAGGCTTTTGATGAGCTTGAAAAGATCGGTTTCATAGGTTCCAAACGACCGAGGATGGTTGCTGTACAAGCGGAAGGGTGTGCACCAATGGTGCGCGCCTTTGAGGCTAACGAGCGGCATGCGACACGTTGGGAAGATGCGCAAACTATAGCTATGGGCATCCGAGTTCCCCAGGCTGTTGGTGATTTTCTCATTCTTGATGCCGTGCGAGAATCAAACGGATTTGCAATAGCGGTATCAGACACCAAAATTCAAACTGCCCTTGAAAAAGCTGCAAAATTAGAGGGTTTTCTTTTATGCCCCGAGGGAGCCGCAACTTATGCAGCCTATCAGGAAGCAAGGGCTGACGGCAGAATATCGAAAGATGAAACATGCGTGCTATTCAATTGTGCAACTGGACTAAAATATCCCCTACCTCAAATGGAGAGGAAACTAGACCGGCATCAACCAATCGATTTTAGCTCCATGTCCTCAACTGCTTGAGAGGTGTGATTATTTTGAGTTAACTGATACCCCCGGACGTGGCCTCACTGCAGCTGCTGGCAAATTTGCGATGCGGTGTGATTCAGGATCATCCAAAATATTTGGATCATCTAACCACTCCAACATCATTTGCATCATGTCATCGCCCCAAAAGGAAATACCATCGATGACAAAGCTTGGCACACCATAAACACCTGCAGCGCACGCTTCTTCGGTATTTGATCTCAAAACCATTTTGACTGCCTCGTCACCAGTAGCTAATTCCAAATCTTGAACGCCAAGGCGGTCAGCCAAAATCCTTAGACTATCTTGGTCTTGTGCGTCTTGTCCCTCTGCCCATAGATAATCGAATATAATCCCAACTGATTTCATTGTAGCACCAGTTGCGATAGCTAAACGAAGGGTGGCAAGAGGATTAAAAGGGTGTCTTGGGGGTGCCTTGAATTGCAGGCCTAACCTTGCCGCTCGCCAACGACATAACTGGAAGGTATGCCTTTTCTTTTCGGGAATTTCCGCTGGCCCTAATTGGCCCCAAAAGTTTAAGAGGCCGGCGAAGAGAGTTGGTTTTAGTCTTATTTCAACATCTTTAGGCAGACGCGATAGCTGATGGAATTGCAGGTAGGCATAAGGTGAAATGAAATCAAAATACCAATCTGCTTGCCGCACTAGCCCCAACCTCCGACCACCTGTGTTTAAAAGCTTAACCCATGTGTAAATTAGTTTGAATAAATACATCAGGCTTAGCTATTATTGGCATCTTTTTTATGAGGATCACTTACTGCAATCAAGAACCGCGCCTAGCGTCTTACCCGATGCGGTTTCATTACTACTAAAAAGAGAGAAAAGCAGGTTGAATTTTCGTAAAGCTGATCATTTTTAATGAACGCTCCATCAACCAATCCAAATTCTTTTCGAGCAGACAACATTCTGATTGCAATTGTGTTTATCGTATTATCTTCGATGCTCTTTGCTCCCTTGACGCAAACGGCTACGAAATTTCTTGCAGGGCAATTTCCCGTCTTTCAAATAATATTGCTGAGATCAATCGGCCATGCATTTTGGATGCTGTTGTTTTTCCTACCACAACACGGGACAAGTATTTTTAAAGCCAACCGTCCCTGGCTTCAGCTAACACGGTCAGCATTACTTTTTCTGTCTACGATGTGCTGGATTTCGGCAATTAGTTCTGTGCCCTTGGCAACAGCTTCAGCCATTAATTTTACAGCTCCAATTTTTGTAGTGCTCTTATCAATCCCAATTCTAGGAGAACGGGTGGGAATCCACCGTTGGTCAGCCGTCTTCTTAGGGTTTGCAGGAGCCCTTGTTGTTATTGGCCCAGCTTGGAGTGGTCTAAAGATAGAATTAATGCTTCTTTTAGCTGCCGCGCTGCTTTTTGCATTTTATCAAATTTTAACTCGTATTGGGTCAAAATCAGACAATGACGCAACTGCTTCTTTTTACACAGTTCTAGTTGGGCTGGCTGCTGGAATAGTTGTTGGACCTTGGAACTTCATCTTACCTGCCACAGATGATTATTTTGTTTGGATAGCTTTTCTAGCTATCGGTTTAATGGGAGGGATTAGGCATTTTCTTGTTATCAAGGCCTACGCCACGGCGCCAGCATCAGTGGTTTCACCATTCTTTTATACTGAGTTAGTGGGTGTCACTCTTCTGGGGTCAATAGTCTTTGGTGATCTACCCTCGCCAAATACATGGGTGGGCGCCGCACTAATTGTTACGAGCGGACTTTACATAGCGCATAGGGAGAGAAGGCATAAACAAAGATATCGATAAAATGAAAAGTTCTTTTCTTCGGATAAGACTACTGCCGGCACTACCACCAAAAGCTGAAATCTAGATTACTTTGAATACCCAATTACAAATTTGGTTTTATTATGATTTATTTAAATAAAGTCCTCCCTTTTTTCGTAAGTCCCATATTTTTTATAATATTATTAATTTTTTTAGGGATTTTTTTGAATTCTAAAAAATTATCAATATTTACGGTATTAATAACGATTAGCCTTTCAATGCCCTTTGTTTCAAACAATCTCATCCATTTTTTAGAGAGAGATTATCAATTAACAAAAGTTAATCAGGTTCAAAATGCGGATGCTATTGTTGTATTGAGTGGAATGGTTAGAACCATAAATGCTGACCAGGACCTTCATTACGAATGGACAGATGCATCCGATAGGATCTTTGCGGGCATTGAACTGGCAAAGATAGGTAAATCTCCAAAGCTGGTATTAACCCAGGGAAAACTTCCGTGGTCATTAGGCGAACCGGAAGGCAGCTTTTTAAGGAAAGTCGCAATAGATCAAGGAGTGGATGCAGAAAAAATTATTCTAACAGAAGAGGTAGAAAACACAGAACAAGAGGCATTTGAAACGGCAAGGCTTCTTTTGAAATCCAATCCCACCATAATCCTTGTCACATCAGCCTTTCACATGCCGCGCGCCAAGCAAGTTTTTGAAGCTGCCGGGCTGAATGTAGAGCCCTTTGCGGTCGATTTTCGACAGGAAACGAAGAAGCTAACGGTAATTGATTTCATTCCAACCGCAGAAGCACTGAAAGACAGTAGCTTTTTCGTGCGAGAGATGGTTGGAAGAGCTTTCTACGCGTTAAAATACTAAATTCCACATAAACAATTAGTTATGTTGCGATTGCTAAGTAAATCTACAAAAACCATAAATTTTTAGTGACCGCGTTGCTGTTTCATCATCATCTCATGAACAGCAGCCATACCTCGATCAACCATCGCGCTGACCTCAGCAGCATGAACCTGGAGCGCCTTGACCATTCCAGGATTATTTGAAGTCTGAACTATAACTAATCCCTCATCTGTTATTTCTATCTCAGAGTCTATTTGATCACCATGTAAGAAAAATGCATTGAGCGTTGGACTTTGGATAAAAATCTTTGGATCATCTTTCTGTTCCACGCGGCCGATCATACCCACAGAATGTCGTACAAGTACTTCCATAACCTTCGAATTAGAGGAGCGTGTTACAGTTTTGATCCCGTTTGGAAGATTCTCTACCTCACGACTTAAGCTCTCAAAATTCCTAAATAGGACAGCTAAATCAGAACTCTCTTCCGCCGATGCATTTTCGCCACGAAGCCCAGGCATATTAACTTCATCATGATGGTGCAGATGCTTTCTAGAAGCGTGGCTATGTCTGCTTTCTGCCAAAGCAATATTGCTAACAAGGAGCAGAAACATCGCGCTCAAAACCACCAGTTTAAGCAACTTGCCTAAGGACAATATACTTTTGCGATCAATAGCGAGTTTAATAGTGCCCATGCCTTACCGCGCTTTCGAGAAAAAAATAAACAGTGCGAAAGCATAATAGAAAATTGTACTAAGCGGCCATGCCGCTATTTCAATCAGAAAAAATAGGTCGCCGCGATGTCGTTATAGCAACAAAGTATTGCTGATGTATGGATACCGTTTTTCTAGAACCTTAAAAATTCAGCCCCGTGAATACCGTCACAGAATATTCTTCCTGCCTGACATTTCGTGCGCCATTTTTTTGATCAAAATCGTCATATCTGAACTCAGGCTTTATGCCGATGCTCAGCATTTCTGTAAGTTGATAAGAAATTTTGGCTTTTACAAAAAACGAATTTTCCATCTCACCCTTTTGCGAAACCCCAGTCGTTGGCACTTTTTGTGCCTCGTCAATAGTTAATTCCCAACCACCTGAAATCGATGCATATGCCTTTTCCCAGCGCTTTCCAAGTTTTAGGCCTAAGTGTCCCTTTTGAGCACTTTGGGTTGACAAGATGTTAATGCCACCAACGGTTACTCTATTTTTTGCATCGATCAAGGTGAGACCTACAAACGGAACAATTTCGTTGGTTGCGCCTTCTGGAGCAAAATCATACCCCGCGTCTATATTAAAGATATCTCTCTTATAGTCCGTTTTGATGCCATCAGTTCTTGTGAATTCACCTTCATCTCTACGGTAGCCAAATTCCAACACCACATTTTCAAAGGATCTAATTTCTAAATCAATATCCAGGCCGTTTAATTCCCCGTCTAAAGGAAACGTTTGATCTTTTCCATCGACCTTCGTGTACGCGTATCCAGCCTCAATGGAAGCGACATAGCCAACATCATTTTTTGCCTGCGCTGATGAAAAGCCAACTCCGGAGATTAGCAACGGTAGACCAATAAGTTTCAAAACTTTGCCAGGTGAAAATGCCATTTCATATCTCCAGTGTGTTTTTTACTGAGGTGAGTTTCTCAAAAACTCGCGCTTTTCTTGTTCCACAGATAATCACTCG
>Ga0181570_10003871_pt1 | contig 11135 bp, 11 predicted proteins | sample 101ome_18_FD_148667 | JGI IMG/M metagenome (GOLD analysis project Ga0181570, IMG submission 148667) | Coastal salt marsh microbial communities from the Groves Creek Marsh, Skidaway Island, Georgia - 101406AT metaG (spades assembly) | ecosystem: Environmental > Aquatic > Marine > Intertidal zone...
TAAAGAAAATGGTACAGTAATTACCAATAACCATGTCATCCAAAATGCTGAAGGAATCTTTGTAAAATTTACTGATGGCAAAGAGTATGAAGCTAAACTAATTGGTACTGATCCGGTAAGTGATATTGCAGTACTTAAAATACAATCAGATAAAAAATTTCCAGCAGTCAAATTAGCAAATTCAGATGAAGCCAAAGTTGGGGACTGGGTGCTAGCAATCGGAAATCCTTTCGGACTTGGGGGTACTGTTACTCAAGGTATAATCTCAGCAATTAATAGAGATATAAATATGGGGCGATACGATAATTTCATACAGACCGATGCTTCAATTAACCAGGGTAACTCTGGAGGTCCATTATTTAATATGGATGGAGAAGTGATTGGAATAAATACTGCAATTTTTTCTAATTCAGGAGGCTCAGTAGGAATCGGTTTTGCCATTCCATCAAATTTTGCAAAAAATGTTATTGATCAATTATTAAAATTTGGAGAAACAAAAAGAGGTTGGTTAGGTGTGAGAATTCAAACCGTAACCAAAGAAATTGCTGAAAGTCTAGGATTAAAAGATGATATTGGTGCATTAGTTTCTGATGTTAACAAAGGAAGTCCTGCTGATAAAGCAGGATTAGAGCCTGGAGACATTATTATAGAATTTAATGGAAAAAAAGTTAAGACGATGAGAGACCTTCCTCGATTAGTCGGAGAAGCACCTGTAGGAAAAGCTGCAACTTTAAAAATTTGGAGAGATAAAAAAGAAATTACAAAAACTGTTGTGCTTGGACGGTTGGAAGATACCGCAGAATTCAAACAAAAAATTCCAACGAGTAATAAAGAACAATTAGTTGAAAGCCTTGGCATAGATGTAAGAAATATTAATGAAGAGGATGGAAAAAATAGATCAAAATTAAAAGATAAATCTGGAGTTATAATAAAAAATATTAATCCAAATGGTCCAATGGGCTTACTTCCAATCAGACCAGGTGATGCAATTATTGCATTACAAAATAATTCTATAAAGAATGTTAAAGATTTTGAAAAAAAATTAAAAAAACAGATTAAATCTGGAAACAAAAGCTTATTACTAACGATTGTCGATCTTAATAATACCACAAGGTATATAGGCGTAAAAATCAAATAAATTTTAAATGAAAAAAGTAATACTTCTAGCAGGCCCAACAGCCTCTGGAAAATCAGACCTCGCTATTTTTTTGGCTAAAAAAATTAATGGAGAAATCATTAATGCAGATAGTATGCAAGTCTTTAAAGAGATAAAAGTTTTATCCGCGAGGCCAGAAAATTATAAAAAAATTAAACATCATTTATATGGTTTTTTAAGTGTTAAAAAAAATTTTTCTACTGGCAAGTGGCTAAAATTAGCTGAAAAAAAAATAAGAGAGATTTTAAAAAGAAAAAAAATACCAATAATTGTTGGTGGAACTGGTTTATATTTTAAAGCATTAACAGATGGAATTGCCAAAATACCAAACATATCTCAAGCCAAAAGAAATAAAATTATTCATACATTTAATCGCATCGGAAAGGAAAAATTTTATAAAAAACTTATTCAATTAGATCCTAAATGTAAAAATAAAATGATAGAAAATGACAAACAACGGATGATTAGATTTTATGAAGTTAAATATTATACAAAAAAATCTATATTTGATTGGCAAAAGGTAACTAAAAATAATTTAAAGAATATTGAGTTTATCAAAATTTTTCTTAACTTACCTAGAGAATTCCTTTTGGGTAAAATCGATAAAAGATTTAGGAAAATGCTACTTAATGGAGCTGAACAAGAAGCTAATAAATTTAAAAATTTAAAAATATCATCAAAATTAACGGCAAATCATGTTTTGGGGCTAAAAGAATTGATTTTATATATTGATGGAAAATTAACGCTTAAAGAAGCATTTAATCAGGCCATTATAAAAACAAGACAGTATATTAAAAGACAAATGACCTGGTTCAGGGGCCAAATGACTGACTGGAAAGATTTCGATGATATCAAAAACCTAAAATTGAGAAAAAAAGTTTTAAATTTTATTAGAACATCTTGACCCCAGAGGTAGTTAAGCTAAATTCAACCTTTTGGAGAAATGGGCAATCAATTAACAGGGGCAGAAATTGTATTTAAGGCACTGAATGAACACGGTGTTGAGTTTATATTCGGCTATCCAGGTGGCGCCGTACTTCCATTATATGATCAGATTTCACAACAAAAAAAAATCAAACACATTTTAGTAAGACACGAGCAAGGCGCAGGTCATGCGGCTGAAGGTTACGCAAGATCATCAGGTAAACCAGGTGTTGCTTTGGTAACATCAGGTCCAGGCGCAACTAATATGGTGACCGCATTAACAGATGCTTACATGGATTCAATTCCAATTGTTTGTATTACTGGGCAAGTTCCAACCCATTTAATTGGAACGGATGCTTTTCAAGAATGTGATACAACAGGGATCACTAGACCATGTACAAAACATAATTGGTTAGTAAAAGATGTTAATCAATTAGCTGAAACAATTCATAAAGCTTTTCACATAGCAACTTCTGGAAGACCTGGTCCAGTACTGATAGACATTCCAAAAGACATACAATTTCAAAAAGGAACTTATAAAAGTGCTAAAGAAATTGAAATTGATACATACAAACCTCTGGTAAAAGCTGATCTGTCAATAATTGAACAGGCAGCTGAATTAATTGTTAAATCAAAGAAACCTATAATTTATTCAGGTGGCGGAGTTATAAACGCTGGCACAAAAGCATCAGATGCATTAACTGAATTTGCTCGTATTACAAATTTTCCTATTACATCTACATTACAAGGTTTAGGAGCGTTTCCAGGAAGCGATCCTCAATTTTTAGGAATGCTTGGTATGCACGGAACTTACGAAGCAAATAACGCTATGTATGAATGTGATTTGATGATTAATATTGGAGCAAGGTTTGATGATAGAATTACTGGAAGAGTTGATGCATTTTCACCAAATTCAAAAAAAATTCACATTGATATTGATCCATCATCGATTAATAAAATTGTTAAAGTAGATGTTCCAATTGTTGGTGATTGTTTAAGTGTTTTAACCGATATGTTAAAAACTTTAAAAAATAAACATTCAGATTTTTGTAGTTCGAATAAAGAGCATCTTAGCGCATGGTGGAAACAAGTTAACAAATGGCGAGAAAAAAAATCCTTGTCTTATAAAAAAGACGACAAATTAATTATGCCTCAATTTGCTGTAGAACGATTATACGAATTAACTAAAAACCAAGATACTTTTATAACCACTGAAGTTGGTCAGCATCAAATGTGGGCTGCACAATTTTATAAGTTTGATAAACCAAATCGCTGGATGACGTCTGGTGGATTGGGGACTATGGGTTACGGTTTGCCAGCAGCTATTGGTACACAAATTGCCAATCCTAAAAAATTAGTCATAGATATCGCTGGTGAAGCATCTATTTTAATGAACATTCAAGAAATGTCGACAGCTGTTCAATATAAGTTACCTGTAAAGATTTTTATTTTAAACAATCAATGGATGGGAATGGTTAGGCAGTGGCAAGAATTATTACATGAAAAAAATTATTCGGAAAGTTATACTGAGGCATTACCTGATTTTGTAAAATTAGCAGAAGCTTATGGAGCGGTTGGTATTAGAGCCACAAATCCAAAAGAATTAGATGAAAAAATCAAAGAAATGGTCGATATCGATCGTCCTGTAATATTTGATTGCCTAGTTAAAAAAGAAGAAAATTGCTTTCCAATGATCCCTTCCGGAAAACCTCACAATGAAATGATTTTAGGACCAGATGATGAAGAAGGAATAAGCGAAGAAGGGAAAGTATTAGTGTAATGCCAAAATCTGCATACGAAATAGATCTACAGGATAATAAAATTGAAAGATATGTTGTTGTAGCATGGGTTGATAATGAAGCAGGAGTATTAGCTAGAATTTCAGGTTTATTTTCAGGTAGGGGCTATAACATCGAGTCTTTAGCTGTTGCCCAAGTTGATGAAGATAGACATATTTCTAGAATTACAATTGCTACAAATGGATCAAAACAAGTCATCGATCAAATTCAAGCTCAATTATTAAAACTTGTACCTGTCCATAAAGTAGCAACTTATCCAATCGATGATACATCAATATTTAGAGAGCTTGGGTTAGTAAAATTCATTGGAGAAGGAGAAAATTTAAAAAAAGCAGAACAATTATGTGTTGACTTTAAGTTTGAGTTTTTAGATAAATCTTCGAAATCTTTTATTACTCAAGTCCTGGGTACTAGAAGAGAAGTAGATGAGTTTGTAAAAAAAATTAAAGATTTGGGGCAAATAAGCGTTTCAAGAACTGGAGCTTTAGCGATGAAAAAAGGTCCAGAAACAGTTAAAGATAATAAAGGAAAAGTGCTATGAAAATGTATTATGACAAAGATGCAGATGTAAATTTAATTAAATCAAAAAAAGTTGCGATCGTAGGTTTTGGAAGCCAAGGGCATGCACACGCTTTAAATTTAAAAGATAGTGGAGTTAAAGAAGTTGTTGTAGCTTTAAGAGAAAATTCACCTAGTATTCAAAAAGCCGAGTCTGCCGGTCTAAAAGTCATGAACATTTCTGATGCTGCTGAATGGGCAGACGTATTAATGATTTTAGCTCCTGATGAATTACAATCTGGAATTTATAAAAATCATGTTGAGCAAAGAATTAAGCAAGGTGCAAGTTTAGCTTTTGCTCACGGTTTAAATATTCATTATGATTTAATTAAAGCCAGAGATGATCTTGATGTATTTATGATTGCGCCAAAAGGACCTGGTCATTTAGTTCGAACAGAATACCAAAAAGGTGGTGGAGTTCCATGTTTGATGGCAGTACATAAAGACAGCACAGGAAAAGCAAAAGACCTTGCATTATCATATGCATCAGCTGTTGGCGGTGGAAGATCCGGAATAATTGAGACAACATTTAAAGACGAATGCGAAACCGATTTATTTGGTGAACAAGTTGTTCTTTGTGGTGGTTTAGTTGAATTAATTAAAAAGGGTTTTGAGACATTAACTGAAGCTGGCTACCCACCTGAAATGGCATACTTTGAATGTTTGCATGAAGTAAAATTAATTGTTGATCTAATCTATGAGGGTGGAATTGCAAATATGAATTATTCAATTTCAAATACCGCTGAATATGGTGAATATGTTTCAGGTAAAAAGATTGTTGATGATAAAACAAAAGAAAGAATGAAAGAAGTTTTAAAAGATATTCAATCTGGAAAATTTACAAGAGATTGGATGAAAGAAAATGAAAATGGACAAAAAAATTTCCTTCAAATGAGAAAAGAATTATCCGAGCATCAAATTGAAAAAGTTGGAGAAAAATTAAGAGCCCTAATGCCTTGGATTTCTAAAAATAAGATTATCGACAAATCTAAAAACTAATTTTAATCATTCATTCCGCTGATATCGGTTTGAATCATTTGTTCATGAATTAAAGAAACACGACCATCGTTAATGTATGAATAATATTCTCTCCCACACTGTATTGCATGAGCTTTACTGTTTCCTTGAAGAGCATTTTGATAGGCCATCCATAGCTCTTCTTTTTGAGCATCAGCTTTAGCGTCAAGAATTTTGCAAATTATTATTATACCTATTGTTATGGTAAAAAAAACTATCCAGCCAATGTTTTCACTATCAAAACTACTTCCAACGCAGCCAGATATTATTCCAATAAATGCTAGAAGTCCAATCCAGTTTTTAAAGCCTTCCATTTTGACTGAGTCTAATTTTATTTAATTACAAGCAGTGACTCTGTAAGCTCTACCTATTTGTAACACTTGACCCGCGTACGTTTGAGCAGTGTTAAAGTTCCAATTAGCCATTTGAGAGTTGTTCATTTTAGAAAACTTATCTCCGTCGTTCCAATGAGTAAGTGCTCTAGACATAGAAGTTAACATTGATTTTCTATATGAAGACGGAGTAGCATCATAGCATCTCTTAGCTTTTATAACCATCGCTGCTGAGCTCGATCTTGTTGCAGAATAAGCTGTATCTACAAAAATAAGGCTGACCAAAATGACAAATACTGATGTTGATAGTAATTTTAAATTAAACATATCTAAAGCTACTAAAATAGATTTTAAATATCAATCAAAAAGCCCATTTTGATTCAATCAAAGGTTTAATTAGTAGATTTTTTATAAAAGATGATTAAATATAACTGCATGGCAAAAAATAGAGTAATTATTTTTGATACGACGTTAAGAGATGGTGAGCAATCACCTGGTGCCTCTATGTCTTTGGAAGGCAAATTACAGATCGCTTCAGCTTTTCAAGATTTAGGAGTTGATGTTTTAGAGGCCGGTTTTCCAGCAGCTTCACCAGGAGATTTTGAAGCTGTATCAGAAATTTCAAAATTACTTAAAACGACGGTTCCATGTGGTTTAGCAAGAGCGGTAAAAAATGATTTAGAAAAATGCGTGGACTCATTAAAACACTCTAAAAATTTTAGAATTCATACTTTTATCTCAACAAGTGATTTGCATATAAAGCATAAACTTCAAAAGTCTAAAGATGAAGTTTTAGATTTAATAAAATCTAGTGTTGAATTTGCAAAAAAACATACCGATGATGTTGAATGGTCACCTGAAGATGCAACAAGGACGGATCCTGATTATTTATGCAAAACAGTTGAACTTGCAATTAAATGTGGGGCAACAACAATAAATATTCCTGATACAGTTGGTTATGCATTACCAAGTGACTATGAAAGAATTATTAAAGATTTATTTAATAGAGTACCAAATATTGATAAAGTAATTGTTTCTACTCATACCCATAATGATCTTGGTTTAGCAGTTGCAAATGCTTTAGCCGGTGTTGCTGCAGGCGCAAGACAAATTGAATGTACAATTAATGGAATTGGTGAGAGGGCAGGTAATGCCGCTTTAGAAGAAGTCGTTATGGCAATGAAGACTAGAAGTGATTTGATGCCGTTTGAGACCAATATAAAGACTCAAAAAATAAATAGTTGTTCAAAATTATTATCTAATATTATTGGATTTCCTGTTCAATACAATAAAGCAATAGTTGGTAAAAATGCTTTTGCCCATGAGTCAGGCATTCATCAAGATGGAATGTTAAAAAATAGTCAAACTTATGAAATTATGACTCCAGAAAGTGTTGGTGTAAACAAATCCTCATTAGTTATGGGCAAGCACTCAGGCAGGCATGCTTTTAAAGAAAAATTAGCAAATCTTGGATATTTTAACTTAGACGAAAGCAAAATAGATCATGCATTCAATAAATTTAAAGAATTAGCTGATAAAAAAAGACATGTCTTTGATGAAGATATTGCTGCATTAGTTGATGATGATTTAATGAAAAATAATAATAATATTAAATTAATATCTTTAGATGTTGAAGCTGGCACAAAGGGTCAAAAAGCAAAATTAGAATTAGAAGTTTATGGAGAGAAGAAAACAACTGTCCAGTCAGGCGATGGTCCAGTTGACTCTATATTTAAGTGTATAAAAGAAATTTATCCTCATGATGTTAACTTACAACTTTACCAAGTTCATGCTGTTACAGAAGGAACAGATGCCCAAGCTACTGTGAGTGTGCGTATTGAGGAAAAAGGTAGAATTTCTGTAGGTCAAGCAGCTGATACTGATACATTAGTTGCATCTGCTCAGGCTTATATAAATGCATTAAACAAATTAATTTTAAAACGAAAAAGATCTGCACCGAGTTCTAAAGATTACTCTGCAGCTATTTAAAGAGAGAGGAAAATATGTCGATACTTAATAAAATGATGGGAATGTGGTCAACGGACATGGCGATTGATCTTGGTACAGCTAACACCCTGGTGTATGTAAAAGGGAAAGGGATTGTTTTAAATGAACCGTCTGTTGTTGCTATTGTAAATGAAAAAGGAAAAAACCAAGTTTTAGCAGTTGGTGAAGATGCTAAGCAAATGCTAGGAAGAACCCCAGGTTCAATTCAAGCAATCAGACCACTAAGAGATGGTGTTATTGCAGATTTTATCGTTACAGAGGAAATGATTAAACACTTTATTAAAAAAGTTCACCAAAGAAGCGCCTTTGCCAATCCTAGAATTATAATTTGTGTACCAACAGGATCCACACCAGTTGAAAGAAGAGCTATTCAAGAATCTGCCCATGCGGCAGGGGCTAGAAAAGTTCAACTGATTGAAGAGCCAGTTGCTGCAGCCATTGGGGCTGGATTACCGATTTCTGAGCCTACAGGATCAATGATTGTAGATATTGGAGGTGGAACTACTGAGATTGCAGTTATGTCATTAGGTGGAATTGTATATTCTCAATCTTTAAGAGTGGCAGGAGATGCTCTTGATCAATCAATTGTCGCTTATATGAGAAAAAAATTTAATTTACTTATTGGTGATGGTACCGCAGAAAAGATTAAAAAAGAAATTGGAACATGTATACCAACAAATGCTGATAACACTTATATTATGAAAGGTAGAGATATCCGAACAGGTGTACCAAAGGAAATAACACTGACAGAAAAAGATTCTGCTGAAGCGATGTCTCCAATTATTACTCAAATTATTCAAGCAATAAAAGATGCACTAGAGCAAACACCACCCGAGTTATCTGCAGATTTGGTAGATATGGGTTTAGTGTTAGCTGGTGGTGGCGCATATTTGAAAAATTTAGATAAATTAATAACTAAAGAAACTGGTTTACCAGTTTCTATCGCAGAAGATCCTTTGTCATGTGTTGCTATTGGTACTGGTAAAGCACTAGAACAAGAAGGCATCTTCTCTTCAATGCTTACAGAATATTAATTAATGAAATTTGCATCTTCAGAAAATGTCGATGTAAAAAAAAATGTTATAATTTTTATTTTAATATCTTTTTTTTTATTCTTTGTAGACAGAACTAATAATAAATATCTAATAACTGTTAGACAAAGTATAAATGATGCAATCATTTATACAACTGTGGTTGTAAAATCTCCATTTCATTTTTTAATTGAAGCGTCAACTTCAGTTACTAATTTTTTTAAAAAAGATGAATTTATTGATAAAGATCAAATTTCAATTTTAGAAAATAAGGTAAAAGAATTAGAAAATGAAAAAATTACTTTGAATTTACAACTTGATAATTTAAAAAAAATTACTGGCGAAGAAAATTATAAGTTTGAAACGGTACAGACAAAAGTTTTATTATATAAAAGTAATATATTGCACCAAACTATAATCATAAATAAAGGATCAAATGATAATATTAAAATTGGAGATCCCTTAATAAAAAACAATATTTTAGTAGGCAAAATTTTAAAAACTAATTTTAATTCGTCCCACGCTATACTTATCACCAACATCAATAGTCGCGTACCTGTAAGGATTGGAAAAAAAAATTATAATGCAATTTTAGTTGGTAATCCAAATTCTGATAGATTATTAGATTTAGAATTTTTACCTAAAGAATTTATTTTTGAAGATGGGGATTATATTTATACAAATAGTATAGATGGAATTATGCCAGATGGATTATTAGTTGGTCAAATTAAATATGATGATAATAAAAAATATTATGCAAAACCTTTATATGATTTTACTCAATTAGACTACTTAACTGTTGTCAAACTTAACAAGGGAAAATGATCAGTTTTATAGGTAAATATATTGCAACAATAATCTTATTAATAAGTGTTTTGTTAGGTTCATTTGATGTTGGTTTTTTAGAAAAGCCAATATCAAATTATATAAATATTCAATTAATATTAATCTTTGCATTTAAAATTTCTAATCCAAATTTAAATTTTGGAAGGGGTATTTATTTATTTTTTATAAGTATTGTTAACGATTCACTTAATGGCTTAGTTTTTGGAACTTCAGCAATTCTTTATTTTATAGTCTTTGCAGTAGCAGCATTTCAGTCTTCAATAAAACTACGAAGTATATTTATTTCAGAATGGATTGCTTTCGCTGTTTCTTTAGTTATTGCATACATAGTATTTTTTGGATTAATTAATTTATCCGGTGAAAATATTGTTGTGTTTAATATTTTTGTGAATTTTGCCTTCACTATTATTGGATATCCTATATTGTATTTCACAATTGCAAGAACTTTATTTAAGTAATGCTTACTAAAAAAGAAAAAGAATTTTTAGAAAAAAAAATAAAAAAAATAGAAAGTACAAATCAAAAAATAACTATTCTTTTAACAGAAAAGTTATCAATCGATCTTGAGAATAAATCTGTAATTAAAAAAGACTTTAAACAAAAAATTACAAAATGCGAAAAAGATATTTTTTATTTATACAATTTGGCTAATGATATGTGGTTTTTAGCAGGAGATAAGTCAACAGATTATAACTTTTACACCAAAAGACTTATTTTATCTGGAATATTATCTAAATTATATTTTAAAATTTTTACTTTAAAGAACTATAGCCCCGAAGATTTAAAAGAAGATATCAAAAATGAAATAAAAAATGTAGGGAAGTTTAATAAATTAAAATCACAATTCATTTCATTTATAAAAAATATGAAAGGCCTGGGTAATCAAAAAAATAATACTGGTCGCGGGTATTAAATTTAAATTAAAGTGGTCAGGTGGCCCATTTTTCTCTTAGCTTTTGACTCTTTTTTTAAATAATCGAAAAAAAATTCATTTTTTTGAAACTGTTTATTTCTATACTCAAAAATATTATCTCCAATAATATTTTTCATTATCGCTTTTGATTTCATTGCAGGATTAATTTTTTCAAGATCACATACAGCCCTAACATGAGACTCAAATTGACTTACATTAAAAGCATTAATTGTTAAATGTCCTGAATTATGTACTCTTGGTGCAATTTCGTTAATTAAAAGTTCGTTTTTGTTGTCTATAAAATACTCAACACACATCGTTCCAACGTAATTGAGTTCATTTGCTAATTTTACTGCATAATCTTTACTTAAATTGGCAATTTCCTCATTTATATTTGCGGGAATTGTCGATGTGTCTAAGATTTGGTCTTTATGAATATTTTCAATAGGATCATAAATGATTGAATTTCCATTTTGAAATCTTGTAATAATCACCGATATTTCTTTTTGTAAATCTATTTTTTTTTCTAAGATGTAATCTTTATCAATTGTA
>Ga0181570_10003872_pt1 | contig 11134 bp, 8 predicted proteins | sample 101ome_18_FD_148667 | JGI IMG/M metagenome (GOLD analysis project Ga0181570, IMG submission 148667) | Coastal salt marsh microbial communities from the Groves Creek Marsh, Skidaway Island, Georgia - 101406AT metaG (spades assembly) | ecosystem: Environmental > Aquatic > Marine > Intertidal zone...
TATCCATTACCCACCCATCCATCTTTCGTTACCCGGTCCTTCCCGCGCGTCGTCACCATCCTAAAGTCATTTTTTAACACGTGTAGTAAGGGGTATCGTTGTATCATTGAATCGCATAGAAATGGTTAATATACAACATATCTCATCCGTAGGGTTTAGGATATAAAACCGATGATAAGTACCATCCGTCCGAGACACACACAGTAGGTAGGAAAAAGGGGGGCCCTTTCTCTCCCTCCCTATACCGGTAGTACTAAAAGGTGAAAGGTGAAGCGCGCGGGAAAAAGACGGAAGAAAAAACATCCAGCGTGAATGTGCCCGTGACTCATCACACTAGTACGGCTTGTTTAGCCGCCCGCTCTGGTCGACGTCGTCGTCGGCGAGCACGGAACGGAAACCGAAGCCGTTGATGCGACAGAACAAAACCAAACTCGCCAAACCGTAGTAGGCGAAAGTGATCCACCAGATGCAGGCGTACTTGGCCAAACCGACGACGCGGGCGTCGACGATTGACATGGCGACGCAGAAACCGACGAGACCGACGGCGGTGAGGCCGGCTAAGAAATTGAGGGCTCGGGCGGCGACCATGACGCCGTAGAGAGACTTGGAAAGGATGTTCGCGGAGACGGCGGCGGACATCGGGAGGACGACGGAGCGGAGCTGGTTGATGACGCTCGCGTCGGTGGTGAAGACGCCGGCGCCGAAGAGGCAAGACGCGGCGAACGCGAACGAGGCGACGGATGCGGCGAACAAACCAAACTGGAATAGAATCATCGCCATTTTTCTCGCGTTCGCTCGGACGGGGCGAATGATGTATTCCGGCATGAACGCTTGGCCCGCTTGCACGAGCGGGTCTCCGCACAACACGGTGAAGGAGAAGAGGTTGGCGGCGATTCGGTGCGCCGCCGAAACGGTGACTCCCAAAGAGTTCGCCATGAGAATTTGCGTCGTGTAAATCGTCAAAAGCGCCCCGACGAGAAAGGTGATGGGTCCAAAGAAAGCCATCACCGGGGCCACTTGAGCCTTGGTGGGTATCAAAGCGCGAAGCCACGCGACGAGACCAGAGCCGCCGTTGAAATTTTGCCTCGGAGGAAAATTGAGCAAATTTTGACGATGAAGGACGACGGTGATGGCCACCAGGCCCGTGTACAAGGAGAGCGTGGTGGCCCACGCGGCACCGACCGCTCCGGTTTTGAACACCGCAACCATCAACCAATCCCCAACCAAGTTTACCACCGCGGCGAGCGCCACGCACAAGAGCGGACGAACCGTATCCTTGCGAGCCACCAGAGTGGCGTAGCTCGCCGCCGTCATAAACGCCGCGGGCATGGCCAAGCCTCGAATCCGCGTGTACGACGACGCAATCGCCTTGACCTCCCCAGAAACCTTGAGCGTATCCAACAACGCGTCCGTGCGAACGAGAAGCATGATGGCAACCAACACGGAGCTCACCGCCGCGATGAAGAGCGCCCCGTACACCTTGCCGTTTAGTTCGTCCTCGTCCTCCTTGCTCGCCACCCCTCGGCTCACGATTGACGTCAATCCGGCGGTAATAAATGCGAACAACGTCACCGTGTAATCCGTCAACGGTGTCGACACCCCCAGCGCCGCCAACGCCGTCGCGCTCGCCTCGCCCGTACACCTACCGACGAACGCCGTATCCGTCATGGTGAGCAACGGCGAGATGATGTTTGACGCCAACAACGGCGCGCAAAACGCCACCAACGACCGAAACTCGTTCCACACATCTATGTTTGCGTCACCCTCCGACGACGACGACGACGACGACGACGACGAAGGCTCCGGCGCGTCGGACGCGCTTCCGACGTCCACAGCCGAGCTTCGCGACCCGACGTCGCGCCTCCTCCTCCTTCCCGACGCCTCGACCAGACCCGCCGCCGGTCCGCTCGCCCCGCGTTCGACGCGACCGCTCCGTCGTCCCCGACCGAGACCGAGACCGAGACCAAGACCCCGCCCTCGGCCCGTTTCGGGACCACCCCGCGACGACCCGTTCGTTATCCGAGCCGAAGACGACGCCCCGCCTGAACCCGTCGCCGTCGTCGTCGTCCGAAGACGCCGACGACGACGAAATGACGACCCCGCCGTCGGTACCGCCGTCGCCATCGTCGCCGGCGCCATCATCGTCGCCGGCGCGCGTCCTCCGTCGAACGATCGGTCGATCGATCGATCGCGTCGCCGAGAGACGCGTCTTCAACGAGCGAGCGAACGAGCGAACGAACGAACGAGGACGACGACGAGGACCGCGACGCGTGGCACACACCGACGGTTCGTGACTCGTGAGTCACAGCGCACGGGACTCCAGCGACGCGACGCGGCACCCCTCGGGGAAAAGAGGCGCCGAAAGCGACGCGACGCGGAACGACCGAACGAACGAACGAACGACGAACGAACGACGAACGAACAACGGAGGAAACACCCGAGACGCGCGCGCGAGAGGACGGGAACGGAAGCGCGCGAGAGTGACGATGCGACGGAGACGGACGGCCGGGCGGAGGAAGACGGCGGGGCGCGGGGTCGGGGTCGGGAGATAAATCGTCGCGCGCGTCATCGCGCATCGAAAGAGTTGATGATGTCGACGGCGCGGACGACGACGAGAACGCGTGAACTGCGCGAACGACGGGATGCGGTTATTGAGAGACGACGAGGGACGAGGCGGACGTTCGGGGATCCGCCGCGGGAGAGAGAGAGGAGGACGCGTGATGAAGACGACGACGACGACGGGGCGCCGAGAAGAAGGCGGGAGTATTTGCGAGGACGGGAAGGCGTGACGGCGTCGTTGGGGGCGGCGTTGTCGCAGAGGTACGATCGAGTGATCGAACAACGCGGACTTTTCGAGCGACAGACGCGGAAAGCGCCGTTACCGTCCATGGATGACGACGACGCGGGACGAACGAGACGAGCGACGCGAGACTGGGTCGTCGAAAACGCGCGCGCGGCGATCGAAGGAGGAGGATCGAAACACCTCGTTCGTCGCGGCGATGAGACGCCAGAGTGCGTGCACAGACACGAAGAGTACGGGAAGACGCCGTCGTATTTGATTGAGATGAATCGTTCGAGAGAGGAGCGCGAAGCTCGAGAGCGCTCGGCTGTTGCTAAAAATATTCTGAAACGACAAGCGGCGGGTCGATTGGCTGACGATCGTCGACGGGAGCTGATATCTGCACTTCGACGGGAGCACGAAAAGATCAACGCTTCGTACCAGAAACTTCCGTTCGTCGTGGACACGCCCAATCGCAAAGCTCGAAAAGAAGAACACGAGCGCAAGCTCAAGTGTATCGAAGACGACATCGAAACGCTCTCGGCCAACACGGTGTACATTGACGAATCACCCGTCGTCCAGTGATTGCGAACGCCCGTCGCGCAGCGAATGTGAATGAATCAAAGTCATCGTCGTCTCTGTCGTCGTCGTCGCACGTCGTTGGAAATCGTCTGTGTGACAACTCGCGGAACAGACGGATGACTCGAGGACCCACTCTGAAAACTCAGACCAACTAACTCCTGCGTCGCGTCTTCCTCCTCACAACTCGGCTCGCGTCGGAAAGACTCGCGAGGTCGCGCGTCATGTCGAACCTGTTTGATCACATCACGCGCGCTTCCGTCGCGTCGTCTTCGTCGTCTTCGGTGGCGCACCCGGGCTTCGACGTGGTCACGGAGGACGAGCGAGGCGTCGTGTACGTTTTAAACGTCCGAGGGGAGATTCGCTCGGCTCTCAGTCGCGACGTGGTTCGGTACGCGAACGATGCCTCGGCTGGAAGCCTCGATCTTGAAGTCGTCAAGCACACGCCAAAGTATGCGCGACCGTTCGACGCGGAACAGATCGCTGTGAGTCCGAGTGGTCGTCACGCGTGCGTGAGCGGTACGTGCGACGAGGGTTCCGGCGCGAGAACGACCGCTGCGTGCTACGTTATCAACCTTAGCGCTGGGAGCGATAATCGTGACAACGTAGAAACTGTTGAGGACAGTTGCGACGCGGTGAGCATCTGTGCGGAAGAGTTCGATGCTGTGAACAGTGTGCGAGTTGTGCGCGTTGCGTGGCATCCTAGCGCGGACGCGACGTTGGCCATGTTAACGACGGATGGCGTCTTTCGCCTCATCAACTGCGATAACGTTAGCGCTGGAGGCGAACCCATCGTAGAAAGATGCTGGAAGCTCGATCTGGACGGTTCCTTCCCCGAAGCAGCGCCGTTGCGTCCGGACGTTGTGGACTTTCAATTTGCTCCAGCGAACGGCTGGGGCGCGTTCACAGTGTACTTTCTCGCCAAGAGCGGCGATGTTCACGCTATGTGTCCGGTCGTCGCGCGAGGTGCAAAGTACCCAAGGGTGACGCTCAAACATCTCCCCATCGAGAACGAGGAGGCGGCCACGTGGTTGGACGAAACCTTCCCAGAACTGGGCAGCACGCGTCTGCCGATGTTGGCTGCGCACTCAAAGCGAGACGAAGCCACGCCCGTGGCGCTGCAAGGACCGATTCCCATGCGCGCCGGCACGCGAGGAGATCGCAATGGGGAGGGTGAAGATGCGCTCTGCCTCGCAATCTCACCATTTTCGGGTGGTAGCGGTGCTGGTAACGTCGTCGCCATCTTGCACGCGAGCGCGATGCACGTCCACATCATCCCAAGCGAACTCAAGCCGTCCTGGTGCGACGGACCGCATAAGAATATGCGAGGTTACACGTTCGTCATGGCCAATGCGATTGCCAACGTGAGTGATCTTCCATCCTTGATCACTGTGGACACGATACAATTGAGCACAATTCCCGGAGAGCAGAGTTTGGCAAAGGTCAAGTTTGCCAGCGTCAACTGGGATCCAGCTCTGCGCGAAAGAGTGTTTTTGTGCGTGAATGGTTTAGTGTATTCGATCGTTTTAACGTGGTTACCAGTCCTCGAGGCAGCTGCTGAGGATATGGTGGACGAAAAACACGACGCGCAAGGAGCGCTTCCGATGCCGCAAGTGCAAGCCATGTGCGACTGCGAGGCTCCATTCATCGGTCTCTATCCGCTCGGTGATCCTCTCGCAGAGGGCGTAGTCATCTCCGTGAGGAGCGACGGTACGCACAGAATACTAACTCCTCCCCTAGTCAGCGCTGTGGCGGAATCATCTAGCGATTTCCAGACAACGTCCACAGTGTCTGTGCAGCCTCAGACACTTGAAGTGAGCTCGAGAAGCGAACTGCGCGCCCTGTCCGAAGGCATACGCAAGGACAAGCTCAAGTCCGTGTCTCAAATTATGAGTGAATGTGGAATTGATGCTAACATGCAATTGGGTGACCCTCAGGCGAACGAGGCGCTTGCCAAGTGCGCGAGTGCGCTCAAGGAAATTTACGTCGACTATGCTCGAGACGTTCACGATGAGGTTCGCACGACGGCGCTACGCATGTCTGCAGAGATCCAAAGGCAGAAAGAAGAAATAATGACGCTCATGAAGAGCGTGGGTGATGCCGTCGAGCGCCACAACGACCTCGTCTCTCGCATTGAAAAGGCGACGCAAAAGCACGAACAGATTCGAGAGCGTTTGCGAGACGTCGCGGAGCGAGAGAAAGCCATCCCGCATCCGCTGACCAAGGCAGAGAAGCTGCTCAAGGCTCAGATGGAGGCATACAACGCTGATTTGCCGCTTCTACGTCAACGGATAGAGGAGCTCAACGAACGCGCGGCGGTAGCAACCGAAAAGGACGACGACGACATTGGTTACGTAGGAAGTCGCCGCGTCTCGGCGAATGCTCAAGAGCCGGCAATCAGTGACGAAGAAAGAAAGGCAAGAAAAGCGCTCGCAGAGCAAGGAGAAGTGATCAAATCGAACGTTGCAAAGGCCAAGTTGATTGAAGAAATATTAGAAGCTCGACAAAAGTCGTCGAAATAGAAGAGTGATTTAAAATGTTCATGTTACAACAAACGAAACCATTCCCCCGCGAAATGGCACAACTCGCCTCGCGACCTTCCTTTTCAGAGCGAACGCACGTGTCGCATGACGCCCGCGAAAACGGCCAACGGTAAAGTTGTCGTCCTTGCGCTTACTCTCGCCGCCACTTCCGCCGTGGTTGCGAGCTCAGTCTACCCGGTACTCATCGCCCCGGGCGAACGAAAGGTGCGCAATCGTCCTTCCAACGAACTCTTCTCTCGTCGACTGACGTGACGGACTTTTCCCTGTCGCGATAAAGGGCTTGGAGGCTGCACGAACGGATAAAAATGCGATGAGACGACCCGGGGTATGGGAAAGCGTGTCGCGTGAGGCTAAACGTTGACCCTCTCCGACAGCCGCGTCGCCAACCGTCTACGTGGAGACGAGCGACGCCACGCGTGTTGTGTTGTAGAATTAGTTTCGTATCATTACAAGTTTTTACGTGTTCAATCCGAGACGACGTCTCATCTCAACCATGCGCTTTTGGTTTGTGTCAAACTCACCCTCGTACTCCTCGAACGGGACGCAAATATCGGCGACATCGATGCCCTTGCTTTCGCACTGCTTGAGCAAATCAGCCATCTTGTTTCGCACTTGCACCGTTCCCAACATGCGCGAAGGCAAGTACTTCGGGTCTCCCTTCTTCGGCGGTTTCCAATCCTTCGGCACCCAATCCATGCCTTCGGCGTCACCGAACGGGTACGCGTCGCCCGGGAGATCGAAATCGTAATACAAATCGTCAATGCTGATGCCATTCTTCTTCGCCAAGGCGATTTCGTCCTCCAACCTCTTCTCGATAGCCTTCGAAGAGGCAACCGTGGCGGTGACGGCGACGGCACTCAGGGCGAAGAACGCGGTCATGCCACCGCCTGCGGCGACTTGGGCGATTTCCGAAGTCGCGCGGGGAATGGCGACGTGTCGTCTCGCCTGCGTTCGGATAAAAGTACAGCGAGTCGTCAGTCGTTGCGGGAGATACGATCGAATCAAGAGTCGAGAGACGTCGAGCCAGGCGGTCGAGGCTTTTCCCGCGCCGCGTGATGAGGCTCACCTTTGATTGAGAAGACGGACGGGTCTTTTGGACCGTTTTCACGCTCGTCGCGCGCGCGATGGACGCCATATCGATCGCGGTATCGTCGTGTTCTGAGGATTTGTCGCTCCAAACTAACGAAGATATCTGGACGAGGACTGTTGACGTTTAGAAGAGAGATGAGAGAAAATTTAGAGAAATAATCACAGAAGCTCCTTCTGCTATTACACGAATAATCAACGTGGCTAAACGAACGTTGAAAGTCGCTACACAAACCCCCATCATGTCTAAGAAGTTATCGAAACACTATCCGAGGACGCTTTCGCCTCCGGCTTTTTCGATACGGACTCACCCAGCGTGACTGTTAAATCACATCTTGGCGAGCTTCGCAGCCTCTTCCGCATCCTTTTCGGCTTGGATAGCCGCCTTGATGCGGTTGCCGACTTGGCGCTCGTTCATGCGCTCGACACGAAGCTTGGCGTAGGCACCGAAGTTCTTCATTTCATCAGTGACCGCAACCATCTCCACTTCCTTCTCAACCTTCTCGATCGGCATGATGGCGGCACCCTTGTGTTGGGTCGCCTTGGCGAGGTCCTCAGCCGGGCTGTCGCCGTGCTTCGGCTTGGAGTTCTTGCGCGGGAACAAGATCAACTTGGCCATGTATTCCTTGAGGCGCTTGGAGTTGAGCTGCGTGGTGGAAAAGGGTGAAGCGTGGTCAGTCGTCGCGTTCAAGGTTGACCCTAGCGTAGTCGAACAAGCAAAAAAGGCAAAGTGCGCGCGCTTCGCGAAACGAGCATACGCACCTCCAAAGATTCCTCGCTGCGGTTGCGGCGACGGTGATCGACGCAGATACCGATGGTCGGGGCCATCTTCTTAGAGATGCCAGCAGCCTGTGGGACGAAAGAAGAGGGCCGAGGTCAGTATTCTGAGTCTTGGGTTCATGAACCGAGAGAGCCCCAAGTAGGGTCCGATCGAGTTCCGATTTGGAACGGGCGCCGTCGACGCTTCCGCGGGTGCGCATCGACGTCGACGACGGCGAGAACGAGTGGAACAGTATTCGTACCTTCAATTCCTCGAGGGTGAAACCACGGCCGAGGCGGGTCTTGAAGTTGTAGCGCTGCGTCGGCGGGTGAACGACCGGGCGGAGCGCGCCAGCCACCGGGCGCGGGAAGATCTTCTTCGCCTTGGCTTCGCGGGCGTTGCGGCGAGACTTCTTACGGCCGGCTGTGTGCGTGAAAAGAAAGAAACGTAATAGGTTAGTTCATCTTGTTCCGGTTTCTTCGTGGCATCGCCTCGGACGGCGACCGCGTGAGCGCGAGAGTCTTCCAGGATGCATCCGCAAAGACCTAGCGGTGAGACACCCCGCGCGAACGGCGATGATGCGTACCTTGGTTCAACCAAGTCTTGACGCGGCATTGCGTGGCGTTGCCTTGCCAATCCTTCTTGAAGTGCGCGTTTGGTAACTGGTTGTTCCCCTTCATTCTCTCTGAAGCGCGTCGCTGAAAGGCGGATGCGGCGCGAGTGATGCACGACTTCAAGGAATGAGTGAAAATGCCGAGTCGGGCAAGACCCTATTTTTTTATGGAATGAAAAAAAATGCTGCTGTTTGCTGTGCGTGCTATTAAAATTGGAGACGGTTCACGCGCGTCGACGCGCGTCGAACGAGGCGAAAAAACGCGTCTCGAGCGAAATTTTATCTAATGCAATCGCGCGTGTCTCAGGCCGTGGCGCCGAAAACGTCTCTGATGGCTCGAGCGGTGACGCGAGAGCTGAGCCGCTGGACGAGCTCGGGGACAATCTCCGTCGCCACAGCGGGGAGAAGCGGAGAAATCTCGTTGAAAGCGCGCGTGTTGATGCGCGAGTTGTTCGCAAAGTCAAAATCACCGGCATTGAAGGACATTTCATCGCTTCTCGTGCCTCTCAACAAAAAGTTGAGCAGCTTGGTGGTGTTGACGAGCGTCGCCTTGTCCTCATCCGTCATCCTCGGAGACAGCGGGACAAAGCTCGGCAAGCCTGGGAAGAAGATTGGCACGCGCGCATTTTGCAAGCCGAACGAAGTCAGCAGGCGCACTGCGTTATCTCTGCTCAACGCATCGATTCCCTTGACGACCTCATCCAGCAAGAATTCGCGGAAAAAGGAACCGTCTGGGGACAGCACGAATTGTAGCGCTTCGCGCGTCGCTTTTTCCTCATTCGGCGCCGCCGACTTCTGCTGACTGGACTCAAGAGCCAAACGTGGACTGGCAGCTTGCTTTGTGGGGTCACCTTGAGACATCAAGCTCGCTTGTCTGAAGGTTTCCAACGCCTCAAGAAGATCAATCATCCTGTCCGCGTCAAAGACTTGTTTCTTTCCGTAGACCATGTACCGAAGCGCCTCACGCAAACGGGGAGAATCATCCGTCAGTAGGCGTTTCGCAATGTACGGATACGCCTCATCGACGAGCGCGAAGTCGGGGTTGCCGACGAGCGCGATCCCTTCTAGAACACCGATGGCGCGAATAATGAGCGCGAAATAAGGTGGAATTCGGAACGGGTAATCAAACGTGATTTGAGCCAAGTCAGCGGCGAGCTCTTGAAAGTTGATATTCTTCGCACCGCCGCCCTCCAACGCCGTATCGAAGACACGACCTAACACGGGGAGGATCGGTTTCAAATCGGTACCTTCGGGGATGAAATCCAACGTCACGAAATCCTTGACGATGGCTTCGTAATCCCGATGGATGAGGTGAGAGATGGCCTCAATCATACCGTACTTGATATTGTCGTCGATATCAGTCATCAACCCGAAATCTAAGATTGCCAAACGTCCATCGGGTGTACGAATGAGGTTACCAGGGTGAGGGTCGGCGTGGAAGAAGCCCGTGTCCAGCAACTGCTTCAAGTAGCAAATGACGCCAATGTTGACAAGGTCGCCGACGTCGTCCGCCGTGCTCTGCGAGAGCTTTTCACCTTCGAGCCATTCCGAGGTGATGACCTTGCGCCTCGTGTACTTGGCGTACGTCTTCGGAACAACGACTTGCGGCAAATCATCGGCAATGCTCTCCGCAAACTTGGTCTGGTTCTCGCCTTCGCGATTGTAGTCAAGCTCCTCGAAGAAACGCGCCGCCCATTCATCCAATAGACCGACGACATCCGTGGTGATGGCCGGAAATCGCCTGAGGAACACGCCCACTTTACGTAATACGTATAAGTCGATGGATACCGTCTCTAGCACCGCCGGTCGCTGCACCTTGACGGCGACAGTTTCCCCATTTTCCTTGAGCACGCCTTTGTACACCTGACCCAGCGAAGCCGCTGCGACCGGATCCGGTCCAAGCTCGCTGTACACCTCTTGCCACTTACATCCGAGCTCAGCCTCGAGAGTGGCGAACGCCAATCCGTTATCAAAGCTCGGCACCTTGTCGCAGAGCTTTTGCAGCTCGTTCATGGCTGCCGGAGACAAGATGTCTGGGCGAATGCTCAACGCTTGGCCGAGCTTGATGTATGCCGGACCGAGCGACGTGACAATCTCTCTCAGTTGAATCGCCCTCTTCACCGAGTTTTCCTCAACCTTTTTCGTCACGAAATCCGCCACCAGACCTGTGATGAAGGATCCCCCGATCGTGGACAACTGCGCCACGCGTTGAGCGACGGCCGCGGGTCGTCGTTCCCAGTACGCCGAGATGAGTTCGGGGGCGTAATACAGCGGAAGTTCGTCCCCGAGCTCGTCGTTTTTCAGGTTTTCTAAATCAACCACCTTCATCGTCACTCCATCCGCGGCGAAATCGCTGTCATCAATGTTTTTCCCGCGAAGTCCCGCCATCAAGATGCTCAAATCTTCATCCTCTTCCATTTGCCTTCGCACGTCGCTCATCTGTCTCTTCATCTCGGACACGCTCGAGGGCGATTCCCCGCCCGACGACGACGACGAAGACGACGAAGACTCTCTCGGTGGTGACACCGCCCGAGTCCTCGTCCCCCGCGCGTTCCCTCGCCCGAGTCTCCCCGCGAATCCTCCGCGGTAACCACGCGGGGTCCCACGCATCGTCGACGTCGACGACGTGCCCGCGCGACCTCCTCGAATCGTCGTCGTCGTCGTCGTCGTCGTCGTCGTCGTCCTCACGGACGTCGACGCGAGCGCCGAGCGCGCGAACGATGCCATCGTTTATCCTCTCCCGCGCTCTTCGACCCCGCGCGCGCTCGCGTCGT
>Ga0181570_10003891_pt1 | contig 11113 bp, 9 predicted proteins | sample 101ome_18_FD_148667 | JGI IMG/M metagenome (GOLD analysis project Ga0181570, IMG submission 148667) | Coastal salt marsh microbial communities from the Groves Creek Marsh, Skidaway Island, Georgia - 101406AT metaG (spades assembly) | ecosystem: Environmental > Aquatic > Marine > Intertidal zone...
CATCAGCAATACTTTTATTCTTGAATGTTACGCTTAATGTTTCACGATTATATCTTTTTCCCTTACAAACATCACATTGCACAAAAACATCTGGCAAAAAGTGCATTTCATAAGTTATAACTCCATCTCCCTCGCATGCTTCACATCTTCCACCTTTTACATTAAAGGAAAATCGCCCAGGCTTGTATCCTCTGCTTTTGGCTTCTGGCAAACCAGCAAACCAATCTCTAATTGGTGTAAAAGCTCCTGAATATGTAGCTGGATTTGATCTTGGTGTTCTTCCTATAGGAGATTGATCTATATCTATAATTTTATCCAAATACTCAAATCCTTTAATGCCTTTAAATGGCTGTGGCATCTGTCTTGAGTAAGATTTGTTAATCATTAGATTTAAAGCTCTATATAATGTATGAAGTACTACTGTTGATTTTCCACTTCCAGAAACGCCTGTTACACATGTAAAAGTACCTAATGGTATATGCAAGTTAACGTTTTGTAGATTATTTCCTGTACAACCAGTAATTTGAAGAAATCTTCCATTTTTTGCAGTTCGTCTAGTTTTGGGAATTGATATATATTTCCGTCCAGATAGATAATCACCAGTGATACTTTTTGTATTCTTTTTTATTTCATTAATATTTCCCTGCGCAACTACAGTTCCACCATTAATACCTGCTTCGGGACCTATATCTATTATATGATCCGAGGTTAACATCGCCTCTTCATCATGTTCTACTACTATTACAGAATTTCCAAGATCTCGTAATCTTTTTAAGGCTTCTAACAATTTAGAGTTATCTTTTTGATGCAAACCAATTGACGGTTCATCTAAAACATAGAGAACACCTTGCAACCCTGAACCAATTTGTGACGCAAGCCTTATTCTTTGCGACTCTCCCCCTGACAAAGTACCAGACGCTCGTGATAAATTTAAATAATCTAAGCCTACATTGACTAAAAATTTTAATCGTTCATTTATCTCTTTTAAAACATGTTTAGCTATTTCATTTTCTTTATCTGTTAAAATATTAGGTAAATCCAAAAACCATTGATTAGCTTCTTTTATTGATAATTTTGTAACTTCACTGATATTTTTTTTATTAATTTTAATGCAAAGTGCCTCTTCTTTTAATCTGAAGCCATTACAAGAAGAACATTCTTTTTCACTTTGGTATTGAGATATTTCTTCTCTTTTCCAGTCACTTTCAGTTTCTAAATATTTTCTCTCTAAATTTGTAATAACTCCTTCAAATGTTTTTGTACTAGAATATTTTCCATAACCATCATCATATGAAAATTTGATTTCCTCATCATCAGAACCATATAAAATAATATCTTGAATTTTTTTCGGAATTTTCTTCCAGGGGTCACTTAAAGAAAATTTATAATGTTTGGCTAAAGATGATAATGTTTGAGCATAATATAAAGAAGAACTTGATGACCAAGGCTTAATACAACCATCCGCCAAGGTAATTTTATCATTTGGTACTACTAATTTAGGGTCTACAAATAAATCCATTCCAAGACCATCACATTCAGTACATGCGCCAAATGGTGAATTGAATGAAAATAATCTTGGTTCAATTTCTTCAATCGTAAAACCACTTTCAGGACACGCAAATTTTGATGAAAAAGTAATTTTTTCAACTTTTTGATGTTCCTTAGGTAAGTTTTCATTTTTATATTCAGCATAAATGAGGCCATCAGAAAGCTTTAAACCAGATTCAATACTTTCAGAGATTCTTTTGATTTCGTCTTTTTTATTTGTAAATTTATCAATTTGAACATCAATATTATGTTTAATTTTTTTATTTAAAGTTGGTACATCGTCTAAATCATAAATTTTATCGTCTATTCTAACTTTCTCATAACCCTGTTTTTTTAAAGCTTGTAATTCTTTTTTATATTCACCTTTTCTTCCTCTAACTATTGGAGAAAAAATTATAACTCTTGATGGTTTTGGAAAATCCAAAATTTTATCTACAATTTCAGAAACTGTTTGAGATTTTATTTCTTTTCCAGTAAATGGTGAATAGGGGATACCAACCCTTGCATATAAAACCCTCATATAATCATAAATTTCAGTAACCGTTGCAACTATAGACCTTGGATTTTTTGAAGTTGTTTTTTGTTCTATTGAAATTGCCGGCGATAAACCTTCAATTAATTCGACATTAGGTTTTTTCATTTTATCTAAAAATTGTCTTGCGTATGCAGATAAACTTTCCACATATCGTCTTTGTCCTTCGGCATATATTGTATCAAATGCTAGCGATGATTTTCCTGAGCCGGATAAGCCTGTAATAATGACTAATTTCTCCCTCGGTATTTCAACTGAGAGATTTTTTAAATTATGTTCTTTAGCCCCTTTAACTATTATGTTTTTAAGCATGCCTGTTGATGGTTTATTTAATAATTACTTATATCTTGCACTGATATATGTTAAAAATAGTTCAATTTAAATCACTAAAAAACATATAATTATGGCTGGCAGTTTAAATAAAGTGTTACTAATTGGCAGGTTAGGTAACGATCCGGAAATAAAGCAAATGTCGAACGGGAAAAATGTAGCTAGACTTAGTTTAGCTACTTCAGAAACATGGAAAGACAAGAATACCGGCGAAAGAAAAGAAAAAACCGAGTGGCATAGAGTAGTAATATTTAATGAAGGTTTGGTTAATGTGGTGCAACAATATCTTAAAAAAGGTGCCCAAGTTTACATAGAAGGTCAAATCCAAACTACTAAATATACAGATAATAATGGGCAAGAAAAGTACAGTACCCAAGTTATACTCCAAGGATATAACTCTACTCTGACAATGCTTGGTGGTTCAACTGGTAGTAATAAAATTGATGATGGCAGCATGAATCAAGACTCAAGTTCTTTGCCATCTGACAACAATGTCTCATCAAGTGATTTAGATGATGAAGTTCCTTTTTAGATCAAAATAATAAATGTCATCAAAAAATCTAGGCAATAGAAATATTAGTGATGAAATGAAGTCCTCATATTTATCTTATGCTATGAGTGTAATTGTTTCTAGAGCATTACCGGATGCTCGTGACGGACTAAAACCCGTACATAGAAGAATAATATACGCTATGTATAAGGGTGGTTATGATTGGTCCAAGCAGTTTAGAAAATCTGCCAGAGTAGTTGGGGATGTAATAGGTAAGTACCATCCTCATGGAGATCAAGCTGTATATGATGCACTTGTTCGCTTAGCACAAGATTTTTCAATGAATACAAAATTGCTAGAAGGTCAAGGTAATTTCGGATCTTTAGATGGTGATAGAGCAGCTGCTATGAGATACACTGAAACTAAGTTAGCGAAAATATCCGAATTTCTAATTTCTGACATTGATAAGAATACTGTTAATTTTCAAAATAATTACGATGACACTGAAACTGAACCTGTTGTTCTTCCAGCTCAATTTCCAAATTTATTAGTAAATGGTGCTGGTGGTATTGCAGTTGGGATGGCAACAAATATACCACCTCATAACCTTGGAGAAGTAATAGATGGAACTTTAGCATATTTAGATAATAATAAAATCTCTGTATCTGAAATTATGAAAAAAATCCCAGGTCCTGATTTTCCAACCGGCGGCATTATCTTAGGAAAAAATGAAATAAAAAATGGATATGAGAAAGGCAGAGGTTCAATTAAAATAAGAGGTGAAATAGAAATTGAAGAAGGATCACGAGATAGAAAACTAATAATTATTAAATCTGTTCCTTATCAAGTTAACAAAACCGTTCTTATTGAAAAAATAGCTCTTTTAATTAGAGATAAAAAATTAGAAGGTATTGCAGATCTTCGAGACGAGACAAATAAAGAGGGTGTAAGAATTGTAATTGAGCTGAGAAAAGGAGTTAATCAAGAAATTATAATAAATCAACTGTATAAATTTTCTCCATTAGAAAGTTCTTTTGGGTTTAATACTTTAGCAATAAATGAAAAAAAACCAGAACTATTAAATTTAAAACAATTCATTGAAATTTTTGTTAGCTTTAGAGAAAAAACAATTATCAAAAGAACTTTATTTGATTTAAAAAAAGCAAAAGACAGATCTCATATTTTAATAGGTTTATTTGTTGCTATAGAAAATATAGATGAAATAATATCTATTATAAGAAAATCTAAAACGCCTAATGATGCTAAGGTTTCGTTGTTAAAAAAAACTTGGAATTTTAAAAAATCAAAATTAGACAAAAACATATTAAATATTAATGAATTAAGTGATTTAGATCATTACCAATTATCAGATTTTCAAGTTAAAGCTATATTGGACTTAAGATTGCAAAAATTAACAGCAATAGGTTATGATGAAATCAATGATGAATTATCAGAACTTTATGAATTAATAATAAAACTTAAAAAAATACTAAATGACAAAACTGAGTTAATTAATCTTATAAAAAACGAATTAATTTATATAAAAAATAAATTTTCAACACCAAGAAAAACAAAAATCATAGATCAAATTACTTCAGTAGAAGTTGAGGATGTTATTCAAAAAGAACAGGTAATTGTTACCGTTACAAACAAAGGTTACATTAAAAGAACGCCAATAACTAATATTAAAGCTCAAAAAAGAGGTGGGAGAGGAAAAATTGGCATAATTACGAGAGAAGAAGATTTCGTAACACAATTATTCTCAGTGAATACTTTGACACCTGTATTATTTTTTTCAAATAAAGGGATTGTTTACAAATTAAAAACTTGGAAGATTCCAGAAGGTTCAAATCAATCAAAGGGTAAGTCTTTACATAACTTACTACCTATAGATAATCAAAGTTATGTGTCATCTATTATGCCTTTGCCAGAAAATGAAAATGAATGGTCTGATTTAAATATAGTTTTTATTACAAAATTAGGAAAAATAAGAAAAAATAATTTAGAAGATTTTAAGAATATTCAATCTAATGGAAAAATTGCTATGAAGCTAGACAAGGACGATGAAATAGTTTCTGTAAAATTACTTAAAGCAAATGAAGATGTAATGATTAATTCTTATCTTGGTAAAAGCTTAAGAGTTAATAGTAAAAAAATTAGATTATTTAAAGGTAGAAGTTCAAAAGGAGTAAAAGGAATGAACTTGAAAAACAATGATCGTGTAATTTCTTTATCTATTTTAAATCCAAACATTATCTCTTCTGATAAGGATGAAATGAAATCTAAAGAAGAGTTTATCTTAACAATAACTGAAAATGGCTATGGCAAAAGGTCATCAGCATACGAGTTTAGAGAAACAGGCCGTGGCGGACAGGGTATTATAAATATTTCAACAACTGAAAGAAATGGAAATGTTGCTGCTTCTTTTCCAATTAAGTCTGATGATGATATCATGTTAGTAACCAGCAAAGGTCAAATGATAAGAGTTAAAGTAAATGAAATAAGAGTAGCGGGTAGAAATACTCAAGGGGTAAGAATATTCAAAACATCTTCGGATGAAAAAGTTGTAACTGCAGTAAGATTAGCTGATAATAATGAATAAAAGAATTGCACTATACCCCGGAACATTTGATCCAATAACTTTTGGCCATCTAGATATTATTAAAAGAGCTACGAAAATTGTCGATGAGTTGCATGTTGCTATAGCTACTAATAATGAAAAAAAATGTCTTTTTAATTTAAAAGAACGAATTGATATAGTTAAGAAAACTATTAATGCACTCCCTAAAAATATAAAAAATAAAATAAAAGTTACTAGTTTTAATATGCTTACAGTAAATTATTGTAAAAAAATTAACGCATCTATTATAATCAGAGGATTAAGAGTCGTTGCAGATTTTGAATATGAATTTCAATTGTCAGGCATGAATAACAAGCTAGATAAAAACATCCAAACTATATTTTTAACAGCGGATATAGAAAATCAAGCTATTTCATCAAGAATGGTTAAGGAAATTGCCTCACTAAATGGCAATGTTGCTAAATTTGCTCCGAGACCAGCATTAATATATTTAAAAAAGAAATATAAATAATGAATTTAAATAAAAAAATTTTATTAGTTTTTTTTTTATTATTATTCACAACAAAAGGAGAGTCAGTGGAAAATCCAAAAATAACGTTAAAGCTTAAATACGGAGAAGTAAAAATTGAATTATTCAAAGATATAGCACCAAATCACGTAGAGAGAATTTTAGAATTAAGCAAAAAGGGCAAGTATGATGGTGTTGCATTTCATAGAGTTATAGATGGTTTTATGGCTCAAACTGGTGATGTACAACACGGTAATACAAAAAATAATTTTAATCCTGCCATGGTAGGGACAGGTGGATCTGATTTACCTGATTTAAAGGCAGAGTTTAATGATGTTCCACATGAACGCGGGATTCTGTCTATGGCAAGATCACAAAATCCAGATAGTGCAAATAGTCAATTTTTTATTTGTTTTGATACACATCCACACTTGGATAGACAGTATACTGTTTTTGGCAAAGTAACTTCGGGTATGGAATTTGTTGATCAAATCAACAAAGGTGCACCTGGCTCTGGTTCTGTTGATAATCCAGATATTATTGAAAAAATAACAATTGAAAAATAAATGCCAGCGACGTTTTCATTATTAAATGAAGACAGCGGTGCAAGACTTGGTAGGATTGATACCAGAAGAGGCTCAATAGATACTCCAGCCTTTATGCCGGTTGGTACAGCTGCAACTGTTAAAGCTCTAACTGTTGATCAGGTTAATCAAACAGGGTCGCAAATTATACTATGCAACACTTATCATCTTTATTTGAGACCAGGTACTGACCGGATCGAAAGATTTGGAGGTTTGCATGGCTTTATGAATTTTGAAAAACCTATTCTTACTGATTCAGGTGGCTTTCAAGTTATGTCACTATCAAAAAATACAAAAATAAGTGAAGATGGAGTAACATTTAACTCTCATATTGATGGTAAAAAAATATTTTTGTCACCAGAAACAAGTATAGATATTCAAAAAAAATTAAATTCTGACATCGTTATGGTTTTTGATGAATGTCCTGAGTACTCGAAAGATAAAGGCATAATTAAAAACTCAATGGATTTGTCTATGAGATGGGCAAAAAGGTCTAAGATTGAATTTGGAAATAATGATGAAAAAATGCTTTTTGGTATTGTTCAAGGTGGAATATTTAATGACCTTAGAAAAGAAAGTCTAAATAGATTAATCGACATAGGTTTTGACGGTTATGCTCTTGGTGGACTTGCGGTAGGGGAGTCTCAGAAAGAAATGTTCGAAACAGTTGAGGAAATATCTCCACTAATGGATAAATATAAACCCAGATATGTCATGGGAACTGGAACTCCAAGTGACTTGTTAGGAGCTGTTAAAAGAGGAATTGATATGTTCGATTGTGTTCTACCTTCACGGACTGGAAGAACAGGTTTAGCTTTTACATGGGAAGGAAAATTAAATTTAAGAAATGCAAAATATACCAAAGATGACGCTCCTCTGGATATTAATGTTGATTGCCCAGCATCAAAACTATATTCACGAAATTATTTGAATCACTTGATAAATTGTAATGAAATTTTGGCATCTACACTGATTACTTGGCATAATATTGCTTTCTATCAAGATCTTATGAAAAAAATTAGAATTTCCATAAAAAATGGCAATTTTGAAGATTTTTACAATCAACACATTGAAAAATTAAATTATTAAAAAAGCTTGAAATATATAGGTTTTTTTAATACATGAAGTTATTGTTTTCATAACATGTGGGCCCTTAGCTCAGTTGGTAGAGCAATTCCCTTTTAAGGAATGGGTCGCAAGTTCGAATCTTGCAGGGCTCACCACATAAAAGCATGTTTTATTTTTTAAATTGTTTTAAGTGTAAATCTTCTGTGAAAGTTTCAATTAACGATTATAGATCAAAAAAAAGAGTTTATTGTTCTAATTGTTTAAATGAGACCTTTAAAAAAATAAAAAAAAATTAGATATTTTTAATTTTTGGAAACTGACTTCTTATTTGTGGTATCCAATTTCTTATTTGTCTAATTCTATTCGTTGGAGAAGGGTGTGTACTTAAAAACTGAGGAACTTCAGAGCCCATTTCTTTTTTCATACGCTTCCAAAGTTCTGCACCCTCATAAAGATTATATCCCGTAAGAGATGCAAAAGCTAAACCAAGGTAATCAGCTTCACTTTCTTGATTTCTTGTAAAAGGATTAAAAACACCAACTTGTAGAATGTCTACACCAGTATTTTGGCCAACAGTATTTCTTGTTCTACTTATTGCACCACCAGTAAATATATCTATTACCGCGGTACCCAAATTTAAAGCCATTGCTGCGCTTGCTCTTTCAACAGAATGCTTAGCAACAGCATGTGCAATCTCGTGACCCATAACATTTGCTAAGCCATCTTCATTTTTAGTTACTTTTAATATTCCCGTATAAACAGCAATTTTTCCACCAGGCATACACCAGGCATTTAATGTTTTGTCATCATCTACTAATATATACTCCCATTTAAAATTCTTTGTTGGATCTTTTAGATTTTTACTATTAAAATAAAAAGCAATTGCTTTCTCCATTTTTTCACCAATTCTTTTAATCATATTAAGCGTTTTTATATCTTTGCTCATTTTAGCTTTCTTTTTAAATTGATTATAAGCTTTTATTGCATTTGCATTTATTGTTGCTTCAGGAATAATTTTTAATTGTTTTCTATTTGTAATAGGTGCAGACGTGCATGAAGGTAGCAATACGGAGCAACATCCGCACCCTATATAAGTAATAAATTCTCTTCTTTTCATTAACTGTATTATATTATATTATTTAAGCATGAATCTAAATAATAAAGTTTTAATAGTAATTTTAGTGCTAATTTTGACATTTATAATTTATTCAGCCGGTCATAGCATATAAAATAATGTCAAAAGATACTGAGATAAAAAAAATATCATTTTTAGCTAAAATTAGGAATTATTTTTTAGCTGGAATTGTAGTTTTAATACCAATAGGCATTACAATTTATTTTTCAATATTTGTAGAAAGGGCTTTTTCAAATTTATTACCAAAATATTTAAATCCTAATAATTTTCTTCCTTTTGATATTCCCGGTTTAGAAATATTAATAACATTCTGCATTATAACATTTATTGGAATGTTATCAGTTACATTCGTTGGTAGATATTTTATAAACTTAAATACCAAGTTGTTTAATAGAATCCCTGTCTTAAAAACAATCTTTAATGGTTTAACTCAGTTAACCAAAAGTTTTGCATCAGATGAAACTAATAATAAGAAAAAAATGGTTTTAATTGAGTATCCAAGAAAAGGTATTTATTCTCTTGGCTTTGCAACCAGTGTTAATTCAGGTGAAGTTACTGATAAAGTAGGGGGGAAAATGATTAATATTTTTGTTCCCACAACACCAAACCCTACAAGTGGTTTTTTATTAGTGGTTCCTGAAAAAGACGTCACGTATTTAGATATGTCTTTTGAGGAAGCTTCTAAGTTTATAATGTCAGCTGGCTCAATTAAGTCCTAATTATTGATAATTTTTGCAATTCTAGGCTGCCCAAGAGGAACAGAGATGGCTAAATCGCTATACTTTCTTGAGCAGTGTTAATATTTATGTTTTTTAGCTATTTTGTCTATAATTATTATGTTTACTATTAATTAAATAAATAAATTAAATATATAAAATATAATATTGATTATAAACGTTTTTTTTAATATATTAATTTATAAATTTAATTATAGTATCGCCTTTTATAGACTTAAAAAAATCGATATTGTTTTCTTTAGTATTAAATTTTGCCCATATATTGACTTTAGAAACTAGTCTTATTTCATTATTTATAGACGCTGGTGTTATGCCAAAGCCTATTGCAATCGAATTGCCTTCCACCCAATAAGCAATTTCTCCAAAATCCATTGTATCACGTGCATTTTCCTCTAATTTAATACCTTTAATTGGAGTTTTAAAATAAATTTCATCACCCCAAGTGCTTATTAATGAGCTAAATTCCATTGATTTACTTATGATATGAGCGGTTTTAGTATTTAATAGATTTATATTAATTGTTTTATTGTTAACTAATAATTTCATTATTACGAAATAAATGTATTTTATTAGTATTGACATCTATTATTGGTTGTATTATTAGTAACGATAATTTATTGTTATCGTTACTAATATGAATAAAAATCTAATATATAAAAAAAACTTAGAAATTCAAACTATTGAAAATATTAAGAGCTCAAAATCGATTAATACACAGAGAGCTTATAAATCTGATTACAATCATTATATAAATTTTTGTGAGAAAAATAGTCTGGAATATCTAAAACCAAATACAAAAACTATAAGTATGTACCTTACTGAATTATCAAATAATAATTATAAATTTAGCACTATACGAAGAAAATTGGTTTCTATATCATTAGCATACAAACTAAATGGTAATTATTTAAACATTAAAAACCCAATTATAGATGAAAATTTGAAGTCTATAAAAAGAAAATTAGGCAATTTACAAAGGGGCAAAAAACCTATTTTATTAAATGAATTAAATAAAATAATTAATTCGATTGATAAAAATAAATCTAATATTAGAAAAATTAGAGATAAATCAATTATATTATTGGGTTTTTCTGGTGGATTTAGAAGATCAGAAATTGTTACCCTCGATATTGAAGATATTGAATTTCTAAATGAAGGAATTAAGATATTTTTAAAAAAATCCAAAACAGACCAATATGGTGATGGATTTTTTAAAGGCATTCCCTACTTAGAAAATAAAACTATGTGCCCAGTTATAAATTTATCTGAGTGGATTAAAGTATCAAATATAAAAAAAGGTCCTATTTTTAGGAAAATTTCTAAATCAGATAAAATATTAGATAATAGATTAAGTGACCAAACAGTTGCTTTAATAATTAAAAAATATACGAAAATAGCTGGAATTGAAAATACTAATTTTTCTGGACATAGCCTAAGGTCTGGCTTTGCAACTGTTGCTGCATCTTTAGGTGTAGATGAAAGAAGTATAATGAATATGACTGGCCATAAATCATCCGCTATGGTAAGAAGATATATAAGAGAATCTAATCTTTTTAAAAATAATGCACTGAATCATTTTAAATTTAATTCTTCTTAATTA
>Ga0181570_10003895_pt1 | contig 11106 bp, 8 predicted proteins | sample 101ome_18_FD_148667 | JGI IMG/M metagenome (GOLD analysis project Ga0181570, IMG submission 148667) | Coastal salt marsh microbial communities from the Groves Creek Marsh, Skidaway Island, Georgia - 101406AT metaG (spades assembly) | ecosystem: Environmental > Aquatic > Marine > Intertidal zone...
TCGCCGTTCCGAACAGCCGAAGGTCGTCGGTGTCGGTTTTCAACCGCTTTGAAACATGGGCTTATTTTTTGCTTGAATGCGTAAACACCACCGTCGTCATCAGGAGGCCCCGAGTTTGAAATCCCGTTCAACCTCCCGTGTGTCACGCGCGGGTCAAAAATCGTGCGATTTTCAACCGCTTTGAAACATCGGCTTATTTTTTGCTTGAACACGCGAGTTTAAACCCGAAGAAGGGTTCGGGCTCGACCGCGCCGGTGCTTGCCGCAGTGGTGGACGCGCGCGCGCCCGTCGTGCGTCGCGATGCAGACGCCCCGAGCGATGCCGCGCGCGTCGACGAATCCCGTCGGCGCGCGTGGGATGCGCGCGACGAACATCCGTCGGCGGCGCGCTCCGTCCTCTGTGTCGTTCGTGCGACGCGTCGTCGTCGTCTCGCGCCCGTCGTCGCTCGCGACGAAGAAGAAGAGGCGACTCGGTGCACCGACCCGCGGGCTGTTTGAAGTGTTCCCGTCTGGCGCGCCCGACGGCGCGGGTTTGGACCCGTCGGAGTGGACGCTGTTTGCGTCCGCGGCGGTGGAGACGCTGAAAGACGTCGGGGCGTTCGCGGCGTCCGTCGTGGGCGGGACGGCGGCGGTGGAGGCGCAGAGGGAGAACAGACTGCGGGCGGAGGAGCAGACGAGACGCGAGTTTGGCTTCGTGGACGTCGTGACGGGGGACGGCGGGGACGAGGACGGCGTCGGGGGTGGGAAAGACGGCGGTGGGGGAGGATCTCGAGGGTGGGGGGACGAACCCGCGGGGTCGAGCGGGGATGGCGGCGACGACGACGGCGGATGGATGTGGGTTCGCGGAGGGTCCAACGGGTTCAAGTGGTTGGGGCTGTTTCTCGTCTGCGCGTGGTGGTGTTACTTCATCACGAATGATCCGTACATGGGGACGCTGTGGTTGGCGTGCGCCCTCGCGTGTGGATGGGGGGTGTTTCTCGTCGCCGGCGTGGTGTTTGCGGTAGGTTTCGTGGCGAATTTCATGTTGCAGCAGTACCTCGCGAATACGCTCGAGACGGATATGGAGGGCGGCAACGGTTCGGGCATCATCGACAAGATGTTGGTGAACCAACAGGAGGCGCAGATGATTAAGAGCGGACGATACGCCAAGTTGATTCCAGAGATTATCGATGAGGGTGAAAATAGAAACCCACACCTCAATCCGAGGCTTCCCGTCGACGTAGACGTCGTCGGCACGGATACCCAAATCGCACAAATCAAATTGAAACCGGGAGAAGAGGTGGCGGCGAGCCCAGGGGCGATGTGTTACATGAGCTCCAACGTCATGTCTCTCACCTCTCTCGGCGCCGGAGGCTTGCGCGGGGCCATCATGCGAGCTCTCGCCGGGGAGCCGTTTTTCATCAACACGTTTAGAAACTTAGGAATATCCGACGGTTACATCGCAGTCGGTGGTTTAGAAGCTGGCGATAAGATTGCCGTGGTCGAGCTCAAGGATGACACCAAGCACGACATTCTTTGTGCTCGTGATTCGTACATGTGCTCCAAGGGTAACATTCGCATCACCGCCGCGGCGGCGCTTCGCACTTCAGAGAATGACTTCAAGTCGTTTAGCGACATGCTCAAGTACAGAATCGGTTTCGCCGCTCGTTTGGTCTTGTCCAAGGGGAACAGCATTTTCAACGGTGAATGGCTCATTGGCCACGGAACCGTGTGCATCACCGGCAAGGGTACCGTCGTTCGACGCACTTTGAAGGCGCACGAAGAGATGGTTGTCGACGCTCGCGCCGTCATGGCCCTCGAACGCTCTGTCGGATACGATCTCGAAATCCAAAGCTCACCCCTCGCCGCCATCTTCGGTGGCGCCGGTCTCTTCTTTGTCCGACTTCACGGTCCGGGCACTTTCTGGCTTCAATCGCTTCCTGCTCAAAAGCAGCTAGATTCCGGCATGAGACTCGGGGGTAGAAAACTCAAGGTGAAGACGCAATAAATGAATAGCTCAAGTCGACGTCTCTTTGAAATGAATTGAAGTCGTAAAATTACACAATTATCACGCGGCCCGAATCGACGAGAAGACGACGACAAATACGAACGCAAACGCAAACGCTACTCAATCTTCCCTGTCTCAGCACCCGGCTATTTCTTCTTCTTCTTTTTCTTCTCCTTGGCGCTGCTCGTCTTTGGCGTTCCCGCCGCCGCGCCTCTGTCATCCTCCTCGCACACGATGAACCCATCCGCGACGTCCCCGTCCTCGTCCACTTTTTCCATTTGCTCCACCCACGACAATCCTTGCACTCCCCCGAAGGCGAGTCCGCTCAGATCGCTCACCGCGCTCTCCACCACGGGCGGGTTCCTCGCTCTCGCCCGTCCTCGTCTTCGTCCGCTCGAGTTGAATCCAGAACCGGAATCCGAACGACCCTCAAAGTCGTCGCCGTCGCCGTCGTCGTCGCCGAGAACGACGCGCTTGAGGCTTCGGGACATTTTCCGAATGAAATTCATCGTCCGTCGGTGACGCGAGAGAACCGCGCCGCGCTCTGAGGACGGGACGGGATCGTGAATCAAACAACTGGTCAACTTTTGTTGTTACAACCGAAAGGAAGCGTGGGAGACTATCACATCAGACTAAACGAGCGGAGTGGATTCATCGCTTTCACCGCACGAATTCACCTCGCGCTTTTCGGCCGAACGACGCTTGAAGAGAGCGAAGAGAGTGACGATGAAAGTTAACAATATGCCGCATCCGACAACTCGAGCGACGCGGTCGCCGTCGACGGATACGACGCCCGAAGCGCTCTGGAGAAAGAATCTGGCGTTGGCGTTGGCGTTGGCAGCATGTGGGCAGTGATGGGCGAGTTCGCTCGGAACGTTGCTGAAGTTGGCGCTCGTAAAGTCCCCGGCGAGGTAGGAGTCGACGTAGCGATCCTTGAAACATCCCAGAAAGTGACAGACGCTCGCGCCGCGACTCGTCGCCTCCGCTTTTGATGCGCAAGGACTTCCGATGTGGCACGCGTTGTGCTCGCGAAGATTGGTCGCGTAATTTGGCATGACGTATCGGATGAACGCCCCTTGCTCATACTTGGCCCCGCTGTACGCGCACGTCCCGTTGCGATTTTCGTCGTCGCACGTCCAACCCGTTTTGTCCGTCGGGTCCATTCGCCAGTTCGATCTCGGGTACAATTTAGCCCACTCCTCGATGATTTCTCGCCCTTTGGGGGAATTATTCACCCCCCAAATCCCGGCGTTAAAGTGTGCGTGCAACTCCAGCTCTGGACACGTCACCGCGGAATGCGCGGCGTAAAAAAATTCCTCGCCGTCGAAGAGCTCGTCCGCCACAGCCGACACGCTCACCCGCGTCGCGCCGTCGCACCTTTGGCTCCCATCATCATCGACGCTCTCGCACACGCTCCGCCCGAGATGCAACGCCGCGTCCGAATCCAACCAAATCACTCGATCGCACGACCCAGAGCGGAGAAGATCCCGAACGAGAAACACTTTCGCCCAATACGGCGAAGCCGATACCGACGGGCGCTCCAACCGGTACGAACACGACGGCGCGTCGTTCTCGCACGTCGCTCGATTGTGCGCCATCAACCGTCCTTCCACCGCGTCGAACCCCGGTTGACCGATTCGTGTATCCGATTGCGTCACGCACGTCGTCCTCGTCGTCGTCGACGACGTCCCGAACGTCGTTGCCGTCTCGTCCCTGTCAACAGCATCGACTCTGCGTCCACGAAGCTGCATCGCGTGCGCGCGCGTCGAACGCCCTTCTCGTCACGCGTCGTCGTCGTCGTCGCGATATCGAAGGCAATGGATCCAACCCTCGTGTTTCACTCAAACCCGAGTCGTCTTCGCTCGTCCGTCCGTCGATCGGCCCCGTTCTGTCGACAGCGAGAGAACGCACAGTTTTCGTGTTGGCAACGCGGCGTGTTGCGAATCGAATCGATCGGTATTTTCATCGATCAATCTTGAAGACCGCATCGATGATTTCCCAGTTTCAAAACATTTTTAAACCTGAAGCCTTGGTTGAACCTATACACACAATCGATCGATGGAAAACAAGGTTCATCAGAGACTAGTCCATGGGTAAAATCACCGATCGAGGGTTGCGCGAAACTGGAATGAAATATTGTAACGTTCACTCGAGGTTCTCGCGCGCGGATTCCTCGGCCGACGACAGAAAGAAGCATCGCCGAGGACGATGACGGCGCTGAAACGCGCGCAGAGATGCGCGACGGTGGCGTTCAGGTGCGTCGACGCGAACGCGGGGGACGACGGGGGCGAGAAACGGAGTGACGGGAGGGTCGAAACGCGCGTGAGATCTCTGGGAAATGACTCATTCGATTCGTTTCAACCGGAACGGATGGATGGACGGATGGCGACGCGGTGTGATGCGGTGGACGTGTTGACTGACGCGACGGATGATTTTGTTTTGTTTCGCGATTTGATAGCCCGGATGCGCCGTTCATCGCGACGGGGACGATGGCAGGTGCGATCGATTTGTCGTTTAGCACGACGGCGTGTTTGGAAATCTTTTCTACGGATTTTACGTCGGACGAGTTGGAGATGCCAACGGTTGGAAAAGCAGTCCCGGCGACGGAACGGTTCCATAGATTGGTGTGGGGGACGGCTGGGAGCGCGGACTCGGAGGAGATGCGGCTCGGGGTGATTGCAGGTGGGTTGGTGGACGGTACAGTGAACGTGTACAATCCAGCCAAGATCGTGGACGGGGCGCCGAGCGGGGCAATCATCACCAAGCTGGCCAAGCATCAGGGGGCGGTCAGGGGTTTGGACTTCAACTCGTTCTCCCCGAATTTGCTCGCGAGCGGTGCGGAGGATGGAGAGCTGTGCATTTGGGATTTAGCCAACCCGACGAAACCATCGTTGTATCCGGCGCTCAAGTCAAACGCCGGCGGACCAACGGCAGGTGAGGTGTCCTACTTGGCTTGGAACCACAAGGTGCAGCACATTTTAGCCTCTTCTTCATTGAACGGTTCTACGGTGGTTTGGGATTTGAAGCGCCAGCGACCGGTGATTTCTTTCACCGATCCAAACTCGCGACGCCGTTGTTCCGCGCTCCAATGGAACCCAGAAGTTGCAACTCAGCTCATCGTGGCGAGCGATGACGATCGTTCTTGCTCCCTTCAGGTGTGGGATCTTCGTAATTCCATCTCTCCCGCGCGTGAGTTTGTCGCTCACTCCAAGGGTGTCTTAGCCATGGCGTGGAACTTGCAAGACCCGTCCTTGCTCCTCACGTGCGGCAAGGACAACCGCACATTGTGCTGGGACACCGAGGCTGGCGAAGTCATCTCCGAGCTTCCGGCGAGCGCGAACTGGAATTTTGACGTTCAGTGGAGCAAGACGGCGCCGGGTATCTTGTCCACATCGTCCTTTGACGGTAAGGTGACGTTACACAACTTGCAGCAAGCAGGTGCCACTACGCAAGGAGGCGCATCTGCCCACGGAGTCAATTCGGATTTTTCGGGACTTTCTCACCAGGAAACTAGCGGTCCGAAGGTTCCTATGAAACGCGCTCCCAAGTGGATGAAGCGTCCTTGCGGTGCGACGTTTGGATTCGGTGGTAAGCTCGTCGCCCACGGCGCAACTTTGAAGGGTGCCCACGCGTCGCCAGGTGGCGTTTCAATCATTTCCGTCAAGAGCGAGAGCAAGGAGGGCGTGGTTGTTAAGGAAGATAGTTCAGAATTTGAAAACGCTGTCAAGAGTGGTGACTCCCATGAGTTGATTAACTTCTGCAACGTCAAAAAGGCGCACGCTTCGGAGGAAGATAGGGAGGCATGGACGTTTATGAGCATTTTGTTTGCGGATGATGCTCGACGCGAAATGTTGAGACACCTAGAATTCGGTGACGCCTTGGAAGCGCGCGAGAAGTCTCTCGCGGCTCTAAGCTTGAAGAGTGATCGAAGCGGTGAGGATTTGCACGACACCGCCAGCAGTGTTCCAACTTCTCCAGAGCTGCCGCCTGTCGAGGATAACGACGCATTCTTTGACAACTTGGGCAACGAGCCCGTCCAAAAGGCTCCGTCTCCCAAGCCCTCACCGAAGAAGATCCCGCCGCCAAAGAAAGTCCCGGCGCCAAATGCTCCGGCTCCAACTGCCGCGGATTTCGAGATTCAACGCGCGTTGATTGTCGGAGATTACAAGGCGGCGGTGGCGGCGTGCGAGAAGGCTGAGCGATACGCCGACGCCCTCATCCTCGCCGCTGCAGGTGGCCCAGAATTGTGGGCCGAAACTCAAGCGGCGCACATCGCACGAGTTCCGAGACCGTATATGCAAGTTGCTGCTGCGGTAGTGGGTAAGAACTTGACGAACCTCGTCAAGGCGCGCCCAGTCTCCGCGTGGAAGGAAACGTTGGCGTTGCTCTGCACGTACGCTCCGGGAGAGGAATGGGGTCCGCTCGCCGAAGTTCTCGCTGAGAGCTTAGCGAACAGCGGCGATCACAAGGCTGCGATGTTGTGTTACATCTGCGCCGGCAACGTTGACGCTGCCATCAAGTACTGGTTGGCTTTGTTGCCTTCGAGAAACTTTTCTCCAAAGGATTTGTACTCCGTCGTTGAAAAGGCGGTGATGATGACGAGAGCCGCCGGTCAATCCGAATCGACCCAAGGTTTCACCTCGCTAATCACCAACTACGCCGAGATGTTGTCGTCGCAGGGTGAGCTCGAAAGCGCCCTCGATTACTTAGGCATGGTTCCCGGTACCCCGGGAGAGGAGGTGAACGTGTTGCGCAATAGAATTATTCGAAGCGGAATTTCGACAAAAGCTACGACGAGCGCTCCGACGCCGTCTCCAGTCCGAGCTCCGGCTCCGACGACGCCTGCGTACGGTTCTTCGTCTCCGTATCAATCCGCTTCGCCGCAGCAGCAGACTCAAGCGTCGTCGTACGGAGCGTACTCGGCACCACCGCCGCCACAATCGGCTCCAGTGCCGCAACGTCCGCCACAGCAGACGCCGATGATTCCTTCGGCGTATGCGCCGCATACTGACACGCACTCGGCGTACGGAGCGTCATCCTCCGCGCCTGCGTACGGAGGCATGCCGTCAGCGTACGGTGTGGCGCCGACCCCGGCTCCCGCGCCGGTACCGCAGCAACCCAAGGCGCCGCCGGGTCCTCCCCCGAGGCAAACGCCGTACGACAGCGCGCCGGTGGAGAGCGCGTACTCAAACCAAGGCGCTTACGGCGCTGTCCCCGCGCAACCGAGCCAGACGGCGGTTCCCCCGTCCATGACGGCTGCGTATAACGTCGCCGCGCAGGTTGCTGCGGGTAACATGGGAGCTCCGCCGCCGACGCAGCCTGCATACGGAGCGTCGGCGTCTGCCATGGCGCCGCCGCCGACGCAAATGGCTCCGGTGATGCCCGCCATGATGGTGCCGTCTCCCATGCAAATGCAACCAGGCGCGGCACCGGGAATCCAGACGAGCCAACCGCAACAGCGAGCTCCGCCCCCGCCGCCGGCGAGCGTGGTCCCGACGGCGTCGTTTGACCCGACGCCGACGGCACCTCCTCCATCCATTCCAAAGCAGCCGGTGGCGCAACCGGCGTACGCAGCCGCACCACCCGCTAGCCAATCGGCGTACGCCGCCGTGCCTCCGCCAGGGACGCAATCCGCATACGGTGCCCCGCCGCCGGCTTCGGCTGGTCCGCCACCGCCGATGCAGGCTCAGCCAATGCAGCCGCAAGCGCAACAGCAAGCGCAGCAACAGCAAGCACCGCCGCCGCCGCCCGCCGCACCGGTTAAGCCTCAACCTCCCGCCAATTGCTCCATGGAGACCGTGGACACGTCAAAGGTCTCTCCGGATTGCGCCAGGATCGTCCATTCCCTCCGAGCGCTCTACGACGCTTGCGTCGCCGCCGCCGCGTCTCAACCCGCCAAGCGCAAAGAAATGGAGGACAGCTCCAAGCGTCTGGGCGTCCTCCTGTGGAAGCTCGCCAACGGCGACGTCTCTCCTTCCGTCATCGCCAAGCTCGAAACTCTCGCCCAGGCTCTCGATGTCGCCGACTTTGCTGCCGCACAGAGCGCGCAAATGGCGCTCACGACGGCGGATTGGGACGAGTGCAGCGGTTGGCTCAACGCGTGCAAGCGTCTCACGAAATTCCGAGCGACTCTGCCGTGACCCACGACATTGTAAAACGAATACACCCACTAAACATGGCGTTAGTGCCATTCATCACCCGTTCCCGCGCGAGACGAATTTCGTGCGTTCTCAGCGCGTGTCCCGCGCTTCCGCGAACAAAAGCGTCCACGGTAAATTTCAATACCCTCTTCCTCTGGAGAAGATCTCAAAATCGACCAAACGCTCCAGTTCCCGACGCGACGCGCTCGAACCCGTGGACGAAACCATGCCGCCGGCGGACGAAGACGTGGACGAAGAAGCGCTCCTTTACGGTGATGTCGGTGCGTGTGACGGAACGCGAACGAACGACCGAACGAACGCGAATGAATCGAGTGCGAATCAATGGGAACGAGTGACTGACGATTACGAGCGCAGACGACGACGTTCCCGCGACGAAACCCGTCGCGACGACGACGACGCGAACGGTGACGCGACCGACGGTGAACGTCGCTACGGCTCCACCGCGCTCGGCATCTCCGGCGACGACGACGACGGCGGGTGAGGACCCCAGCGACGGGAGACCGACGGCGGTGTACGTGGCTTCGTTGACGTGGTGGACCACAGACGCGGAGTTGGAAACCATCCTGAGCGAGTTTGGACGGGTGAAATCCCTGACTTTTTTCGCGGATAAAGCGACGGGGAAGAGTAAAGGGTGTTGTGCGGTGGAATTCGCGACGGCGGACGCGGCGATGGGGTGTAAAGAGAAGCTTCACGGGAGGACGATTAACGGCAAGGCGTGCGTCGTGACGTACGCGGAAATCCCGAAACAACAAGCCGCCGCCGTCGTCACGAACCCGAACGCGCCGTTACCCCCGCCTCCGGACACGGCGTGGAAGGGACCGATTCCTCCGGATAAGCCCGGGTACGGGGGTGTGCCGTTCCCGCCGGGACATCCGCATTATCAACAGCAACAAGTGCGAATGATGCAACAAATGTCGAGACAAATGGGCGGTCGCGGATCCCCGAGCGGTGGTCCGCCGCCCCCGCCGGTTCCGCCCCCAGGTCTCGCCCCGGGTGCGAAACGCGCGAGGAACGATTAAACGACGACGAACGAAAAAGAAGGAGAGAGCGAGAGTGGCGAGTAGAAACAGTGTAATAGAGATTTGACTTTGAAGAACTTAAGCTGAGCTCTGACGAGCGCGTTCGATCCACTCGAATCCTTCACACCTCGACGCGTATCGCATCCACACCCATCGGATCGATCGCACCGAATCGTCTTCCGTCTCTGTCGTTTCCTTCGGCATCGTCATGCCCACCGATGACGCCACCGACCCGTCGTCGCGAAGACGCACAGAGGAAAGCACCGATGCGGGTGCGAACGACGGCGGTGGTACTGGACTCGTTGGATTCGCCGCGAGTTCCACCGTTGAGCGCGTCGACGCGGCGTTTAAAGCCTCCACGGTGGGTCTGATGACGAGAGAAGATTTCGTGCGTCGTCAAGAGGAGATCGAGGACGGGTTGGCGCGGGAAAAGGCGGAGAAGGAGGAGAGAGAACGAAAGGCTTTGGAGGACAAGGAGAAGCGGCGCAAACGTAAACGCGCGGCCAAGGCGTCGCACAAGTTGTCTTTCGATGACGACGAGGCGGAGGAGGGAGGCGACGGAGAAGAAAATGATGATAGAAATATAAAATCATCCACGAAGAGCGGGTTCGGGCTAGGTAAAGACCCGACGGTGGACACCGGGTTTCTACCGGATAAAGCGAGAGAAGAAGCGGAACTCGCCGAGCGGGCGCAAATCGAAGCCGAGTACCTCGAGCGTTCACGAAAAGAAAAGTCTGACCCTCTCGTCGTGACGTATTCGTTTTACGACGGCGGTCGTCGAGCCGGTGGAAAGATTTCTCTCGTCAAAGGCGACACCGTGGAGACGTTTCTGAGCAAGTGCCGAACGGAACTCCTCGCCGAGGGCGGAACGGTCAACAGAGACCTGCGTCACTGCGACGTCCCCGGCATGATGTACATCAAAGAGGATCTCATTCTCCCTCACGACATTACGTTTTACGATCTCATAGCCTCCAAGGCGCGCGGGAAATCCGGTCCTTTGTTTCGATTCGACGTCAAGGACGACGTCAGGCTCGCCGGCGACGCCCGCGTCGAGCGCGAGGACTCCCATCCGGGCAAGGTGATCCTTCGTTCGTGGTACGATAAAAACAGAGCCATGTTCCCGGCCAATCGTTGGGAACCGTACGTTCCGGGTCGAAACTACGCCGAGGACGGGTACAGGATCAAGTAGTCCTCTCCAGTCCAACCCAGTTCCTCCCACTCGGATCGCGGTCGGTTTGATGCCCGCGTTCGCTCTCGAGTACGGCGCGTATCTTTCAGTTACTACTATTAGGAATAAATACTAGCTTTATACATAAATGTAAATCATACTGTATAAATAATTGATAGATGCAAGATGTAGTCTTGAAGACTTGAAGGATTTCTGTTGGACTTTCACTAGACGGCCTTTCCTGGTGTTCAGTATTGAATAGGATGAGTTTTTTGAGTCATGACCGCTCGAATTGGTGTGGAAGACGAACCGACCAAATTCTGCTCTCGTTGTTTCTACCGAAGGACGATCACGCTCGGGGTGGCGACGCCAGTCGTCGTCGCCGCCGCCGTCGCCGCCGTCGTCGTCCCTGGCGCCATCATCGTCGTCGGGGCTTGGACGTAAATGACGCGCGGAGCGCCCGCGGCGCCGAGCGTGAAGGGCGCGGTGGCGCGCTCGCGGTGAACGCGACGCGCGTACGAAATCCCCGAGTAGAGGAGAATGCCGAAAAAGAGGCACCCGCCGCCAGCGGTGAGAACGCCCCACACGATTTTCGCGCGCTCTTCCGACTTTTTTGAAGCTTCGCGTTCGATGAGTTCGGAAGCCGACGTGCCGGTTTGTTCGAGCTCTTCGTACGCGTTGGGTGAAGACGAAGTGTCGGTGATAGGACTCGTCGAAGAGACTGGCGGCGGCGGGCTCGGTGGCGGCGGTGGGCTCGGTGGGCTCGGCGGCG
>Ga0181570_10003898_pt1 | contig 11101 bp, 18 predicted proteins | sample 101ome_18_FD_148667 | JGI IMG/M metagenome (GOLD analysis project Ga0181570, IMG submission 148667) | Coastal salt marsh microbial communities from the Groves Creek Marsh, Skidaway Island, Georgia - 101406AT metaG (spades assembly) | ecosystem: Environmental > Aquatic > Marine > Intertidal zone...
TAATATCATCTATACTTGCCACGCCGTCGCTGTTGCCAAACAACTGGATAGTCTGTCCTTCTTGTCCATCTGCGAGTGTAAAGGTGCTACCACCAACTGTATCTGTTGAACGAAGTTTTGCAAAGCCAGCGTACAATGGTATCTCGCCGCCGCCTTCTACTTCAACAAATCGTTTGCCTTCTGTTGGCTTGTTTGTGTTATAGTTTTGTATAATTGCCATTGTCTATTCCTTATGATGGTTTGACGCCCCAGTATGGATTGATTACCAATTTTGGGTCAGGACCATTGTTGTCACTTTTTTTGATGCTTGATTCCAACTTCTGCCAAAAATCTTCCATACTGGTTGTGTTGTCTGTCATGAACACAATGCTATCAGTCTTTTGATCTACGGTTGCGGCACGATCTTTGAGTAAGAATGTCCAACAGATAGGATTTAACGCACTCAACACACTGCTCAATGGTGATCCTGCTCTCCATAGTTGGCTGTCACTTGCTTCATCCATATCGTTTTCTTCGTTTGAGTCTGTGCCGTAGTTGTCTGTGATCCAGTCGTTCATAGCATCCACTCTAACTTCAAACACCCGTACATTGTTGAAACTGATGCCTACATCTAATGGAAACTCGTTGTAGCGATTTGTGCCATCAAAGTAGTTGCCAAGATTCCATTCACCGTGTGGCCAACTCTGCCAAGTATTCCATATGTCAAGTTCACTGGCGTTCAAACTACCTGTAAAGGTGTTAGGGTATGCGTTGGTAATGTCAAACTGTATAGTTGGTCGTAGTTCTGGATGTGTTGCACCTGGTGGTTGTTCCCAAATCTGTGCATTGTTGTATGTGTTTGCTGTTCTCCAATAACTCAGTGTGGTATCTATAATAACATTACCATTTTCGTCACCGTGACTGACATTGTCATAGTTGTCATACCAAGCACCTGACGATTCTGTAACAATCCAAGCAGTATCTCCGAGTGTGGCCTGATACACTTGCTCATCCATTGTTTGCTTGATAGAGGCCGCGTCCCAACGGTTTCCGTCCGCTAACATCATTATCTGTCCTGTATAACTGCGAACAACCACCCAGTTAGGATTGATTGCGTTCATCATTCTGTGTCCAACGCTGTCAAACTTTGCTCTGCTGTCTGGAACACTGTCTGGGTCGCACAAAAACATTTTGTAGTTGCTTTCATACACCCATCCGTTAAATGGTGAGCGGCTGTCGCCAAACAAGTTTCTTTGTTTTCTTAGGTCTTGAAAATCTGCCATTGTCTATTCCTTATTCTTCGTTAGTGCCTTGACTCCAGCACCATTCACCTTCTGTGAATACTGCCCAGGCCATTGAATGTTCTTGTGTAGCATTGAATGGTGCCCATTCTGCTGTGCTACTTGAACCTGTGATTCTTACACCGACGCTGTCAAATGCGTATCTTGCTCTACAGTTTACTCTAATATCATTTATGTTGCCTGCACCATCTGAACTTGCCACAAAGGTCATCATCTGTCCTTCTTCGCCATTAGCCAATGTAAAGGTTGTTCCAGAGCCGTTGGCAATCAATACTACCGTGCCAGCATATAGAGGTATTTCTTGCGGAGATGCTTCTCCTGATAATCTCACAGACCTTTTGCCTCTTTGCGGTCTATTTGGGTTAGTGCTACTTAAAATTGCCATTAGTTATCTCCGTATAATCTTGGGTGCTCGCCACGTATATCTGCTGGGTGTTTGCTGCCATTCACTCCGCCACCTGCATTGGTTGTTACGCTTTCAATATCTTCTACACCTTCCTGTGGCGAGTTGCTGTATTGTCTTGGCTTGTTGCGTTGGCTCAACATATGGAATATCTGTTTGAATCTGCTGTTCTGTTCGCCTGGTTCATTAGGCACTACACTATCAACATCAACTGTGATATTTTCTTCTTGTGTATCCAATACATCCAACACTGCTCTAATAATATCTTGCGCTCGCATTTGTTTCTCCGTTACTGTATTTACCATAAGTACTTCACGAAAGGATATGCTATGAATATCAAAAAAATCTTTTGGGCCAGTTGCGGCTTTGTTTTATTGGGCATTGCTTACCTAGGAGTAATACTACCAGGACTACCTTGGAGTATCTTTGTTGTAATGGCTGCTTATTGCTTTGCAAAGAGTTCGGAGCGGATGCATAACTGGCTTTACAGTCATAAATTGTTTGGACCATTCCTTACCAATTGGTCGGAGAAGAAAGTATTTCCACTCAAACTGAAATACTTTATGATTGCTACTATGACAACCACTGTTGCATTCACTTACTTTGCCACCGGCAACACAAAAGCTGCATTATGGACAGGTGGCTTTATGATTCTTGTTGCTGTGTATTGTTGGAGATATCCAAGCACTGTCGAAGAGTATGATAGACGTAAGGCTGCTGGAGAAAAGATAGCCTGGTTCAAATAAAAAAAGGTAGAGGGAGGGCTAAAATCCCTCTACCAAGTTACTGGTTACTTACGGTTCCAAATTCCCCATAATACCCAGATTGCAATCAAGCCCATAACGCCTTGAGAACCAAGTGCAGCTATCATTGCTGACACGTTATCAACCACTGAAAGACCTTCAGGCATGAATGGCATATTGCCCATACCTAGAACTTCAAGTACGATTGCTAAAGCTGCTAGGCTAACACCAACATCTGCTAATGCACCTGCCCACGCTTTTACTTTATTAAGCATTTCCATAACGAAATACCTCCTTCTTGTTTGGCTACAAAGGTAGCAAGAGTATTTAAATATACCCTTGTATGCAATTAAAACCCAACAAAACAGTTATAGTATCTGTTAATTCCACAAAAGATAAATATTTTTTCAATAAACAGAGTATATAATGATAGACACATCCCCATTTGAAAAAGTAATACACACACTTAAAGACGAAGGCAAATACAGAGTTTTCAACGACATTGTGCGTGAGCGAGGCGAGTTTCCCAAGGCAATTTGGTACAGCAAGTATGCAATCAAGAACATTGTCAATTGGTGCAGCAACGATTACTTGGGGATGGGTCAAAACAAGATAGTGATAGATGCGATGCACACTGCATTAGACCAGACAGGTGCTGGTTCAGGTGGTACCCGCAACATTGGCGGCACATCGCACTATCACGTGGCACTGGAAGCAGAACTGGCAAGGCTGCATAGCAAGCCGCAAGCCTTACTGTATAGCAGTGCCTATGTCGCAAATGAATGGAGTCTAATTGCCCTAAGCAAGATCATTCCCAACATTGTGTTTTTGAGTGATAGCAAAAATCACGCAAGCCTCATACAGGGTATCCGGCATAGTGGTGCTGATAAGTTAATCTGGCAGCACAATGATATGGAGCAATTAGAGCAACAATTGGCACAAGTAACCGCTAGGAATCAAGTCCCCTGCATTGTGTTCGAGTCTGTGTATAGCATGGATGGCGATGTATCACCAATTGAAGCAATTTGCGATCTTGCTGACCGTTACGGAGCAATAACCTATATCGATGAAGTCCATGCTGTAGGATTGTATGGAGCCTCTGGAGCAGGGTATCTAGAACATCTAGGTATTCAAGATAGGGTTGACATTGTGAATGGAACGCTTGGCAAGGCTTTTGGCGTTACAGGAGGTTATATAGCCGGAGATGGGGTTGTCATAGACGCAATCCGGAGCGTGGCCAGTGGTTTTATATTCACCACGTCACTTTCACCTGTGCTTTGTGCTGGGGCGTTGGCCAGTATAAAGTTTTTACAAGATCACAACGAACTCCGCGAACAGCATCAGGCCCAAGCAAGAAAGTTATCTAACAAATTTGCAGAGGCTGGCGTGGAGGTGTTTGATAAAGCCTGTACTCATATCGTTCCTGTGATGATCCGTGATGCCAAACGTTGCAAAGCAATCTCAGATAGGCTGTTAGATGAACACGGCATCTACGTACAACCTATCAATTATCCAACGGTTGCTGTAGGTGAGGAGCGTCTCCGTTTTGCTCCTACGCCATTGCACACTGACGCAATGATAGATGAATGTGTAAGGGCTGTTGCAGAATGCATCTCAAAAGAATTGTAACTGAAATCTTTGGCGGCTGTAACTATGCTTGCGAAATGTGTCCGCAGGCAAGTCCAGGCAGGGATCCCGAGTTTCTCAAAACACTACCATTTGACCTTTACACCAAAATACTAGACCAAGTAGAAGGTTCTCCCACTGTGCTGCTCAGTGGCAGTGGCGAAGCAACATTGCACAAAGACTTGCCCAAGTTTATAGAAGAAGCTGCCCGTAGAGGCATGCGTCCTGTGATATACACAAACGGATTTAATGTACGTGGACAACGTATGCGAGACTTGTTTGATGCTGGATTATATCTGTGTAGGTTCAGTGTAATTGGATACAACAAAGAAACCTATGAATCAAGTATGGCAATCGATGCTTGGGACATTGTTTATGATAATGTAGAACAAGCATTAAATTATGCACCCGATGCTGTGAGCAGTTATCATTTGATATTGAACAATGATAAAGTAGCTTTTGAAACAAGACAATATTTGAAAAACTTTGTAGAGCCGCTAGGTATTAAATGCGAAATATGGAAACAACACAATTGGAGTGGAAACTATAATGCTGCTAAACGCAATGGTGTACCAAGCAAATGCGGTAAACCTTTTGCACCAGAACTTACTATTCGTGCAGGAGGTGTTGGTGACCATAGAGGAGCTGTTGTCAGCTGTTGCCAAACACTTGGTCCGCCTAATGAAATAGCCAGTGTATTAGGACACGCTGATACAGATAGTTTACAAGACATTGTAAATGGACAGGCTGCACATGATTTACGTGAAGCACACGCAACCAACAATTGGACACTTGCACCTTACTGCGAAAACTGTGATTTTAGATTGCATGATCCTGAGGTGTTGGTGTACTCAAACAACAACAATAAATTATATCATTATGATGCTGCTGATATAAACTTAGAGGAATATGTAAATGGGTGATAACTACACCACCGTATCTCATACAATTTTTAACCATAAAGTATTCTGCGAACTCAGCAAAGACTTTGACAATAGGTTTAACACTCGCACCTATATCGGTTATGATACATTGAGAAATATCAAAACAAAATTTCCAATGTTAAGTAATAAACCTCAACGCAGTGAAGATATGGAGATACATGGCAGAATAAATTATAATATAAAACTGCTGTTTACAAATTATGATAGAACAGAAGCTCGTAGTGAAGATTACATGGTTCTTGATACAAAAGAAAGTCCTAGGCCATATGAACTGCATTTTTTTAACAGCCTATATAGATTTATTATTGACATACGTGATGGTAAAGGGTTATATGGGCCTCTTAGTATAAGTAGATTCCAAAACAATCATTGCCAAATACACCCAGGATCACACCGTTTGTTTATGAGCAGTGTTTACCACGAACCTATGATGTTTGTACTAACAGATTATAATATTAACCGCGACTTGGTAAAAACAAAAAAAGTTGGGCATCTATATTATCCCGAAGATACTGATTTTGATTGGCGTAGAGGAAGATGGTGTTTGAGAGAAATGAACTTCAATCAAGTTTATTGGCAAAGTACACAACGTGAAAAGAAATACAAAGACATTATTGATCAATTGATGAATGATGACGAACATAGTTTTCACAAACCAGAATTAGCAGACAGACATTACGTGTTAGATGGTGATAAAATATTGGTTAATGACATTGTGGTTTGTGAGTTGGTTGATGACAAATGGAGAGTGGTTTGCGTCTAATTGCTGTCGGTTGTAGTCAAACATATGGACATTGTTTACCAGATTGTTATGTAGAAGATAAAAAGTTTGTTGATGGGTTAGGAGTTGCACCAAATCCTAGTAAAATGGCCTTTCCTCAATTGATTGGCGAATTTTTAGGTGCAGAAGTACACAATCTCAGTTACCCAGGTGGCAGCACACGCAACATGTGGTACGAATTGATGCACTTTGATTATCAACCTGATGACCTTGTAATCTGTGTATGGACATTTGCAAATAGGTCTATGGTAGTCAAACGAGATAAAAAAACTCATCTGGGTGTGTGGCCTAGCGTGAATACACTTAATCAAGCCTATCAAAGATTTGTGTCACTGGCCAACAGTGATGAGGATTTAGAATTAAATGCCTACCAAAATATAGATCATGCTCATAGAGTTGTACAACCTCAAGTGAAACAAATTCTACATTATAAAATCAATAGATTTGAATACGAAACTGTTCCTTCATGGGCACAGTTTGAATTTACCAATGCATTAGATTACATGGTACCCCAAGATAAAATGGATTATGCAATAGATGAAAAACATTATGGTGTAGAATCACACAAATGTATTGCTAGACAGATGATTCAAGATCTAACCATTGCTGCCAACTAGGGTGTCTCAATTGTAAAGGCAACTGTTTGCGTTTGCGTACCAATTCATAATATCCAGGAGCATATGGTTTATAACGTGGCCGCCACTCTGGTCCTACTTTATCGCTCTTTGCCCAGTTGCATGGCTTACAGGCTGTGATACAATTGGTCCAACTTGTGCCTCCGCCTTTGCTTAATGGTGTTACATGATCTGTTGTTAGTTCGCTTTTACCAAATCTATTACCACAGTAACCGCACTCATACAAATCCCGCAAGTACAAATTAGATTTACTAAAACGTGGCCTGCGGGTCTTATGCATATACTGCTTCAACATGATCACGGCGGGCACCCGTGTTTCCCAATTGGGACTCCGGACAAGCCAATCATCATACCATTCTAGGACATTGCATTTATCGTGGTACATGTACATGATAGCTTCTTTCCACTGTACCACACTTAATGGTAAGAAGCTAACGGGCTGCGCATCTGCGTTCAGGACAAGTGTATCGCTCATATCAATATTTATTACATTGGAAAGGTTGGCATGCCTGCTGTGGTATCATTTGCGATACATATTGCTTGCATGTTGTTTGGTGGAATGCCATCACGCCCACCGATTTGGGCTACTAATACTTCTCGTGCTTCAAAGCATTCAATAATGGTTTTGAAAACGCCATCACCTGTGGTCATAACGTTTCCATTCCAATATACAACAAGTATCAGTACCCAATTTATCAACCAGATATTCCTTTCACTGGTGCATTTGGATGTTTTTCAAGTATTTCATTTATAACATCTTCTTGCAAACAATTGATCCCTTGAATTGGCATTACTTCGCCATACTCTCTCATCAGTTGTCTTATATAACCTTGCTGATCTACTGTGCTTCTTACACTGTCCAAGCACTGTTGTCTTGTATCAAACTTTGGATCTGTGAAAATATATACATCGCCTGCCATTGTGGCAAACACTACTACTATTAACCAATTCATCCTTTTTCTCCCTCTGCTTGTTTAGTTGGTCCACTGTAGGGTTCAAATTGTGTTCCTACTGCGGTCACACAAGCTGTGCCATCTCCGTAAAGATGTATCAAACTCCAACTACCTGTGACTTGATTAACTAGAAACATAGCACCCCCTGTGTATGTTTCCCCTTGCATACCAAACTGTAGGCCCTCACCTACGAACAATGGCTGCTCGCCATATTTGTTTGTCATAACATCAATTACTTCTACAAATGGATCGCATCCTTGGCGAGTGTATAAAAACTTTTCGGTGCTTTGGGCATTTGCTGAGAGAGTCCATGTCAGTCCCAGGCAAAATGCCAGGGCTAACCTAAACATAATGTTCTCCTAATTATTTAATTTAACATACTCTGTGTGTGTTGTCAAATATATTTTTCCATTGTCTCGGTTGCGGTTTGCTCTACGGCTGTGTCCCATAGGTTCCTGCGGTCGGTTTCAAAGATGGTTTCCATGTCTAGGTCACATATCAACCAATTGTTTCTGGCTATCTCTTGTTTGATTTGCTGTGGATGCCAAACACTGGCTCCTGCAAAGAATTTGTAATGTCTTGGTGTATCACCTTGGCTGTATCTAAACAACATTATATCATCACTGGTAACACTGAATTGATCATTGACCAACATGGTGTTGCTGCTGCTCCAATCACTGCTGTGCAACATAACAACTGCACGTTCATTCACAGGACCACCTGCATAAAGTGGCTCTGCCGGCACATTTGTAGCAAAGCCTTTGTTGGCCATTAATGTTTGTGTGTTTGCTGCCAGTCTCTTGTTTAGTATAACACCGGCTGTGCCTCTATTGCTGTGTTCATATATGTAAACCACGCTTTTTAGGAAGTATGGATCTACCAAACTGGGTCTTGCTATCAAACATTTTCCTAATAAATTCATGCAGTGGCCCAATTCTTAACTGATTGTAAATTTAATCCTGCAAAGTCTGCATTGCCATAATCCCATGTACGCTTAGGTCCACTGTCAACATGTAGTATACTGTTTCCGAAACCAAATCCTGTAAATCCCACACTCTTTGCTGCTACCAGCAATTTTTTAACTTGTTCTTGTGACAATCCTGCTATACTGAGATCCAATGCTGTTCCGTGAAAGTGTTGGCTACCAGGAGTTTGTCGTTCTCTGCTGGTTCCCGACTTGGCAATGGCGTCATTAACACGCACAGGAAAATCCAGTGATGCTACCATGCGTTTGTATCTTGCCAAGGTTTTTGCCATTTCGTCTGCTGCATCATCTTGTGTCATGCGACTTGCACCATCCATACCGAACAATGGATTGCCGTTGGTTGGTACACCTGATGCATCTGCTGTTTGTGTACCGCTGGCAATCAATGCCTGTGCCAACTGTATGCGTTTATTTCTTGCTGTGCCTCTGCTGCGCTCATAGTATTGATCAAATACTGCTGCTGCATCTTCAACTGTGTTCGTGGCACGTAATCTTTTGTCAGCACGTGACTCAGTGCGCTGTAATTCATATATGATAAAATCCAGTTGTTCTTTGAAGTTTGGCGAACTTCCGTCGCTCTGCCATTTCTTTCCAGTGGCCTTTTCCCATATACCTCTACGATCTGGATGCCACTGTGCTATACCCCATGCCTTGCCACCGTCGCCTATGGCTGCTGGATTGATCTGTAAACCTGATTCAGCTTGTAAATTGCCAACAATGCCTGCTGCCTGTTGTTCGCTGTACCCTTTGCTTTTGAAATAACTCAGTGCTGCATTGGCATTTTGAGTAGACCCACCTTTTACACTCTGCTGTGGTTTTTTGGGTAATCCTCTTGCTTTGGCATCCTGCATCCACTGTTTATATGAAGGTGCGTTGGGATCAATTGGTTTGTTGTTGTTTACGAAGTTTGTTAATATACCAAATAGACCATAAGAATCGCCACTGTAACTGCTGAAACTTTCTGTGGGCAATCCTATTGCTTTGGCATCTGCTATTGTTACAATGCCATCGCCATCAGCATCGAGATAAGGCATATCTTCCGGTGGAACTTCGCTGAGATCAAGTTGTAGATTATCAGTGGCTGTGTCTTGTGTGGTGTTTTTCTTTGGTGCAGGCTTGGCAAACTTCTGTGATACTCCTGCGGCAATTTTGCTGTATGCTTGTGGTTTAGCATGTATTGCTTGTGGATCTGCTGGGTTGATATCGCCCAGGCTCAACCCAGAGACATTGTTGGCGCCAAGTTCAGCACGGGCTGCGTTTGCTGTGGCTTGCTGTACTCTATTGTACTGAGCTGTGTAACCTGCTTCTCTGTATACATCAGCAAACTCACCGTTGAGATCAATTGGAGGGAAACTCACATATATCACACGACAATTTCTTTTCTTTAAACCTCGTATGATTTTTGTAACACTGGCACCTGCTGCTGTGTGTAGACTGTCGATGTCATTGGCTCCACCTGTCATCAAAACACGTACACCATCGGGCACACTTTGTGCTTGTGTGGCAATCTGCTGTAAATTTGCACCGTTGCGAGCAAGATTCTGTGTACCTGGCATGCCCCCTGCTATTGCCGCTGCATGACTATCACCTATAACATAGATCTTGTCTGGGTCTGCTTGTTCTATCAGTGTGAATACATCAGTTAATCTCATTATGAATAATCCGGTAATGGACCCCCGTGTGCCTTGCCTTTGATTTTACGGCTACCTATCTTTTGACGTTTACCAGCAATGGTTGCTTTGACTTTGCTGTTGCGTCTTCTCAAGCCTTTTGATCTACAAGATGCTTCAGCACTTGCGCCAATGTCGCCTTTCTTTTTACAGGTGCTGGCTTTTGCGCCAGTGAACAATTCTCTCAATAGCATATGTTATTTATCGTAAATCCGCCAGTCGTCTTCCAAATGGGGTAGCTGGGGTGCCGCTATCACAAAGTCATGTTCCTTTACATACTGCCAAGGCCAAATGCCACGATGCTGATGCTGAGGTGTCCAGCCAAGTTCCAATTGCAATTGTGTTAAATCCCTGTGATATCTCACATCAGTGTATGTGCTCAATCCTCTATAGGTGTGCCATTGACTCATAAAGTGCGGATCTTCTAGTTCTAACCAATAGGGCAGTTCTTCACGCAAAAATCGGTGAAATGTCTGCACAGGCTGCACCCATATGTCTGCTCTGTGTATCTTTGCCCAAGGTAATGCTCTATCCGCATTTAGATGACTGTACACCTTGTGCCAATCGCCAGTGTTCTGCCACTGTATCACAGGCAATACAAAATACATTCTCCAAGCACTGAGCATTCTCAACAGTGGCTGTCGTACCACACAATGCACACATTGCACACTGACTAAATCACGTGCATCCAGCAACTCCCACCAACCGTGAGCAGGCCCTGCACAACTCAGCGTGTTACTGCCACACTTGCTGGCCACACACACAGCCTCTGTGCCATTGGTGTATATCATTGCACATCAGCATCACATATTGAAAATGTCAGTGCTTTGCGTGTGCCTCTTGTGGTTTTCAATTCAATGTCTCCTGAGCGAGCATGATATTCTATTTTGGTAATCTCTGCAGGTGTACGACTCTTGCCCAACAATATCCTCTGTCCTACTTCCAATTCAATTGTGAGTTTGTTGTATGTGCTCATTTGACTTCTCCTCTATACACACATATTTAACACTAAATATCACATGCGTGGAGAAAACGATATCATCATACGTAACCTCAATACTGCTCCAGGTCCTTGGCACAA
>Ga0181570_10003901_pt1 | contig 11086 bp, 13 predicted proteins | sample 101ome_18_FD_148667 | JGI IMG/M metagenome (GOLD analysis project Ga0181570, IMG submission 148667) | Coastal salt marsh microbial communities from the Groves Creek Marsh, Skidaway Island, Georgia - 101406AT metaG (spades assembly) | ecosystem: Environmental > Aquatic > Marine > Intertidal zone...
ACGAGGACGCCGGGAACGTCGGGTTGGCGGGAGGACGCAATCGATCGAGAAGTTTCTCGTCTTTGCTGTTGTTGGAAGCGCAAGAGATTCGAGCGGGGAGCGTTGGGAACAGTCCGAGACATAGTCGATTGAGCGAAGCGTAACTCGACGTTTGCGTGTACTATTCTTGTGTAATTTGATTTTGTATTTGTATATTTGTTGTTATTACTTGGTAGATGCGGTTGCTAATAAGTCAGTCATAACTTTTAATCGAGCCTGAACGGCGGCTAACTGTTCGCTCAACTCCTTCGCTTCCGCTTGCGCTTTTTCCACCACATCTGGACGCGCTTTGCTCAAGAAAGCCTCCGAACTCAAGCGTCCGTTCAAACCGTTCAAATCTTTCTCCAACTTTTCGGCTTGTTTTTTCAACCGTTTGGACTCCTTCGCCGGATCGGCTAAGCCGGCTAAGGATAAGAACACTTCCACACCATCGGCGACGATGGCGTTGACGTAATCGGACGGGTTTTGTTCGCAATCGGCCGGTGCCGAGGATGCAACCGTAGTCGACGCCGGGTCTAATCGCGCCAACGAGCATAAAACGGCCACTTCGCTTTGCAAATCGGAAAGCAACGCCGAGGAATCCTTAATGACAATCGTGCAATTTTCTATTTTCTTCGCCGGTTCGACGTTATATTCCGCTCGAGCGTTTCGAATTTTAGTGACGACACTTCTTAACGTTTCGTAAGATTGCTCCGCGGCGTCGTCCTTCTTCTGTTCTGTTTCCGGCCACGATTGCGAAATCAACAAATCACCCGAATGCGGCAGCGCCTGCCAAATCTCTTCGGTGACGTACGGCACGAACGGATGTAACAGTCTCAAAATGCTATCGCACGCGTATAAAGTTACCGCCAACGCGCGCTTCTTCCCTTCTGGATCTTCTTTGTCGTTGAATTTAGTTTTAATAGACTCGATGAACCAATCCGCGAAATCGTCGTAGAAGAACCCGTAGGCGCTTCGTCCGGCGATACCGAAATCATACTTATCCAAAGATTTCGTAACTTGATCGACGGTTTGATGCAATTTGGAGATTATCCATCGCTCGGAAAGCGATAAAGACGAAGTATCCGACAAGGCAATCGTTTCGGACATCTTTTGAATCTCTACGCGCTCCTCGTCGCTCAAATCTTCCATGGCAAAGAGGACGAATTTACCGGCGTTCCAAACTTTGTTCGTGAAATTTCTGTTGCTCTTCAATCGTTCCAAACTTAAGTTCAAGTCTTGTCCGGGACTCGTGCCAGTGGCCAAAGTGAATCTCAAAGCGTCGCATCCGACATCGCCAATAACACCCAACGGGTCGACGACGTTCCCTAACGATTTCGACATCTTTCTTCCTTGCTCGTCTCGAACTAAACCGTGCAAATACACCGTGTGAAACGGCAACTTACCAGTCATGCCGTAGGACATCATGATCATTCTCGCCACCCAAAAGAACAGAATATCGTGGCCGGTTTCCAACACAGACCCAGGAAAATACTTTCTGAAATCTGGAGCGTTTTCATCTGGCCAACCCATGGTTGAAAACGGCCACAGACCGCTCGAAAACCACGTGTCCAACACGTCTTCATCTCGGTACAAAATAATTTCCTCGCCGTATTTCGCCTCGGCTTTAGCTCGCGCGTCTTTGTCGTTCTTTGCCACGACGTACTTCTTCGACGCGCCTTTACCTTCGCCTTTCTTTGCATTTTGTAAATCTTCTATGCTATCGTGAACGTACCACACCGGAATGCGATGGCCCCACCACAACTGTCTGGAGATGCACCAATCCTTGCAATCGCTCAACCAGGTCTCGTAAACTTTCTCGAACCGTTTCGGGACAATCGTCAATTCGCCCGTTTTCAACGCGTTCAACGCTGGCGTAGACATGGTTTCCATCTTACAAAACCACTGCTCGGAGACCATGGGTTCGATGACCTCGCCGCCTCTTTGCGATCGCGGCACTCTCGTTTCGTAATCTTCCTTTTTGATCGCCAAGCCGTCTTTTTCTAAATCTTCCCAGATTTTAGTGCGGCATTCTGCGCGGTCTAAACCAGCGTAAGCTTGCGCGTTCGCATTCATCGTCCCGTCTTTATTCATGATGTTAATAAATTCCAAATCGCGTTTTTTACCCATTTCGTAATCGTTTGGGTCGTGCGCCGGCGTGATTTTCAAAGCGCCCGTACCGAATTCCATGTCGACGTATTCGTCCGCGATGACAGGAATTTTCCTCCCGTTCGTTCCAGGAACGACGCAAAATTTGCCAACAAAATCCTTATATCTCGGATCCTCCGGGTGCACGGCGACGGCGGTATCCCCGACGATCGTTTCCGGTCTCGTCGTGGCCACCGGTAAAAACTTTGTGTTATCCTCCTCGTATCCTTCCAACGGGTACTTGAAGTGAAACAAGAACCCAGGCTCATCGCTATACTCCACCTCTAAATCTGACACCGCCGTTTGTAACTTTGGCGCCCAGTTCACCATGTACGATCCTCTGTAAATTAATCCTTGTTCGTGTAATCTACTGAATGCCTCTAAAACGCCTTCGCTCAAGTTTTCGTCCAATGTGAATCGCTCGCGACTCCAATCGCAACTCGCCCCTAATCGTTTAATCTGATTTTGAATCCTATCCCCGTACTCTTTCTTCCATTTCCACGTTCTCTTCTCGAACTCTTCTCTCCCAACGCCAATTCTCGACAGGCCTTCGCTTTCCAATTGCCTTTCCACGACCAACTGCGTCGCGATCCCCGCGTGGTCCGTGCCCGGCAACCACAACGTCGGATGTCCTCGCATCCGCATCGATCGACTCATCACGTCTTGAATAGTCACAAACATCGCGTGGCCCATGTGCAGCGCACCAGTCACGTTCGGAGGCGGCATCGGAATCGTAAACGGTTCTTTGTCATCGTTCGGTTTTGGCTTAAACGCGCCAGATTGTTCCCATCTTTTGTATAAAGGTTCCTCCACGTCCGTGTGCTCGAAATTCTTCGGCAAATCGCCGTGTTTCTTTCCCGGCGACACCGCGGAAGCGGTGGTCGTCAGCGCTCTTCGGTGCATCGAAGAACCGGCGCGAGCGATGAAGCTCCGGGGAGTCGCTCGCGTCGTCGTCGTTATCGTCGCCGCGTTGTTATCATTTTGTCGACGAAGATAATTCGATGACGACGAAGATGCGCTTTTTGTCGTCGTCGCCGCACCGATTCGCGAAAAAAACGCGCCGCGCGTGCTACTCATCGCCTTCCGCATCGTTCGAACGCCTCGTCGCGAAGAAGAAGAAGAAGAAGAAGAACCAACGATGATGCCTTCCGCTCTGTTGTTTATAACGACCGCAGCGTTCGGCGTCATGCAAGTTCTTTTGTTTATCTATATGTGTACACAAAAGTACTTTTACGTTTGGGATAGATATATGAGGAAATATGAGGAAAGAAAGAGTCGAGGAAAAAAAAGTGCGTGCGTACGTAAACAGCGCCTGATCGAGTCACATGCATCCACCTCGCGACCGATTGGAGAGATGAGACCCTCGCTTCAGGTTTTTACGAGGGGGACTCTCGTACAAAAAAAAATTTATTCACAAAATGTTGTTGTTTTGGACGTTTTTTCTAAATCTGTGCGCGTATTTGTTACTTTAGAGAGCGCACGCGAGAAAGAAAGAGATGAGGTAAATCGGCTCAGCCTACAGATTTTTCTGTAATCATAGTCAGTTCAGAATGATATGAAGAAAGACTTTTTTTAACATCATCGCCGATCCCTCTTTCTTCGTGCGCGCGCACGCAACATCCCGCGTATTTTTTGTTGTTATCTTTATCGTCCGTCTTCTTTTTCTTCTCCTTCGACGACGGAGGACGACGGCGCCGGCGCGAGGCCCAAGGCAACGTCTAAGTTCTCTATCGGATCGTACCCGAGGAGAATGGAAGCGAGATTTTTCCTGATGACGTCGTCCGCGATCGTCCCCGGCCCATCGATCTCGAAGAGCGCTCGAATCGCGTCTCGCAAGGCGTCTTTTTGCGCGTCGTCCAAGACGCCGTCGCCGTCGAACGGTAAGAGCACCGTGTCGATGACGTGGATTATGCCGTTACAAGCGATCAAATCCGGTTTGATTATGGTACCTTCCGAACCGAGCGCTCGAACGGTGGTATTTTCCGGGTACGCCTCGATCTTCAAAGGCATGACCTCACCGAGAGCGTCTCTCAAGAATCGATACGGCCCTTCCAACGCTCTCAACTCTGCTTCCGTCAAGTTCGACTCGGGAACCGCGTGGTGCGCGATCAAGCGCGCCTCGTACTCGTCTTCGCCCCATAGTTTCGAGACGAACTCTTCAAATTGGTCGTATCCGGACCATCTTCAATGAAATGAGAGAGGAACGGCTCAGTGTACTAAAACACTCGCCGCGAGAGGAGAAAACGAGACGGAAGAAAAACGCGCGGAAGAACAGATCGAGTCGGCTCAGTATATGGTGATCTTCAGAAGCACGTGAATTACCTCAGTTCCGGAAAATGGACTGATAGTTTTAACATCACCGCCGACGTTCGCGCGACGCAAAGAGAGAGAAAGAGAAACAAAAAAATCGAGAGACTCGCTCACTCCACCAGATCTTGAATAGCTTCATCGCTCGGTGCAAAAACCGTGTCGTATCTCGAATACTGCTTCAGCGCGTTCACGACTTTCGGATACCGCAAACTGACGTTAAAAAACCTCGACAATTCCGGCGTCGACTGCAGCACGTCAAACATCGTGTCGTTTTTCTCGCACGAAGACGACCCGATCGATTCGATCAAGTTTTGTCGCGCCTCTCGAAGACTCCGATCGGAGTCTGAGTCTTCTTCTTCTTCTTGGAGAAGTTTTCGACGACCGTACGCGTTGTACGCCAAGCGGCTCGAAAACCGAACCCCAGACGGTCTTTTCGAACCGCTCGTTCTGGAGTACGATCCGTACAGTTTCGCCTCGAGCGGTCGAGGGTTGAAGAAGAAGAAGAAGAGGAACGAGAGCAGAAAGAGGAGGAGCAGATGCGCTCGCATCTTTGTGTTTTCGATGTTTTTGTGTGGAAAATTCGTATCTTTTAGATACAAAAAATACTCGCGAAAGCGCCACAAAACTGCGCGCGGCGGCGAGCGGATCATCATGACGACGACGACCGCGAACGTCTTCCAAAATCACTCGCGTTGCCGCCATCGTCGCGCGATGGTGTCGACGACGAGAAGAAAGAACAACGACAATAAAAAAAGCTTTAAAGCGCGTTTTGTTTGCGCGAAGAAAACAGCCGAGCTGGACGTGGCGACTGGCGTTGGAATCGAAAAACTCAGATCGGGAAAAGCGACGACGACGACGACGACGACGACGACGATCGCGTCTCCTCCTTTTCCTCGTCGTCGCCCTCCGCATTACCCGTCGGAGTATACGCCGGGAACGGCTGTGGTTGGAGGCGTTTTCCTGGCGACGAGTTTAGCGACGAAATATCTCACCACCGGGGAGGCCATTGGGGTCTCTGGTTTACACAGACATTTGAGACGACCGGCATTTTTGCTCGGTTTGTTAGTCGGGACGCACGCGCTCTTGAACGCGTTAGAGTTGAGTTATTTGTTGCCAGACGGAGGGTTTGAATCGGCAAATAATCCAGTGCGTTTGGCTATGGCTGGATTGTTCGTTGGCGTAGGATCTGCGTGCGCCGGTGGATGCACATCCGGGCACGCGTTATCGGGGATCGCGCGACTCTCGAAGAGAAGTTTGGTCGCCGCGAGTATGTTCTTGATCGTCGGCGCAGTTACCGCAAGCGTTTTCGATACCGCGGGCGCGATGAGTGTGGTGCTGATGGACTCTGGAGAAAGGACGTGGACTTTGGATCTTTTCTTTGAGAGGATGTTTTATAACGCGGATATTATCGTTCCGTGGGTCGCGTCGGTGAGTTACGCCGTATTCGTTACAGTCAAGTCGGCGTTGAAGTTCGTTTTCATCGCGTTTCCAGTTGCATCGATCATCGTCGGTATTTACATGTATTACAGATATATCAGTGGCGATGATTCGTGGGAGGAAAATTTTCAACGCTTAAAGACGATAAGAGAGACAGAAACGCCACAAGAGAAGCAACAACGCATTTACGATACGTACTATCAAGAGAAAGAAGGAGAAGAACTAACTCCTGTTTCTGATGTCATATCGCGTGGGGCTTTTATTTTGTGCACTCTCGCGTGCGGGTTCTTTTCAATTGCGGCCGCAGAAGCTGAAAGTGCCTTCCACACGTCTAAGCTACTCTTGATTTGGCTCTCTAGTCTAGCGTTTTATGCCATCGTTACATTCGTAGGCATTCGCGGGAAAAATAAAATACTTCGCGCGTGGACGAAATCACTCGCAAACGCGGTTTCGGGATCATTGTTCGGACTTGCGCTCTGCGTTGGTGGAATGGTTGATCCCGCGAAAGTATCCGCATTTCTTTCGGTGAACAAAAAAACGTTCGACCCAAGCTTAGCCATCTTTCTTTTCGTCGCGTTGGCTTTCGCTATACCAATTTTTGCCTACATAAAAGGTTGGCAAACATGGAATAGCTCGGAGAATAAGTACCAAGACGCAGGTTTGAGCATGAAGCGCTCGTTCTTCGGAGACGAGCTCGCGCAGCCGGATAAACCAAACGATCCCTTCGAGTGGAGAATTTTAGTGGGTGCCTCGATCTTTGGGCTGGGTTGGGGTCTCGCCGCGTTGTGCCCAGGTCCGATGTATGTCAATTTTTCTGCAGCCGTATTTGACGGTTCTCTCCGATTCGATAAGGGTATTGGTCTCTTTTTTTTGAGCTTTCTCGCCGGCCAAACACTCTTTCGAATTTCCGCACGCGTGTTAAATATCGATGGTAAGATAAGCTCGACGATTGTTCTGGGAGAAAATAAGGAAACGCTCGCGCGTTTGAATAAGGCGAATTCACTCGAAGAGCTTCGCGTTTTGCTCTCGAAAGCGCTCGGGAGCTCCGAAGATGGCATGCAAACATTGAAGTATTCCGAGGGCGATCGCTCCGTCGTCCCTCTCACTAGCGACGACGACGTGCTTGTGATGTATGCAACTTGGGAGTCCCAGAAGACTTCAAGAGATCGCAACGCGCGTCTCAAGATTTTTGTGGACGAGAGCGATGAGAAGAAAGAAGGAGAGACTCAGTCGCTTTCCGAAGAGGCGAAGCGCATGGCGCCGCACGGCGCCGCCGAGAAGAATTAATAAAAGTTGTCCTTGTGATAGTTCTAATCAATAAAATGGAGTTTACATACATTGTTTTACATTACATAGATCTTAATTATGGTAGTGTTTTCTAGTGTAGGTAGTAATTAGTTTATTAGCTCGCTCGCTCAAAATACGAGGTAGGAGTCGTCGAGCTCCACGCTCAAATCATTCAAATCCACGTTATCTGGCAAATTGGTGAGAGACAAAATTTCCTCGTCGTCGTCACCAAAAGTGTCCGCGTTAAACAGAGGATGCTCGTTCGCAACCGTTGTCGGAGAATCGTTACTGGATCCACCATTCGCATTCGCTGAATCAGCTGCAATTGCCCTGTTAATCTTCTCGATCTCGTGCGCGCGCAGTAAATCCTTGAGCGAATTTGATTTCGTGAGTTTCAAACCGAGCGGCAACTGTGGCGCCGGGCCACCTCCGGCGGCAAAGTTTTGTTGTCCACCTTGCTGGTACAATGCAGGCGAACTTCCACTTCCGTTTGGATTTTGGTAGTGTAAATGCGAACCGTGATGCTGCTGTTGTTGATGCGGATGATATGGATGCGCTCTGTGGTGTACCGGGGACCCGTTCAATCCAGTCGTCGTCGGAAACTGCGGCATCGACTCAACGCGATGGAGTTGACCTTGCTGCTGATGCTGTTGCGGATACTGTTGATACTGCTGCATGTGAGGAGGCACGTGGTGGTATTGCTGTTGTTGATGTTGCTGCTGATACTGAACGTGCTGCTGCTGTTGCTGAGGAGGGTGTTGGTAATACACGACGCGTCCGGTTTGATCAATATAAGATCCGTGTTGTGGTTGTGGTTGTTGATGATGTTGATGATAATAATACTGTTGTTGATGATGTTGATCACCCGATCCCGGTGCTGGGAGGATGTGCGCCGGTTTAACGGCCAGAGGTCGCTGCTGTACCTTTGACTTCGACATTTTCGAGCGTTGCGCTTTCGGCAAGATACCCACGTGTTGTTGTAAAGAGGGCATGCGGGCCATTGGATTGTCCGGCTGCGTCGGTTGCTGTTGTGGTTGAGGTTGTTGAGCTTGTTGTGGTTGTGGTTGTTGTGGCTGCAGCTGCTGTTGCGGCTGTTGATACTGGACGTGTTGTTGTTGCTGCTGCGGCTGTTGCTGCGGCTGTTGATGGTACTGCTGTGGCTGTTGGTACTGAACATGGTGCTGCGGTTGCTGCTGCTGCTGCTGCTGCTGCTGTTGCTGTTGCTGCTGGTACTGTGGCTGCATCGATTGTTGTTGCTGATGCTGATGCTGCGGTTGTTGTTGTTGTTGTTGTTGTTGTTGTTGTTGCAGCTGCTGCGGTTGCAGCGGAACTAACTGATCAATTCGATGGAGATGATCGAAAGACGTGCTAAGTTGGGCGTTCGACGCTGCCACGCTCCATCCTCTGTTCCCAAACTTTCGTTGCGATCGTTTACCTTTCGTCTTTGACGGCACCTTAACAACCGCTCCGCTAAATTCAGTGCTAATGTTGTTACCGGCACCATCGGTTTTGTTGATGGCCTCTTCGCTCCCCGATGCCTTCAGCGGCATCATGGTATCTTCGCTCGAGTCATCAGAACCGTTGTGTCTGTTCGGTTCTGCCCTCATCGTCGATGGTCCTAAAATCCTCTTGTTACACGGCATGATTCCCGATCGCCTGAGAACTTCTGCCATTTTCACGTTTCCGGAATCTTTCAACATGTTTCGCACGCAGTGTTGCCACAAATTCGCCGAGTTTTGTCGAGCTAAAGGAATACGAATCACGTCGCACACGCCCTCACGGATGGCGCGAATAACAACGTCTTCTTCCTGTTGCTTCGTCGCAGAGTCTTCACTATTGTTGTTATTGTTGCTACTGTTTTCGTTTTCGTCGTTGGTGGTGGCGGTGACGTTGGCGGCGACGTTGGCGGTAGTTATTTCGGCGTTGTTGTTGTTGTTGTTGTCGATGTTGTTGTTGTCATTATCGGATTGCGAACCGGCGTTATTAGTATTATTACTGTTATCCCCATCCTCCTCCACCTTCGCTGCAGGAGAGGACGTCGACGTCAAGTGAATCGCTTCCAAACGAACCATGGCGTTTCCTTCCTCCTTTGCAGCTATCGCTTTCGCTTCTTTTTCCGCCTCGTCCGCTTCTTCGTCTCTTTGCAAGAGCACCACCGGAACTTTCGCGCACAATTTCCTCAAAGTCGTCTTGATTTTTGCTTTCTTCTTCTCGATGTTCGTCGTGCTCCCACCGCCGCTGTTATCGGACTGCGGAGGACTCTTATCACTTCCCTCGTCGTCCTCGTTCGCTTCTTCGTTACCGTTCAAAACTTTATTATCCTCCTTCTTCACCTCCGCGTTCCCGTCCGGCTCTTCCCTCAGCGCCAGCCGCACCATCTGCCCGTCCAGTAAAGCGACATCAAAGGTTTCCTTCGAGGCTTCTTCCACGCACTGTTCGAGCGATGACGATCGCGTGACTGTGGATTATATAAAGTTTAAACCCAACCGTGTGTGTGTGTTTTAAAGTAAATGAGAGAGAAGATGTGTCAGTGTGCGTCGCGCGAGAAGAAGACGCGAGAGAAGAGATTCCTTCTTCTGATCCTCGTCACCGCCCACCAAAAAAGAATATCTTCGCCCATATCCAAAACCGAGAAAGAGAGGGAAAAGATCGCCCCCCAAGCCGCGATCCCATCCAGAGCGCGCAAAACATCCAATCTTTCGAGAGGTTTGAGTGCAATTCTCATCCAAACACCGCTCGAACCAGGGAAAAGACATCGCGGGAAGTCTTTTTTCGCGCGTTTGATGGTCTCTGAACCTTCTCCAGAACATCCCCCACGCGCTGGAAAGAGATGCGTTTTTCGGCAAAAGTAAAAAAGAGTCCCTTTTCCCGTACTCTTTCTTCCCTCCAAAAGAGAGAGAAAAAAAAGTTTTAACCGTCGTCTAATCTTTTCGAAAAACAAAAAAAAAAAGTAAATTCGAAAACGCGCTCGCGGCGACCGCGCGCGACGAAACAAAAACCGTACCTTCGTAACACAAGGATTCTAACACTTCTTTACTCTCCGAAAACGTCGTTTCGTCTTCGGTCGCGAGCATCACCTGCGCGTATAAATCGTTTGTTTAGAATTGAATTTTTAACACACACAAAAAAATTTCTCGGTCCCCCGCGCGGGGGGGGGAGAGGGGCGAAAGCGTGCCCTTGACACAAAAAAAAGAGAAAAAACAATTTTCAATCATCATCATCGCTTGTACCTTTAAACCTTTCGGGAACCCCGGGCGGGTGCTTCGCACGAACGTCATCACGTCCGCGCCGCCCATGGCGATCGTGGACCGCGCGGGCATCTCTCCTCTTTTTTTTTGTTTCTCTCTGTCGTGTGTTATATGTATATAAAAAAGAAACACGAAGAGAAGAATGAGGAAGAGAGAGACAAGACAGGTTTATCTGAACCCGGCGATAAAAAAAATTTCGATGTTTAGATATTTTTTGGCTCGCGTTTCAGAGATCTTTTTGATGGGCGCGAAGTGCCGCTCGAATGGATTCGTGAATCTCTCTTCTTTTCGCGTTCAACAAAAAGAAGTAACACTGCAAAGTTTCCATATACTCCAGCGAACAGAGTCCATCTTCCTCAGTTTATTTGCGAGAGAGAGAGAGAGAGAGAGAGACATAACACACACATCCAATGACGAGCGTTGTTGTTGCTGCGACCGCATCGACGACGACGAGTTCTTCGTTCGCGCGCAAAGCGACGCGGCGTTTTGACGGGAGAAAGAAGAGCGTCTTCTTTTCCTCTTCCTCCTCTTCTTCATCCGACGGTGATGGATTCGCTTCTTCATCGCGCGCCTCTTCTTCTTCTTCTTCTTCTTCTTCTTCTTCTTCTTCCGCGAGAGATGACGCGGTGATGACGATG
>Ga0181570_10003935_pt1 | contig 11045 bp, 11 predicted proteins | sample 101ome_18_FD_148667 | JGI IMG/M metagenome (GOLD analysis project Ga0181570, IMG submission 148667) | Coastal salt marsh microbial communities from the Groves Creek Marsh, Skidaway Island, Georgia - 101406AT metaG (spades assembly) | ecosystem: Environmental > Aquatic > Marine > Intertidal zone...
TGCTTTTGGGATTGTCGGGCGGAGTTGATTCATCAGTTGTAGCTGCATTACTTCACAAGGCAGTCGGTGATCAGTTGACCTGTATATTTGTTGATAATGGCCTTCTAAGACTCAATGAGGGTGATCAGGTGATGGAAACCTTTTCAAAGAATATGGGTGTGAAAGTAATACGAGCTAATGCCCAAGAGAAATTTTACTCAGCCTTGTCTAAAGAGTCTGATCCCGAGGCCAAAAGAAAAATTATTGGAAGATGTTTTATTGAGGTTTTTGATGAAGAGGCAAGGAAACTAAAGGACATTAACTTTCTTGCACAGGGAACTATTTACCCTGATGTAATTGAGTCTGCTGGCTCTAAAACTGGAAAAGCCAAGGTTATTAAATCACACCATAATGTTGGCGGTCTCCCTAAAGATTTAAATTTCGAACTAGTTGAGCCCTTAAGGGATCTTTTTAAGGATGAGGTTAGGGAAATAGGAGTTGAATTGGGAATTCCTTATGAAATGCTATTCCGACACCCATTTCCTGGGCCTGGGCTTGGTGTTCGAATCTTAGGTCATGTTAAAAAAGAATATGCTGATATTTTAAGACTTGCAGATAACATCTTTATGGAGGAGTTGTTCAAAGCAGATTTATATCATCAAGTTAATCAGGCATTCGCAGTTTTTCTCCCAGTTAAGTCGGTAGGAGTAACTGGAGATGAAAGACGATATGACTTCGTTATTTCTCTTAGAGCAGTTGAGACAATTGATTTTATGACTGCAAGATGGGCTAGGTTGCCTTATGATTTTATGGATGCTGTCTCAAATAGGATAATCAATGAAATCAATAGGGTTTCAAGGGTTGTCTATGACATTTCTGGCAAGCCACCAGCAACTATCGAGTGGGAATGACACACGATATAAAACTTGTTGATATTCAAGTGGCAACTTATGCAGTCATATCATCCAGTGCGTTTGGGGCGGATTGGATTACTGGTGAAATCAGAATGTGAGATTTGCAATAAGGTCTTTGTCCAATTCTTCAGATGCGATGATATGAAGCTTCCTATAGATTGCATTTCTAGTTATCATGAACTGGTTTCCAAAGTTTTAGGTAAATGGGCGAATGCTTAGATAGTAATTTCCTTATTTCTCCTAGGCTAAATTTATTCAATTCGAAATCTTGATCTAGATCACCAAATCCAGAGGCACCCAAAGCTAATCTATTATTCTCAAATCTAAATCCTAAACTATAGAGAATAGTTGGAAAAATCGAGTAGTGATAAATTTGATCGCGATTTTTAACTAAATCTTTGGGTACTATAAATCTATTAAAAATTGTACGCTTTCTTTCTTTCTTTAATTCTTTATAAACTGAATTAACCATAGACAAATGATCTCCCATTATCACAAGATTTGTATTTTCAAGATAGCCATTTACTGACATAAAGGTTACAAAGTCAGATAACAAATCTGAGGTGCATTTCACAATCCCAATAAAATCTTTGACCCCTTTTTGTCTGCATGTTTCGCTTATAAAACCAGAGGGGTGATGTGTATCAACGGTTAGCATGGTTAGGTTATAAGGAGCCTTTTGTTTCTCTAGCTCTGATATTCTCTTCTTAGCTTGCTTAAAAAGATCGTCATCATATAGGCCCCAACCATTAAAATTTTTTTCGCCAAGCTGTCTCCATTCTTTAGCTCCATATATCTCTGTATAGCCATGTTCTGATAAAAATTTACCTTTTCCAGCAAAAGAATGTGAGGCTCCCCCCATAAATATATTTGTGTATCCATGCTCCTTGAGTATGTCTCCTAAACATGTGGCGCCAGGTAAAAAATTTCTAACCTTGCTCCCTTGTGTATTTCCATTGAATAGAAATATTTGTTTAAGTGGAATTCCACATTGTGATGAAACAATCCCACCCATTGTGAAACCTGTACCCAAATTTTGTTTGAAATTTTTAAACGATAAAGCATTTGAAGTCTTGTTATTGATTGAAAAAAGTAAATCCTCATTGAAAATTTTCTTATTTGAGTATGTGTTCTCGAGTGATTCTACATAAACCAGCACAAGGTTTCTTTTTTTATCTGGTACTGAAATGTTTATTGGATAAATATAGTTCTCCTCTATAAAGCTACCTGTTTTGAAATTATCTAAGTATGACCAAAAGGCAACCTTGGTAAGAAAAAAAATTGTCCCAACTAGCAGCAATATCAATGGAAGTTTAATTTTGAAACCAAGAGAAGATACTTTATAAATAAACAACAAAAATTGGTTGTTGCTATGTTTTTGATGACTGTTTTTTGATCCGAGATTATTAGCCGAGGCGATAAATTTTTCATAAGAAAAAATGAGTAGCGCGGGAAGTATTGGATAAATCAAACAATTCTTAATATAACTTTTGATTAACACAGGGTCTGTTTCAATCAGGCCATCCGATCCAAACTGAAGGTGAAATAAGATTTGCTCGAAAGTTGGCTCCCCAAACTCTTTATTAATCCATATACCGGTCACGAATAACGAGAAGCTCAACCAATAGACTGTTAATTTTGTTGCCTCAGCAACTGTTGTCTTGATTTTTTTGACCATGACAAATTATATAGTTCACTTTGATATTAATATTGGGTAATTCTAAAAAGAATAATAAATACGCCACTTTTGCTATTAAGAACTACAACCATTGATATCGAGAGATGTCAGTTGTAGACTCTAAGATAAGGAAAATATAATCAAACTAAAATCTATTTTAAAAATTCACATGCATCAAGAATTGAATCAAGTGTATAGAGGGCTTTAGTTTTCTTTTCGTTAATTTTGTGGCCACTTCTCACTAAAATAGTTTGACTTATTCCTGCATTACTTGCGGCCTCAATGTCTGCTTCTTTGTCTCCAAGCATCCATGAATTGCCCATGTTTATTCCATATTTTTCTTTGGCATTTAAAAACAATCCTGGCTTTGGTTTTCTGCAGCTGCAGTCATCATCAGGACCATGAGGACAGAAAAAAACATCAAGAATGTTGATCCTTTCTTTTCGGAATTCATTTAACATCCATTCATTGATTATGTAGAAATCATCTTCTTTGTATAAGCCTCTAGCAATACCAGATTGATTGGTCACCACTATTAGTTGATAACCTAATGATTGAAAATATCTACAAGCATCCATAACACCAGGAATAAATTTGAAGTCTTTGATTCTATGAAGGTAGCCAACTTCTTCATTTATTACTCCATCTCTATCTAGAAAAACTACTTTAATAGTCAAGAATTGCCCTCCAAGAATAAATAAGTTTAATAGTAGAGCTCAATGCATTTATTTTTTTCCTGGCAGTCCCCAGTTTTTTGGTTTGCCTAGAGATAGCCAAAATAAAACCATCACTCTGTCAATCATTTTCTTTTTAATCCTGGCACTTCTGCCAAGAGTAATAAAAGTAATTAACGAATAAAAAATTAAATCTAAAACTAGCTTAGGAATATTCCATATATGAAGCAAAATAACAATATACACAGGAAAGATCTTTTTCCAAAATATAATCCTAGATCTGTAGAACTCGATTCTTGATTCGCTATACAACTCATCGGAAGATGATCCACCTATATGCGGAATTCTTATTTCTGGATGTAATAGAACTTTCCAGCCATTTTTATTTGCTCTTATACACCATTCAGTATCTTCAAAATAAAAAAAGAAGTCCTCATCAAAGGCACCTATATCCTCTATCAATTCTTTTCTTACTGCTAGACATGCACCCCTTAAGATGCCTACCTTGGCTATCTTTTGTGGATCTTTAGAGTGATTCAATCTACCAATTCCATCAAATTCAGAGAGTAGTGACGGTCTTACAGAAGATGTCCTAATCAATTGCCCCTCAGGACTAGTTTGCTGGCCACTGATTATTCCAGCCTTTGGTTCTTTGATAAATAGTTCTTTTAAATCTTTAAAAATATTCAGAGGTAAAATAATATCATTGTTGCAGATAAGGAAGTATTTGCCTTTCCCAGAACTTATACCCTGATTAGCAGCATGACCATAACCCAGATTAAATTTATTCTTGATAATTTTAATGGTTGGATAAATTCCAGATATATGGGAAATGGAATTATCTGTGCTAGCATTATCAACAATAATTATTTCATTACTTGAATCAGAAGCTTTTAGAGCACTATCAACAACAGATTTAAGACGATCGAAGCCATTCCTATGGACAATAATGATTGTGAATCTAGAAGCCATAAAAGAGAAATGTTATCCTTTATGTAGCGGTTTAACTTTTGGTGCTGCCCAATTTGATTGTGCCTCAGTTAGTTTTACATAGCGATAAAAAGTTCCCTCAAAATTTCCAAATGCAATTACAAAACCAGGACCTCCATCAAGAAAACCTAATTTGAAAATATAGTGTTTTAGAAAAGACCAAAGTCCATGAATAAAAGCAATAAATATTCCACCTCTTTTCCCCTTGTCTTCCAGTTTAGATACACCTAGAGATGAATATCTATTTGCTTTATGGATAACTTCTTCCATATTTTTAAAAGGAAATTGCCAAATTGAGTTTCTAAGAACACCTATTTTCTTTTTGCTTTTACTAATAAAACCCTCATGAACAGGATTAAGATCATATGACATCATTCCATTTCGGAAAAGTTGTGGTTGTCTGAAGTTGGGATACCATCCGGAATGCTTAATCCATTTCCCCATGAAGAAATTTTTTCTGGGGACTCTATAGATATCAAATTCTGCATTATGAATGATCTTAGCAATTTCATCTCTAACTTCAGAAGTACATCTCTCATCTGAATCTAGACTGAAAATCCATTCACCTTGGCAGTGAGAAATGGCCTCATTTCTTAATTTTCCATAACCATCAAAATTGATATGAACAACTTTGGCGCCAAGACTCTCTGCTATCTCAGTTGTTCCATCAGTGCTATGAGAGTCAGCAACAATAATTTCATCAGCCCATAAAACACTATTAATACAATCTCTGATTTTCTCAGATTCGTTAAAAGCAATAATATAGACTGATATTTTCATAGCTCAACCCAAAAAAACTTTCTGACATTCATAAGAAACATGAATAATATTTCTATGCATAAATTAATAGAAGCATAAAATAGATTTTATTGAAATACTTAACTCGAGGTGGAAATTATATATTCATTATTTACAGTGGCGACTATAAAAGATTTATTAAAAAGTATTCTACTTATAAATTTTTATTACACTATTATTAAATGAACACCTCACTAATCATTACTACATACAATTGGCCAGAAGCACTTGAATTGGTCTTACATTCTGCATTAGCACAATCAGTTTTACCAAATGAAATCATCGTTGCTGATGATGGTAGCAATGAAGCAACAAAACATCTTATTTCAAAAATTACCAATAAATCTTCTATTCCAATCATACATTCATGGCAAGAAGATAAGGGGTTTAGACTGGCAAGATCAAGAAATCTTGCAATTGCTAAAGCTTCTTATGAATACATTGTTTGTATTGATGGTGACTTGATTCTCCATAAGGAGTTTATTAAGGATCATATAGAAAATGCTGAAGAGGGGGTTTATCTTCAGGGAAGTAGAGTATTTTATAAAAGAGAATATAGCAAGAAAATTTTGAAGAATAAAAACATAATGCCCCCTTTATTCTTTTCTCCCTATATAGAGAATTGGGTTAATGCCATTCGAATTCCAGTCTTAACAAAATTATTTTTTTCTCGGAAAAATAAGAATCTTAGAAGAATTCGATCTTGTAATTTTTCAATATTTAAAAAAGACCTAATTCGTGTCAATGGATTTAATGAAGACTTTGTTTCTTGGGGGCAAGAGGATAGTGAGTTTGTTCATAGATTATATTCCTCAGGCGTTTACAGGAGAAATATAAAATTTTCTGCTTTGCAGTTTCATATTTATCATAAACAGGGAAGCTCAAATCAAAATAACATTGCATTACTGAATAATACTATTGATAAAGGACTTGCCTGGTGTGAAAATGGCATTAGTAATCATTTATCTAAAAATGATTGAAGTAGTCCAGGTAGTTCGAAAATTTGGCAAAAAAGGCGGGATGGAACGCTATGTTTGGGAGTTGTCTCATGCTCTTGCAGATCAGGGAGTGCTGGTTCATATATTATGTGAAGAAGTAACTGATACTTGCGATCACCATCTCATTAAGGTTAACACCTTGAAGTGTGTATCTAAAAAACCAAGATGGTTAGCCATGTTAAGATTCTCTCGTAATGTTACTAACTGGTTTAAAGATAATAGATTAAAAGACTGCATTATTCATTCACATGAGAGAACTTCAATCCACCAAGTCACGACTTTTCATGGACCGCCTTTTGCTCATATCAGAAACAAATCCTTATGGAAGAGAATCTCACTAAGAGTAAAAGTTTGGCTTTATCTTGAAAAAAGAGAATTATGTTCAGGTCAAGTCAAAGTAGTCTTGCCTAATTCTAGGTTAATAGCTAAAGATCTAAAATGTTTTTACCCATGTATTAATGATCGCCTTCATTCTCCTGCCTATCCAGGCATAAAGGATACAAATATAAAAACCAAAAAACTCGAGGCTAGACCAAATACCATATTATTTATTGGCAAAGAGTGGAAACGCAAAGGCCTTGATTTTGCTGTTGAAATAGTTGAAAAACTAAGGTTAAAAGATAAGAGCATTGAGTTCTTAGTTCTGGGTCCAGATCCTGATTCGGTAAGGCACTTATTTAAAAATTGGAAAGATGGATATAGGCTTTTAGGTTGGGATGATCCTAAGAATTATTTGTCAAATGCTAGACTTCTTATTCATCCTGCTATTTCTGAACCTTATGGAATGTCCATATCTGAAGCAACAAGCTTTGGTGTTCCAGTTGTGATTTCCGACAATTGTGGTATAGCAAGTCAGATTACTAAAAAATCTGGAAGAGTTTTAACCATAGATGATAGTATTGATTTATGGATTGAAGCTTGTTCAAAAGAGATTGCAAGAAATAATTTGGCAGATAAGGTTGGAAAGAGTTGGACAGAGTTAGCCCTTGATCACATAAAAATATATGACTCGATCTTGAAGTGAAACTCTCAGAGTAATGAATTTTTTTATTATATGAAAAAGAAAAGATTATTGATAGAGCTGCCAACTTGGCTAGGAGATTGTGTCATGGCAACACCCGCCATAGAAAATATTGTCAGTTATTATAAGGATGTACAAATTACCTTCATAGGGTCAAAAATATCAATACTGGCTATGAAGCACCACCCAAAGGTTAAAGATATAGAAATACTGGAAAAAAATATTTCTGATATAAAAAAAATAAGAAAAAATAAAGAAGCTTTCGATGCATTCTTTTCTTTTAGAAGCTCATTTAGAAGTCAGTTGCTCAAATTTCTTTCACATTCTCAAAATAAATATCAATTCAGTAAAAACAAATATGATTTTGGGCATCAGGTAGAAAAATACAATAACTTTGTAAATGACAGTTTGTCCATTAATTGTAAACCAGGTAATTTAAAGATATACAAAAGACCAAAATTAAAGTATCAAAAATCTCTAAGACCCCTAGTTGGTATAAATCCAGGAGCATCTTATGGGAGTGCAAAAAGGTGGAGTCCCAAGGGTTATAGCGAGGTCGCTAAAGTACTAGCTAAAGAATATGATATTTTGATATTTGGTGGACCCAACGAATTAGATATTGCCATGGAAATTGAAGATGAATTAAAACAATCAAATATCTCTAATTACCAAAATTTAGCTGGCAAGACAGATATAGAGGTATTGATTGACTCGATTTCGAACCTTAGTTTGTTTATTACGGGCGACAGTGGCCCTATGCACATAGCCGCAGCATTTCAAATTCCAACCGTAGCAATTTTTGGTCCCACCAGGGACAAAGAGACATCTCAATGGATGAATGAGAAGAATTTCATTGTGAAAAAAAATCTAGAATGTCAGCCCTGTATGAAACGCACATGTCCTCTAGGACATCATCATTGTATGAGTTTAATAGAGCCTAATGATGTGCTGAATGCAGTAAGAGAGCTCTAAGCCAGGCTTTGTTCAATAAGTTGGCACAAGGTATGGCCAATTAAAATATGCATCTCCTGAATACGCGGAGTATCGCTTGCAGGTACTACAATATTGACATCACACATTTTGTTCATATCACCACCATCATTTCCACTCAGACCAATGGTTTTACAACCCATTTTTTTAGACAGTTTAAGGGCAGAAATCACATTTAGACTATTACCGGATGTACTTATTCCAATGACTACATCTTCTGGTTTAGCAAGAGCCTCGACTTGTCTTTGAAAAATCTGATCATAGCCAAAGTCATTACCAATAGCTGTGAGTGCGGATGTATCAGTAGTAAGTGCAATAGCAGGTAGACCTTTTCTTTCAGACTTGTATCTACCGACTAACTCTGCAGCAATATGCTGAGCATCAGCAGCGGAACCTCCATTTCCAAAAATGAGAATCTTGCCACCAGATCTAATTGAGTCAATACAAAGAGATGATATCTTGGCAATGTCATCAGTAAGACTATGCATTTGTTCTGCAACAATTATGTGTGCATTAATTTCTTTCTGAATAATATCTTTCATAAACTTTGAATTTTTTCAATGGTGCGAGTAGTGCTTTTGCCTTCAATGAAATTTACTAGTTTTAGCTCACCAACTAAATCCTGACCAACCACTTTTTGACCCTCATAGTCACCTCCTTTCACCAGGGTATCAGGCTTTATAGTCTTGATCAACTCATAGGGCGTATCTTCATTAAAGATGACAACATAGTCCACAGCCTCTAGACTAGCTATTAGGAGCGCCCGATCTTGTTCATTATTGATGGGTCTAGTTTCCCCTTTTAAAGTTCTAACCGATTTATCTGAATTAACACCTACCATTAGAATATCACCAAAACTCTTTGCTGTCTCCAAATATCTGATATGTCCAGCATGCAATATATCAAAACAGCCATTAGTGAAGACTATTTTTTTGCCTTTTTCTTTAAATTTTGAACACAAGACTTCAATTTCTTTCTGAGTTTTAATATGTTCTTCGCTGGAGGATTGATGAAGGCTTGATTTGTAGTCAATGATCTCATCAATACTAGCAGTTGCACTTCCAATCTTTCCGACCACCACTCCTGCAGCTAGATTGGCAAATTCAACAGCCTGATCAATATTGTAATTACTTGATAGCGCAAATCCTAAGGCAGCAAGAACGGTATCACCTGCCCCGGTGACATCATAAACCTCTCTTGCCATGGTTGGATGAACTCTCAGGTCATTATCATAGATAGCAACACCATTCTCACTGAGGGTGATGAGTGATACATCCAGAGAACACTTTTCCTTTAATTGTGTGATTGCTTCTAGAAGATTTGAATTATTGACAATATCAATATTGGTAGCCAATGATGCCTCTTTCTTATTAGGTGTAAGAAGGTAGGCACCAGAGTATTTAGAATAATCACTCCCCTTAGGGTCAACGAGTACCTTAATACCAAGATTATTTGCCTCTTTAATTAAGTCTCTTGTCAATAAATCTGTTAAAACACCTTTTCCATAGTCCGAGAGTAAAACAATGTCATATTGTCTGAGAATCTTTTTGTATTGATCAAATAGAATTTGCTGAGATTCTGCACTGATATCATAATTACTTTCTCTATCATAGCGAATGACCTGTTGTTGTGAGGCAATAATACGACTCTTTTTGCTGCTCAAACGACCTTTCTCTTCAATTAGGTGGCTGGATGATACATTAATCTTACTAAGAAGAGATTCAAGTTCATTGGCAATTTCGCAATCCCCAATTACACTTAAAACATCGGTATGAGCCCCTAAAGCAGCAAGGTTATTAACAACATTACCAGCACCTCCAAGAACTGTATTTTCATTGTCAATATTTACAACGGGAATAGGTGCCTCGGGAGATATTCTTTCACATTTACCCCATAAGTAATGGTCTATCATCAGATCACCGATAACGAGAATTTTTGGCTGTTTGTTAATGAGATTAATCATTCGTTAGTTAATTGGTTCACCATGTAATTTTTGAATTTCCGGGATATATTGTTTTATGCCTTCCTCCAAGGAAAAAACAGGGTCAAAGTTCAAATTTTCGCGTGATAAAACAATATCTGCCTGAGTATGCATTTGATATCCTTGATAAGGGTTAGAGAAATACTCAGTTCCTAAATCTGTTCCCAGCTCCTGTTGAAGAATATCTGCAATATCTTGAAAACTCCTAGGCAGGCCTGTGCCCACATTAAAGACACCGTTTATTCTAGGACTACAAGCTTTGATGTTTGCCTGTATGACATCATCAATATAGATAAAGTCACGTAGGATTTTGTCAGACTGTTCAAATAATCTTGGAACTTTTCCATCAAGGATTTGGTGACCAAGCTGAATGACCATTGATGATGTTTTGTTTTTAAAGTACTCTCCTGGGCCATAGACGTTAAAGAACCTCAGCCCAACAATGACCATTTCTGGATTCTGACTTGAAAAGCGATTAGCAATTTGATCCATCGCATATTTACTGAAGCCGTATGGGTTTTCTGGATTTTCATTTCCAATCTTTTGTGGCGAAGGTTGTGATCCATAGGTGGCTGCAGAACTGGCATAGACCATCACCGATTTATCATTTTTTGCTTTTTCTAATAAGTCATAAAACGAATTAACATTGGTTCGCATCACTGCCTCTTGATCATAGACACGAGTATCGGAGATCGCAGCTTGATGGAATATATAGTCAAATTGATAATCATTTAATAGAGCCAAGTCATCTTTATTGTTAATATTTCCACAAATGACATCGCCGTTAAATCCTATGAGATTTTTGTAATGCCCAAAACTCTGCAGATTACCATTGTCAAATTTTGATCCGCTTCTGAAACAATCAAATACCACTATGTGTGAATCAGGATAATTATTCTGGAAATAAAAGGCTAAATTACTACCAATAAAACCAGCTCCGCCTGTAATAAGAATAGTTTTATGGTTGAAATCAATATTGTTATATTTCATTTTGGACTATAAGAATACATGTATTAACTATA
>Ga0181570_10003963_pt1 | contig 11002 bp, 10 predicted proteins | sample 101ome_18_FD_148667 | JGI IMG/M metagenome (GOLD analysis project Ga0181570, IMG submission 148667) | Coastal salt marsh microbial communities from the Groves Creek Marsh, Skidaway Island, Georgia - 101406AT metaG (spades assembly) | ecosystem: Environmental > Aquatic > Marine > Intertidal zone...
GTTAGATGTAGTTAGATATTTATTGGAAATATCGCTGATAATACTGGGTTCTTCTTCAGAAGTATTTTCTTCGGTAGAGTTTTCTTCAGTAGTTTCATTATTAGCAGTACCTTCTTCGGGACTTTTATTCTCAGGTGTTTCTGTGTTTGTTGGTTCTGCGGTATCATTATTAGTTGTGTCACTTTTACCTTCACTCAATTCGCTTAAATGTTGTTTTTTATCTTCGTTATACTGATTGGATGCTTCTGTATCGTTAATATAATCAGTATCTAGATTACCCGAATTATATTGTAAATTATTGTTATTAGACATAGTTTATATTATATTTGGCTATTTTTTTTACGATAAAATAAACAATATGCCATTGATGTAACCATTCGATTGGGGTCTTCTACACTTTCTATGACATGGTCGTTAAAATGAATCCATTTATTACTCGCGTGTTTTACAAATGCGCTGTAATGACCTCCGGTAGTTCCTCCATTATGATTACAAACACCAAACAAATCATAAACATAAGATTTTGGGTTATAACCAAGAACATATCTTGACAAATCTAAATTATCAATAGGAAAGTTAATTTTAGCATTAATCTTGCGTTGTCCGTCGGGTGTAAATCGTTTTAAAACAATCACTAAAATTTTCGGAAAGTTCCAAAATACAACATTCTTTTTGACGTCTTGTTTTTCTTTAGTATTTTCATTATACCAAGCATTATCACCTTCAAGAACATCCGGTTTTACAAACAAATTAAAACAATCATATAAATTAGTTTTTACATTATTCCCATCTAATATAGGTAGATCCAATATAAAATATGATTCTGGTTTCAACACAAGTGATTTTTTTCCTTCTATATCAGTAATTTGATTAACATAAATACCATAATACAAATCTACAATTTCGGAATACTCCTTTTCATAGAGATTCTGAAGTAACCTGTAACATTCTACAGCAAGTTTATCTGTAATATTTTCAACATTACCCGAAATTTTCATTTTTACACTACGACGTATACTATTGTGAATACAGTCAATAAAAAACATGAAATATTCGGGCATATCATTTTGCGAAAATCCAGAAAATAGTTCTCTTCCTTTCTTCTTAGCAAGTTCTTGTGTAATATGAATAAATTTTTTAGGTGAAACAACACCATTGCCACTCCACATTACTTTACGCAATTCATCCCACGCAATAGTGGCTTCACTATCAATAATATCCTTGTTTAGATGTTCGTTATATTTTGGTGAGTCAAAAAAATCATTCAATTCGTATGTATGGCTAATAACCTGCATACAAGAGTTTAAAAAACACGTATTCCCCAGATTTTCTATTCCAGTTATACCATTTTTTTCATATTTGCTTAAGTCCATAATTTTCTATAATAAAAAAGAATATAGATATTTCTTTACACCATTTATATAAAATATAATAATTATGAGTGGTTTTCCAAATTTTAGTTTCCAAACGCCTTTATTTTCATCATTTCAATACCCACCAAATAACAATACTAATAACGAATTTAATTTAGAAGATAATGATAGAATGATTAATGATACAGTAAGCATGTATCGAAATTTAACTCAAACTATGCGAGATATGACAATAGGTTATAATACAGTTATTAACAGTTATAATCAGAATATGACAAGGTCAATAACCTTATTAGATGAATATAGAAGAGATATAACACGATTACAGACACATTTGTTAAATAGACGTTTTTTACGTGAATCTTCAAACGTATCACAGTCCACGAATCAAACAACATCTGGTAACTCTCAACAAAATACAAGACAAACTACTAGAAATAGTAATCAGCAAGTAGGTAGTAATCTATCTGAACGCCAAGTAAATAGGAGAGCACGTCAAATAAGACAGACACCTAGAAGTCAAGTATTTAGTCACGCAGGATTAAACAATACATTGTTTTCTAATGTATTTACGTTACCTCAAAATTTATTTCAAAACTTGAATTATAATTTTGAAAACGTTGTTGTTAGACCATCGCAAGAGCAAATAGATAATGCTGTAGAACAATTAATATACACGGAAGATGAAAATTTAATTAATACACGTTGTCCGATAACAATGGATGATTTTACTGTAGGAGAGAGACTACTACGTATTAGGCATTGCGGACATACATTTCGTGAAGATTCTATCAATAATTGGTTTACTACTAATGTTAGATGTCCGGTATGTAGGTATGATATACGTGATTATGGAACTAATTCATCTTCTAGTGATGTTTCGATGAATACTAATAATACAAATGAAACAGAAGATGATAACAATGAAAATACAAATAATTCTTTAGATGAGCTATCCGAACAATTAACAAGTTTATTTTCAAATATAATTCAAAGAACCGCAAATCAAACGACCGATGCTTCTTTGAATAGACACTATACATTAGATATACCAATAACTGTAACTACACGATATGAAGAAGAAGATGACAATGATGATGGAATAGAAATAGATTAAAAAATAACAATCATAATAATGCTATTTTTTAATATTTTTGTTTATTTTTTTACAAAGAATGAATCCAATGTTTGTATGCGATGTTTTCTATTATAGATAGTAGATAAAACCTTATCAAATAACAATACCTTTATTTTGGCACTGCATATTTTTTCCCTTTTCTTCATAAATGTTTCCAGGTCATAACCTTCGTCTTCTAATTTTTGGATATCTTTTTGGTGGGTTTTAATAGCTGACCGTTTATTTTGCATAGTCCATATTTGTTCTAATGCTAGTCCAAATAGTTGTTGTAAGGGTTTCATTAATTGGTTTGTAATATAATGTGTATAATCAATTTGTAGTTTGTTTTCAATAATGTATTCAGGAGTTTCGATTTTATCACCCATCAATGCTTTTGGTTTATCATTCACAATAAATACAAATTTCATTCTATCACCGGGTTTTGGTTTATTACCAGGGTCTCTTTGACCTATACGGTCAGCTAATACTTTATGACCTATTTGATTTGGGTTTTTATAATAGCCTTTTAAAGCTTTTGTGATGGTAAGTTTATCCATACTTACTTTGCCCTCAATTAAATTAGATAATGCTTGTTCCAAATATTTGATGGCACCTTCTATGTTATTATCTTTCATCAGAATATTCAATATATCACCATATACATCTTTTAGATAGTCGCAAGAGTCACGTCTTTTAATCGATAGACCCATATATTTCAAATATGCTTTATTCGGGTCATCTTCATATAACATTCCAACATATCTCTTTTTTGATAGTAATATAAATGGCATCAACGTTTTTTCATATTCCAAAAACATAGGCGGTTTCAAATAATTACTGCATACAACCTCTATATCTTTGGATATTTCGATTGTGCCTTCTAATGCTTTTTGTCCTCTGATTTTTTCACCAGTTACAGGGTCTTCAAGATTAAGAGTATAAAATACAGAATCAGTATCGCCATAAACATATTCAGCCTTACATCTCATAGGACCGTGACATTTTGTATCGTATACCAAATCACCATAGATTTCTTCTATCATTCTTCGAGCATACATAATCATCATACGACCAGTTGCTGTAGTAGATGCGGCTACATCCTTCTCATAAAATGTAGATGTTCTGGCACCACATTGACCGTATAACGAATTCGCCGTTACCTTATATCCAAGTTGTCTTTTATCTAAAATGTTTTGCATAAATGGATCTTTTTCAGTTTTAATCATATTCCGTGTGTCTTTTCTTGCTTTTAATAATTCTTCAAGAATAGAAGGCATAATTGATTTTTGATTATCGGGTAATTGAGCCCATCTACATTTCATATGACCTACTTTTGTTTTTTCTGCTCTGGATGTGGGATTTTTACGAATGTATCTATAATTATCGAATTCAATATCAATATATTGGTATTCAGGTAAATTATCATATATAAAATTACCATCTTTATCTCGTTCGCCAGTAATTTTGATTAAGTTACCATCAAGGTCGTATGTTTTGGTCCATACTTTACTATCGTGTGAATAATTTTGACTAATCATTGAAGATGGATAAAGAGATGAATAATCTACACAAGCTACTGGATTATCCATATACATAGAGCATTTTGGTGGAAGAACAATAGCGCCTTCATAACCTTCCGCATCACCAGATTTATCCAAGTCGGGCATAAGTGTATTTTTTTCTCTACATTTTTTCGCAACATAACTGGTTAGTTTAATACCTTGACCTCTGAATACCAAGAAACTGATAGGGACACTACAAATACTAGCCATCTCTGTATATCCAGTAACAACATCAATCTTATTCATAAGATGATGAACGAGGTTACAATCTTGAATACAATATTTCGCAACAATAGCTCTATCACTTGATGAACCATTGGCTAAACGGAAAATGTCTTGAGGAGTTACATCGTCTTTTGCTGTTCCCCATTTTAAGGATTTGGCTGTTTCGAGTTGTTTTTCATGGTCTTGTATGATAATAACATTGAATACATTTGTTTTATCATTTTCAGTTACTTCACGATTAAAGTCAATATCCAATACCTTGAATTTTTGACCGTTTTTATAGTAATTAGTAGTAACACCATCAAACTCAATATGAATAAAATCATTTTTATGAAGTCCAGTTAAGTTTTTGCTATATAGTTCAGTTACATTACCGTATTCAGTATGATTACAGCATACAACCTTTTTGATACTATCGCTGATATATTGACCGGCTACATCATCTAATTTATAAGATGATAAGTTAAAATCTCTTCGGAAATAAGCATACATATCTATTTGAAGCCGACCAGTCATTTTAAAATATCTCAAATCATAGTCACCGCTCGCTATTTGCATTTTAGTATTTTCAATATTGAGTTGTCGTGTGGTTCTATCTTCGTTAGCACATAATTCATTTAATTTCCTGGATAACAATAAGAACTGTCTTTCACACTTATTTTCTTGAGCTCGTCTAAACATAAACTCATAATCAAAACCAAATATGTTATAACCAATCATAATGTCTGGGTTTTCAGTTTGTATCAATTTCGCCCATTGTAATAATAAATTCTTCTCACTATTGGCAGTTTCAATTATAGTTCCATCAACTTCATCACAAGAACCTAATACTAAACAATGATTCATATATGGTTCGGGGTCACCATATTTCATAAAGGTAGAACCAATAAATGTAACTTTGTCACCCTCGAGTGGTGGAAATAATAATGTAATAATCTCATTCGATAGTTGTATTTTTTCATCTCGATCATATTTATCACTAAGCAATACATCGATAATTGTGGATTTTTTATTAGTGCGTGTCTTTTTTTCGTAAGGCTTATAAGTATAAGCATTCTCTTCACCATTTTCATTAGATCCCAATTCATCGCTATCGCCACCAACACCTTCAGTCTGATATTCTTGATTTACTTTATCAAACATTTTATCTATTCGAAGCAACTCTGAATTTTCATCATTACCGTGTTCTAATTTTGCTTTTTCAATGGGTGTTTTAATGAGGATATTTATTTTGTCTTGAATATATTCCTTTGTAACCTTTGATTTTGGATAAACGATATCAATATCGTCAAAATTGTTATACCCAAAAGCAGTCATTACACATTTTTCTAGCAAATTCGAGCTATTTTTCTTATCCAGAAATTGTAATTGTTGTAAAAATACATCAACTAAATTGGTAGCAAAACGTTTATAGGTCTTAATAGGAATTGGAAAATCGCCGTGACTACTACTAGCTTCAATATCAAAACTACATATTTTGAAAGGAACTCGTGTTTCTTTTTCAGGCATAGGCGTCAAATCCTTCAACGAGCATTTATATTCATATTTACACGTTGTGGTTAGAATTGGTGGTTTTATCATACGAGATGTATTAAACGAAACCCATCCAGACGGACTAATTGAATTCACATGGAAGTATCGTAACAATGGAGGAATATTACTCTCATATAATTCAATCTCACGTTTATTGAATACAAGATTTGTTCGTTTTCTAATATTTTCACCAGTTCTTTCGTGCGTTACATAACTAAACCATAAATTCTTGGTTTTATTCATTGAAACGGTATTTTTAAAGACCAATTTAATGAATTTATGTTTTCTACCTCCTGAAAATCCATAGAGTTTATGATGGTCTACCAGATGGGATGAAACTATAGAATCTTGAAACGTTTTACCAATTTTCTTCTTTAATTCATCTACAAAACACCTTTTATTATACTCGCTCCAATCATCACCTACTCTGACAAAGAAGAATGGTTTATAGTCTTCTACATAGAGACAACACGTCTCGCCCTTTTCATTAACACCAAACATTTGGATAATGAAATTCTTTTCATCTTTGAATGAGTTGTATTTATCATCACCCGAATCATCGCTATCAAATGATTCTTTTGCTAACGCTTGGTCTTCATCATAGACGTTAAAATCAAACAAACGAAATGATTTTCGAATACCAATCTTCCTTTTGGTTGACATAATTAAATATAATTATTGACTTAGTTTTAGATAATTATTATTACTTTAATATTATCAATTTTCTATATCTATATATTATATACAATGCATAAAGTATTAAATAAGAACATATTTGATACTTTGAAACGTAACAAATTACATACGTATTGTATGCTTTCGAATGATCGTATTCATTATGTAAATAAAAACATTCAAGATAAAAATAAAAAAGTATCTATTGACAAACGTTGTATGCTTTCAAATCACATAATTATGAAATAGATTTTTTAATACTTTTACTTCTGTTTAGTTTGCGTATTTTTGATTTGCTATATCCGCCAATTTTATTTTTATTAGTTACCCAGTTATACATATCTGTGAAATTTCTGCTACCACCGTAGTATTCGGCGCGTCCATCGTGAATTTTTAACATAGTAGGATATCCGTATACCTCTATTTTTTCACCATTTAGTTTTGTGTTCTCGATATTACTGATTTTTACATCCTTATCAAAATCAGAATCTTCAATTTCAATAATTTCTATACCAGAACCTAATCTATTTTTCATTTCATTCCATTCTGGTTTCATTGTTTGACAATGGGGACACCAATTAGCATATATGAGAACTACTGCCTCCTCCTTTTTTGGAAGATTCTTTTTGGATTTTGCGGTTTTAGATTTACTACCTTTAGATTTGGTTGTTTTGGTAGCTTTCTTACTTGTATTTTTCGTTGTTGTTTTTGCCATTATAATATAATATAAATAGAAAAAATTGTTAAACTATCATTCTTTTCCTAATATATAATATAATGAAAAACTCAAAATTATTCGTAATCCTATTTTTACTCATAGTATTTGTGTTAGGACTTTTTGCTACAATGTATTTCAATAATACTCAAACAAAAAAACAGAATATTGAGAACATGGAATCAGAACAAGAATCCATATGTCCTGATATGTTAGTCAAAAAAGGTCAAACTTTAGCACTTTATAATACAAAAAAACCAATTCAAGAAGGAACTAATCCTATTTTATTTCAAAGTTTAGATGATTACATAGAATTTGTACGAACGCAAGAAAAGAAAGGTATGAATTGTCCTGTTCTTTATTTACAAGAAGAAGTAAACATACAAGGACAGAATGAGTACAGAATGCGTCCAAGTCCATTTGACTTACAAGGTGGATTATCCGCAACAAACGCAACTACAGAAATGGTTAACGTATCAGATGCAAACCGTATGAACCCACCTTATAATAAAGATAATTATCCTGGATTTGACCCAGAAGGACAATATATCGGAGTTTATACCAATTTAGATGCCGTTCATGATTCTACAAAACAAAATGTTAGAAGCGATAATCCAATGGACCCTAATTGGGGAGGTATAGATCACACAAAACAAGCAGTTAAATCTGGTAAATATGCTGGTAGAGAAATAACTAAACCAGTATTTAATAAAACACCTAATACTGCATTTTTCGCCGAATTACCAAGTGATGTAGAAAAGCCAGTTGACATACTCTAATTGTATATTTCAAAATATAATGAATTATACAATTACGTTTCATCAGCTTGTGATGGTTTAGAATAAAGTAAATAATGTCTAATATTTTCAATAGATGTTTTGTTTATTTTTCTCGTTTTCCCATTAGTTGTTACTGTTAAATTATCAATGCATTGAGGATTTGTCTGTAATTCATTTATGAAATGATTAAAGGAATCAAAATTACTCATAATAGCCATTGCGGTTATTGAACTGATGCCCGGTATTTGACATAATATGATTTCACCAATATTATCGGGGGTAACATTATCTTTTTTCACCTTTTTTACAACAGAACAGTAATCACTTTCATTGGGTTCAGACGGTGGTGGTGACGATTCTGTAGTTTCTGTGGATTGGTTGGTCTCTCGTAATCGTAATGTTCCAGCAAAATTAGGTGTTAAATAATATGGAATGCGTCCTTTACCGAATTCACGGTCGATTTTATCAGCTGTATTAATCAACCATTCAGCAGTTTCATCAACAGTTGCTGTTTTATAAATACTGAAACCTTTGAAAAAATGTAAAGACGTCATTGCCGAATATACAATTTTTTTTTCCAATGGAGTTCTTAATTGTGAGAACAACCCTTCTAATAAATACACTATTGAGTGAAGAGGATATCCTGATGAATGAATTAATCTATATGATTGTTCTTCGTATCTACCGTCTTTAATCGAAGCGAGTAGGTCACTATAAGTTTTTCTTTCGATTAACATCACGCTTTTACCCTCATCAGTTTGTATTAAAATATCTCCTAATGGGAGAACTTCCTTTTCCAAAATAGCAAATGATGGTGTTTTTAAACTACATAATTTTGCGTCTAAACGTTCATATAAAGCGTGTTCTCGTTCATCCACAATAATTTTCATAGTAAGAATATAATAAGTATAAAAACATTATTATATTGTTTTAAAATATATTAATTTAATTCCAAACCATAGGGCTAATGCCGATAGGACGAGATTGCTTTACGTTGGGGTTAGCAGTTGTTTCAACTCTCTTTAATCCGTAATTTGCGAAACGAACCCCCCCGGATGCGGATGCTCCTCCGCTAATGTGAATAGCCGCATATGCGTCTTTTCCAACCTGTTTTGGAATACCACCCTTGGCATTTCCACCTCCCGAATTTTGATTAGCTATACTTGATGAAGAAGAGACTCGTTTAGTTGCGCTTAATACCATATTTATATATTTACTAAATATTTTTATTTGTTATTTATTAAATATATTATAAACGCATTTTTTAATTTATACATCAGCAGTATATGCGTCAAGATTAGCTTGTGCGGTATTTACCTTATCATTAATAATATCCGTTGCAGTAGTACGAGCATCGATAATTGCTTGTAAAGCATCACGAGCAGTCTTAGCAGCCTCCCATGCTGCCAAAGCATCAGACTTAGCTGTAGTCGCAGGTGTAGTAACATTACCATTCTCATCAACAACCGCCTCAGTATCAGCAGGTGCATTATTATAAGTAGTCTCTAAGGTATCAACGTTTAAATTATTTATCATATTAGTAATAGCAGTATTATTATTGTCTTTTGTTACTGACACATTAGGTAAAGCGTTAGCAATATAAATTTTTGTAGCAACTACTTTATTAGCGTTAGCTAATTCAAAATTAGCCGACCTAAGTTTTTGAACTAACATAGCTCTAGCACCTTGTAAGAATACTAAATTATTAGATGTATTTTTTAAAGCCATACTAACAGATGCTTCGCGACCAATTTGATAAGGAAGACCTGCCTTTTTTGGTCCTCCGCCTGTATTTTGATTAATAACACTAGAAAGTGAACTAGTTTTTTTTGAACCACTTAAAACCATAATTTATATATATACTAAACATATTATTCCACGAATGAGAATAATATATTTTGAAACCATATAAACATAACTACTTAGTAATATGTATAAATTCATTTTATTCAACAATAAATAAAATGAATACAGATGAAGATATTCGTGTAGAAAAGAATATAAATGGAGTAGAAACTTATATTTTTGACCCATACAATCCCCTAAATAAGGTAATTACTGAAAACGAAATACAAAATATATTATCTATGTATGGAATAAATACAACCATATTCAACTCTATGTTATATAAACGAGCTTTCGTTCATCGTTCGTACATTAAACGACCTGATATTGAAAACGAATATAACAACATAACAATTGTTCCACAACCAGATGACTGTTTGCCCCTATATACTAAATCCAATGAAAGATTAGAATTTGTAGGCGATGGTGTATTAGAATGTATTACTAAATATTATTTGTATAAACGATTTCCTAAAGAAAATGAGGGTTTTATGACCGAGAAAAAAATTGCGTTGGTAAAAAATGAGGCTATTGGAAGAATTGCATACGAAATGGGATTGCATAATTGGTTGATTTTGTCTAAACACGCCGAAAGCAAGCAAACTAGAACCAATTTAAAAAAATTAGGTTGTTTATTTGAGTCATTTATTGGAGCAATGTTTTTAGATTTCAATAAGATAAAGGTGAATGATGACGAACAATGGTTTTCAGAATTATTTACTACGGGACCGGGGTTTCAAATGGTCCAAGTATTTGTAGAAAATGTATTTGAACGTCACGTAGATTGGATAAATTTAATAAAAAATGATGATAATTATAAAAATATTTTACAAGTAAAGATTCAAAAAGAATTTAAGGTAACCCCACATTATATGGAAGTGGAAGAACAAGACCCAGATACAGGTTACCATATGGGTGTATATTTATGTCTAGGACAACCAATTCATAGTGTGAAACCAAATCAAGCATTATCAATAACTGAATTTAATAAATACACAGATATACACCAATATATGTCACAATATAATCGTGTTTTCATCTTTATGGGTGAGGGTAGACACAAAATAAAGAAGAAGGCAGAACAAATATCTTGCGAAGATGCCATACGTAAGTTACATAATTTTTAAGACTTCAAGGGTGTAAAAGTAATGTAAAGATAAACAAAATAAATATAATTT
>Ga0181570_10003985_pt1 | contig 10955 bp, 8 predicted proteins | sample 101ome_18_FD_148667 | JGI IMG/M metagenome (GOLD analysis project Ga0181570, IMG submission 148667) | Coastal salt marsh microbial communities from the Groves Creek Marsh, Skidaway Island, Georgia - 101406AT metaG (spades assembly) | ecosystem: Environmental > Aquatic > Marine > Intertidal zone...
ACTCGAGAAGGACGGAGAAAACGCCCGCGACGTGCACGGCGACAAAACCCGCGACTAACACGGTCACAACCACCATGATGATCGAGACGACGACGGAGCACAGAGAGTTGTTGCATGTGCGCGTGTGTCTCGTCGCGCGTGTTATGTGTGACGACTCTCGCGCGCTTTTTTTTTCTCGATTTCTCCATTTTTTTTCCAATAACGAACCATACAAAATGCAATTTATATATTAGATACTAAAAAGAACAAGGTACGCGCGCGCGTTTCTTACGTATATACACTTTGAAAAGAAGAAGAAGAAGAAGAGGAAAATGATGCACCGAAAAAATAGTAAAAGGTCTGAGCGCGCGGATGTTTGCGTGTTATTATTATCATATTATGTGTGGGTGTGTGGGTGAAGCGGGGAGAAAGGGGATTTCTTTTTCTTGATTTATTAAGTGTCTCTACTCTCTCTCTCTCTTCGAGCGCGCGCGCGTTTGGAGAGAGGCGATCATTCGTCGCGAGCTCTTTTTTACGACGAGAGGACGCTCCGGTGTCGTTTTCTCTCTCTCTCTTTCTGCTTTCAAAATGCCCGGCTTTATAGAAAAAGCGACGGGGAGACTTTAAGCGTCCACTTTCCTCTACAGTCGAAAGGCGCCGGGCGATATGCAAAAAAGAGAGAGAAAAACTATTGAAATTGGAGTCGATCGCTTTATTAAAGCGCGCGCGAGAGAGAGAGACGTTCATTTAAAAAATAGGACAGAATATGGATCTCCTTTTCCTCTACCACACACGTATACATATATGTATACACACACACATCCGTCGCAAACGTGACGCGACTCATCGAAGAACAGATAACTGATTCCTCTTTCTTCTTCGTCTTTGTTTTGTGTTTTCTTTTCGTCGGCACCGCGTAAAAAACTGACTGACCTTTTTTCGTAACTCCAAAAATTTTTAGGGGATTTTTAATTTTGAAGGTAAAACACGTGCGGTTTGGTATACCACGAGTCGATATGGTGAGTGGCGCGCTGGAAGGTAGAATTAGGTACGCGAAGGATGCGAGCGAGAGAAGTGGGGATGATAGTTTCGATAAAGTTGAATCGCACTACGCGCGCGCTTTGGACGAGTTGCGGGAGGCGACGCTGTTCGTCATGTCCTCCTCGAGAGCGAACAGGTACAGGACATTTTCGAAAAGGCTGTTTCGAATGGCATTCATGATTGGAAATGAACAGAAAGATGGGATTGAGAGGAAGCGAGGTGACGTTCTGAACCCGTACGACGTTGCAACGATAACGACGTCGGCGGGCGGGCACGAGAGGAATTTGAACAAGACGAAGAACGTGGGCGGGGCAAGTCACAGTAGCAACATGGATGACAGAAAGGAATATGAAGAGCTGGCGTATTTAATGGAAGATATTATGCCTAGGAATACTCTGTTTGAGATTTTAGGAGATGTTTTGAACTTATCTTTCAACGGTGTGCCACTGTGCCCGGCGCAACAACGAGACGATGAGGAGGAAGAGAGTGACGGTGGTGGCAGTTTGCGAGTGGAGAGTAGCAACAAAGAAAAACGGTACGCAGCGAGAGCAGCGCGCGGTGCGCTACTCTGCGTAGGTACCGTTGGTATTACGGATAGTTCGAGCGAATACGATACGTTTATAACGTTTATCGAGATGCTCGTAGACGCGTGCGCTCGGGAGCTCGAAAGGCAGCAGACCGCGCCACAAAAATTAGGGGAGAAAGACGAATACGGTTCTGACGGCACGCGAGGACAAGAAAAAATCGAACGGGTAGAAGGTACGTTCTTGACCTTTTACGGAGCCCTTCGAAAGAATATGCGGGATAAAACCAACGATGCGGATTGGGGCGACGAATGCGATGAGAAAGTCCGGAGGAAGTATCTATCGAACGCCTTGGAGGAAAAGGACGACGCGTACGCCTCGCTGCTTTTACAGGCTGAAATTTTAGAAACGTTGATCGCACTCGTCGCTGAACGACCAGAAGTGAGAGCGATGCTCGCGGAAAGGACCGAGACGATTAAAGCGATAGTGCGCGCATACACGATCGGTGGAGACGAGGACGAAGACGGAGATGAAGAGAAAAAAGACGGTTTGGAAGAGTTGTTGAATCAAATCGGAGACGTTACCGAGGAAGAGTTGAAGGCTGCATTCGTGCGAGCTCAAATGCAGCTCAGCGACGCATCTGGTGCCCTTCTCGCGCTGCTCACGCAAGTTCCTATTCGCCTACCAGATACGTATACCATTCACGACAGCGTCGATGCAAAAACGGATGTAACTGAAAAAAATGCGGAAGCGTTCGAATCTTTCCGAGAAGCAGCCGTGAATGCGCGAACACTGTGCGCGAAACTTCTCGGAGGGGAGGAATATGTACAGGAAATAATCGAGGCGCAGACGCACGATGTGGTTTCGAGGTATGCCGCCGAGCAAAAAGCGCGAAATAGATGAGAACTTCCTCTATCTCTGTTGTACACTTATATTTATATATTTACACCGCCTGCAGTTGCTTTCTATCAAAGGCATTGGAACGGGAACGTCTCTGGTCTTTGGAGCCAGTTATCTTTTAGCCACACGCACGATTCTTTTCCGCCTTCGACGTAATGCACGCTGTAAGCCAATCGATTTTTTTCGCTCGTGTTCGCTAGACTCCAATGAACGTTTTCTCCGTGCAAAAAGACTAAAGTTCCGGCGTCGACAGTCAACGGCACAAACTCTTCGATTTTATATTCAATTTCCTCGCCTTCGCCTTCGTCCGAGAACTGCACTTTTCTTTCCACTTCCTCGTGATTTACGAACATCCTCTTCCTCGTTCCGTTCAAATGGCTTCTCGGCAACGCTCGTAAGCACCCGTTCTCAATCGTGCATTTCTCCAACGCGACCCAAACCCCCACGGTGCTTTTCTCTGGACCCGTGCGCAAAAACGTATCGTCTTGGTGCGGAACGACTTCGCCGCCGCATCGCGCGTTTTTAAATATTATCATCGATTGCACAGGAGTCGGCTTCAATAAACCCAACTGCTCTAAAAATCTCTTCATCTTTTCGCTTCTAGAAAATGCTTTGAACGTATCATCCAAATCGTGCAACGCGTGCCCAATCTTATTCAAAGTCTCCTCCTCCTTTTCTTCGTAGAAATAACTCACGTTCCCAGCGCTGTTCAAAAAGTACTCGTCCGAACAGCTCGAGGCTTGCTTCTTCTCCCCGGTCGTAAAAATCGTCTTCTTCTCGTCTTCTTCTTTTTTCCTCTCGCGATGTTCTCGCTCGAGCGCGTTCGCGCGCTCCTTGAGCGCTTCCGTTTCTTCTCGACTTAGAAATCCATTTAAACAGACGAAACCGAAATCTTTGTACGCTGAGATGACTTCGGAAGGTAAAGACGACGACGACGGCGAAAGAAACGAGACGTCTTCGAGAGCGACTACTCCTCTTGTCGTCTGTGAAGGTGGTGGTGGTGGTGACATGTGCGCGCGTTTTTATGTGTTTATGAACGAGGATATTTTGTGAAATGAGGATAAAAGGAATGACTTGTAACTAACTTAAAACACAAATTATCAAATTTTAACACTTGGGAACCCAATCGCCTCCGGGTTTAGCGAACGTCCTGCTCACTAACAGCGGAAACCCGATGGTACAATCCACGTAACACTTGACTGGTTTCGCGTCCAAAGTAATCTTACCCCAACTGACGGCTTCGTCCGGCCGAGCGCCGCTATCGGAGCCGTCGTGTTCCGTCGCCGTGGACATGTAGACGGCGAAATCGGCTCCGTTTCTCATGAGGTTGGCGTTTGCCATGTGGTGTTTGGCGACGCCACCTCCTAGAATGATTAATCCAGTTTTGCGAGGTCGCTTGACGAGGAACGCTTCGTCGTTGCAGTTTTTAATGTCTTGGACTAAATCGATGATTAAACCTGGATTTTTGAAGGAGTGGAAGTAGAGCATGTCGCCGATGGAACCGTCGGTGAGCGCCGGACAATACACCGGGATGTCGTTCTTCGCGCACCAATAAAACACCGAAGTCTCGTCGTTAATTTCCAAACCTAATCGTTTAATGAACGACGAAGGCGTCCAGTGCGTGCCTTTTTCTTTTTGTTCGCTCAACATTACGTCTAACAGCGGCATCAACCAATCTTCAAACTTGCAATAGTTATCGTTCGGGACTAACAAGTTTCCGATTCTGTTCAAGCCTTTCTTTCGCAAATCCGCGCCTTTCAGCGCGAAGTCCCCAATGTACGTCTTCGCGAGGCACTTGATGAAATCTTCCTCTATCCCTCCCGCGGTCGTGCAAAACACGTCGATCATTTTGTTCTTGGCCAAGTAACACAGCGTTTCTCGGACGCCCGAACTCGTCAGATTTGACGTGAACCCGCAAAAAATTTTCGTCCGAATTTGACTTCTCTCCTCGTCCGTCAACAAATCGTCGCTCGTTTCCTCTTTCGTTCTCTCTTCGTCCGATAATCGCCACCGAAGCATTCTGTTCACCTCGTCGATGCACATTCCCAAAGAAGTGGCTTGGAATCCCGTCGTCAAGAGAGAATCGAGCAAAGTTTCGTAACAGATGCTTCCTTTTCCTTCTCCTTCTCCTTCTCCTCCTCCTCCGCTTTTGTTTGCGCCGTCGGCGGCAGACGATGGAGAGGAGGTGGACGCGAAGTCGTACCCTCGAATGAAAGGCGCGTCGTCGGGCATTTTAACCGACTCGGCGAGGACCGCGGTTTCTAAAGAGGACGGGAGCTCTTGATTAGCGGACGTCATTTGCTTGTGCGTTGTGAGTAGAGAGTTGTATTGATTCGCGTGAGGAGTGCGCGCGGTTTTTGTAACGAGAAATTTTTTTACCCAAAAACAGATGTGAAGAGAAAGCTAGAGAGAGAAAAAAAAGCGCTCACACACACACGTTACGCGGATGAATGCATATATATACACACGATTTTATCATTACCGCTTCGCCCAAATAACTTTAGTCATCTCGTCCGGATTCGGTTCTTTGCCGTACACTTCCATCAACTGGTAATACTCGTCGTCCATTTTACCGAATCTTTTGTAGAGTTCCCACGATTTCTCGTCTTCGGAACTCGAATAGCTTTTCCTCAACGCGCCGTAAATCGGGAAAAAGAACGGTTTGCGGTAAAGCAGGCGAAAATGATAAATTTGTTCCCAGCTGTTGGCGAATTCCATTCGCCCTTGTCTGCCTCGAATGGACATGACGTTTCCGGCGCTCTGAATGTCGCCGAGCTTTGGATTTAACAAAATCATCGGTCGGTCTCCGGCAACTTCCATCATTTCTTCCATGTACGGTAATATGCTATAGCCTACGATATTCTGCGGACAAATGAGTATGAAAACGTCCTCGTCATCTTTCGCGTGGTCTTTTCCAATCGCTCCGTTGCTTATTCTATCCGCCACGTCTTCTTCCCAATCCATCAAATCGATTAATCGAGAAATGCCGCTGAGCGCCAACGGCAAGCCTTGAAAGACGCCCGTCCCCATGCTCCCTTGGACGCACAGTTTCACCCTTTGCTTCCCCCCGCCTCCTCTTCTCTCCATTCTCGCCAATTCTGTCGCCATCGTTCTCACCAACTCCAACAGCGTCCCCGCTCTGAACACGTCTCCTTCGACGTTCATCTCCGGGAACTCCGTGAACACTTTCATCCGGATATTTCTCTCATCTTTCATCGCTCTCAACACGCTCTCCGTGGCGTCGTCGTAAAGGAAACGCCGGATTTCTCTCGTGTGCGGGATGTTGTTCAGCAACGTGGGAAGCGCGACGCCTTCGTATCGGACTCCCGATGCAGAAGACCTCGTCGCGTCGTCGTCTTTTGACGACGAAAAAGCGCGCGCGTATCTTCCTCCTCCTCGTTTTCGCAGAGATTTCCAATCATCACGGTTTTGATGGTACGCAGAAGAGATGGAGGAGGAGGAGGAAGAAGAAGAAGAAGAAGAAGAAGAAGAAGAAGAAAATCGTCTTCCGCGGACGTTCGCGCTCGCGACAGCTGCTGACGTTCTCGTCGCTGTCGATGCCGTCGTCATCATCGTCGTCTGTTTGAACTTTTGACGTGAAAGTAGGGGAATTTTTTTTTGCCAATTCGAACTGAAACCCTAAAGTTCGAAAGACCCACGTTTTGATGCCACAAGAGAATCTCTCTAAAAAAGTGCGCTCGCGTTCAAATACTATACCATTATTAAGAAAAAGCAATGGAGCACAAACTAGAATCCATGCGCCTGACGTCGCCTTCTTCTAAGGAAGGAGACGAAAAAGTGGTCGCCGCCGCGGAAGAAGAAGTGAGCGCGATGACGACGACTTCGACGACGACGAGTGGAGATGCGAACGCTGCTGTCAGCGGTGGTGGTGGTGGTGCGACGACGACGACGACGAATAATAATAACGAAATCGATTCATCGGATGAAAACCAAAGCGACGACGAAGACGAGGACGTGTTCGAAGACGCGACGACGCCTCCAGAGGAAGAGAATCTCGCGACGAGTAGTAGTAGTAGCGGTGGGAATAATAATAGCACTTCGAACAACGATGGTGAGTTGTACAAGGATGACGAAGAAACAGACGAAGACGAATCGGAGCGCATGCGAGAGGAAGACTTTTCGGAGCTCTTGCAATACGTGAAAGTAGCGGTGGAGGACGAGAATCCGCTGGAAAAGTACGAAAAATTAGGATCGACGTTGTGGCAACTGAGCAACGACGCTTTAGAGCAGTTGGCGAACAGAGAGGAGATTGAGAGTCAGCAAGGAGGGGCTTCGTCGTCGGACGGCGGCGTGAGATCGATTTTTGGCATCGTAAACGAAGAAGATGAAGAAGAAGAGGACGAAGCGAACGTGAGTAAAGATGGTGGTTTGAATCTGCAAGATTTACCCAAGTGCGTGCAATTAGCTGCGAAGGAGTTGTCGGTGTTTGCGAAAGCATTGACGATTGATCCGGGGATGGCGTATAGGCCTGGGAGCTCGAAGACGAGAGAGGTTATTCCGGGTGAGACGACGATGCGAGCGATTGGGAGCCACCGCGTTGGAGCAGCAGAGATTATCGCGATGATGTTACAGTTGGGTTGTTTGGAAATTGATGAGAAGATGGCGCATTTGAAATTGGAAGAAACGAACGACGACAGTAAACCGATGACTTTAGAAACGTTGGCGATCATGTTGTTCGAATATCCGTGGTCGTCCGCGTTTCACGCGGCGGCGTCGAGAGCTATTTTAGCCGCGTTATCGAGTCCTCACGAGAAGCTCTGGATGCCTTTGGTCGTATGCGCGAGAGATGAAGCCACGGGAGATGTGTATAAAAATTCATTGCCGACAAAGGTGGCTGAGACTATGGACGAAGCTTTGCTGTGCGAACGCGTGAGCAAAAGAAAAGGAAACGTTGGATCCGCTGTGGTGTTGGCGAACGCTTTGAGAGAGTTTGGTGAAGCCACGGACGAAGAGAGGAGCGAGATGCGAAGGCATTTGAACAACAATCCGAAATGGGTGGAAGCGAATAAAGACGGTGGGAGTTTGGATCGTTTGAACGAGGAACAAGTCGGAGGATTGTGCGGTCCAAAACCGAGTCGTTCGCAATTTTTAGAAACGAATTTGGGAGGCGGAGGTAACGTGATTAGCAGTCACGAGTTGCTCCGCATGCTTCAACACATTTCATTAGGCGGTGGTGGAAACTAAATGTGAATCTACGTAGTTACTTCTGTATATATTGTGATTACAATGTGCACTATATCTAGTATTTGATTGAAAGTATTTTTATCAGCGAAAGCTCATTAAAGGCGACAACGGCGAGCGGGTAGTCTCCAAACGCCTCGCTTCCGGTCCTAATTGTTTAGCCGCTCTTGGGCTAAAGAATCCAACTGCCATAGTTGGTATCGTATCGCAGCAATTTTCATCGCCTGCGGGTGCTATCGTAATTTTTCTAACTGGCGTCATGGCTTCGTGTTCTTCCGCCTTTAATAATTCAAGAAGATCTCGTTCATATCCTTCCGGATCGTCAATTGGTGTTTCGAAGTTTCTGACTGTTTCCATTCGCCGTTTCTTGTTCGTCGATATCGCGTATGTAGCTCTTAAACGCGAGCTTTGTGGCGTCTTTGCGATTGCTATTGTTTTCGTCGCCGGAGAGATCTGTTGCTGCTGGACCGGTTCGTTCGCGTTGGTGGAGAAGAAATAGTTCGCGATTGGAGTCAAAACGCGCTTCACTGCGCTGCCAATCGGTGGTGCTAATGGTGTCTGCAGGTGGTTATATTTTTTGCTACTCATCAGCGGCTTTGGCGTTTTCATTCTCGCGTTTTCCTCATCGTCTTCCTCCTCTACTTCTTTTTCGTCCTCGTCGTAGCGCGCACGCTTCCTCGTTTGTGTTACCTTTCTTCCCTGCTCCTTGTTCTCCCCTAATGACGTCGAAGACGACCGCGAGGACAAGGATACTTCCGCGAATCGTTTCATAAAAACCTCACCGTCTACGCTTTTCGTCGCGTCTCTAATTGCTGAAACTATCGCTTCACAATCGATGTCGTCCTTCCTTCTCGCATCGAGTTCATCTTGAACAAAGCTCAACGTCGTTAAGCTAAAAGCCACGAGCATCTCCGAACAACATCCCGAAGGCGAAGAGTTCTGCGTCGACACGTGGAACAAGAGCGCATCGAACACTTTCTTGACAACACAATCTGGCAAGACTCCGATAAAAGCGCACAGAAACCATCGCGGGCAAAAAAATGTCACCGAAAAGCCGTTCGTGGACAACGTCTCGTGAAATCGAGGGAAGAGTCGTTTTGTTTTCAAGTCTAAAACTTTCAAATCTCTCTTCAACGCGAACCACGCGTCGTCGCTCTTCTTCTCGCTGTCGGAATAATACCCAGTCAGAACGCGCTCGATGAACATTTTGCTCAGAGAATAGCACTCGGCTTCTGTGCTCGTCGTCGTCTTTATTCGCGTCGTCCTCGATGTGTGCATCTGCTTCAACAGAAATCCAACAACAAAATTCATCCCTTGCGTGTATCCTTTCACGGCGGAAGAAGCGCTCAGCGCTCGCAAAATCCGTCTCAAGGGAGCAATCATCCGTCCATCTTTCGCGAAATCGCGGTCGTCCGGAAAGGTTCGGGCTAAATCTAATTCTATTTGTTTAAACGAATCAACGCGTTCACTACTATTTTCTTTTATCGAATCTAACAGCGCTTCGTACTCTTCTTCGGTGCTGCCAGCGGCGCGACTCCATCGCGTCCAGTTTTCCCACGTTTTTTCTTCCACTTTGCCGTCGGTGTTGTTGTCGTCATCGACGTCGTCGTCGTCGTCGAGAGCGCGAGCGTCTATTCTCGCTGTTCTCGTCGTCATTTGTTCCCGGTTGCACAAATTTTTGTAACGAAGAAGAAGTTCCCCTCTCGATCGATGCGGGGAAAATTGAGAGAATCAGAGAAAAAGAAGAAAAAAACTGCGCTCGCTTCGCTTGTTTGGCTGCTTGGCTGCTAACTGCGTGTGACGGCTAAACTACTATTACACAAAACAACTATGCACTACTATTTGTTGAACGCTTTTCTCCATCTTCTTCTTCTTTCTTTTGAAGTCCCCACCCGGCGACGTCGCCGAGTCTTCCCATCGGTCCTTTTAAGAGGACGCTGTTGGTCACGACGGCGACCGAGGACAGCGCCATCATGGCGCCCGAAAAACTCGGGTTGAGACTGACGCCGTATTCCGGGAGGAAGGCACCCGCGGCGAGAGGAATGCCGACGGCGTTGTATGCCAACGCCCATCCTAAATTTTGTCGAATTTTTGATAAAGCTGCGCGACCGAGTTCGACCGCGTCCGCCGAGGCGGCGATTTCGTTCTTTTCAGAAACTAAAACAACGCCGGAGGCAGCCGCGGCAGCTTCGAGACCTCCGGAGGCGGCGATACCGACGTCCGCGGTGACTAATCCTGGAGCGTCGTTGATACCGTCGCCAATCATGGCCACCGTTTTCCCGGAGCTTTTTAACTTCTCGATGATGGCGGCTTTATCGCTCGGCGAGAGATTACCGCGAGCAGACTCGAAGAGCGGAGTCGCGCTCAGTTCTCGAACCGCCGCGTCGACGGCGGACTGGCGATCGCCGGACAAAACGTGCACTTCGCAGTTCAACTCATTTTTAAATCGCTGGATCGTTTCGATGGCGTCCGGTCGCATTTCGTCCTTCAATTGGAAGAGTGCGAGTACACCTTTTGATTCAGTACCTACGGCTGCAAACGAAGCGCCGCTGCTACTTTCCGTTTCTTCTTCTGTTTCTTCTGACAAGTTTAATTCGGATCGAACCCAGCTCGGTGTGCCTACAAAACACCGCTCGCCGTCAAGCAGAGCGGAGACGCCGAAACCAGGCGATGTTTTTTCCTCCGAACGTTTCTTAAAAGAAGGAGAGGAAGATGCGTCGAGTTTGCTGATTTCATCGCCGCAAAACGCCACGATGGCCTTTGCGAGCGGATGAGAACTTTCGGATTCGACCGCCATGGCGACGCGCAAAGCGCTCAATCTTCTTTCTTCTTCGTTACTTCCATCCTCTGAATTATTAAATACCTTCATTTCAGTTACTTTGGGTTTCCCAACGGTCAGTGTCCCCGTCTTATCGAACACGACGCAATCCACTTTTGCCATTTGCTCCAGGACGTCGCCCCCTCGCAATAAAATACCTCTCCTGGCCGCTAAACTCGTCGCCACCAACACCGCCGTCGGTGTTGCTAAACCTAAAGCGCAAGGGCACGCGACCACTAAAACGTTTGTCGCCAATTTCGTCGGCGCGAGCCACCAGGGAATACCCGCGGCGTTCGACCCGACCGCCTCCATCAACGCTCCAGGAAAAAACGTCTCGCCAAATCCAGCCCAAAAGACAAAAGTCGCCAAAGAAATACCCATGACGGAATATACGAACGGTCCGGCGATTGCATCTGCGATGCGTTGAGTCGGCGCAGGTCTGCTTTGCGCATCTTCGACCGTCTTTTGAATTCCAGCGACGATAGATTCAT
>Ga0181570_10003998_pt1 | contig 10937 bp, 7 predicted proteins | sample 101ome_18_FD_148667 | JGI IMG/M metagenome (GOLD analysis project Ga0181570, IMG submission 148667) | Coastal salt marsh microbial communities from the Groves Creek Marsh, Skidaway Island, Georgia - 101406AT metaG (spades assembly) | ecosystem: Environmental > Aquatic > Marine > Intertidal zone...
TACAAACCAAATAAAATGTCGTTTAATTTGGTAAATGTTAATAATTTACAAGGGGGGTAATTATGACAAATCCTAATCATCCAAGTGTGGATCAGAGCGATAGAGTAGTTCCAATAAATCTAAGACAAAGCGGACCAACTAAGACAGAGCTATTAATTTCAACACGTGTAAGAAAATCGCCTTTTTGGCATTTATCTCATGAAGCTGGTTGCTGGAGAGCAACAGTTTATAATCGTATTTATCACCCTAGGGGTTATGTAAGACCTGAAGACGGCGGAGCGATGGTTGAGTATGAGGCTCTTGTTAATAGAGTAACTATGTGGAATGTTGCTGTTGAAAGACAAATAAGAGTTAAAGGTCCTGATGCTGAGGCATTCACTGATTATGTAATTACTCGTGATGCTACAAAAATTGAACCAATGCATGGTAAATATGCCATATTATGTAATGAAAAAGGCGGGGTTCTTAATGATCCGGTTTTATTAAGACTATCTGAGGATGAATTCTGGTTCTCAATATCAGACAGTGACCTTTTGCTTTGGTTACAAGGTGTAAACGTTACTAAAAAATATGACGTTGAAATTGATGAAATAGATGTATGTCCTGTACAAATTCAAGGTCCATTATCTGAAGACTTAATGGCAAAACTTGCTGGTGAAGAGCTTAGAGAAATTCCTTACTATGGACTTATGGAATGTAAAGTTGGCGGAGCTGACTGTGTCATAAGTCAAACTGGTTTCACCGGTGAAAAAGGTTACGAAATCTATGTTCGTGATGCGCACGCAAATGCTGAAAAAATGTGGAATGCAGTTCTTGAAGCAGGTGAAGAGTTTGGTTTAATGGTTATTGCTCCTGCTCATCATCGAAGAATTGCTGCAGGAATCTTATCTTGGGGACAAGACCTCGATCATGAAACTTCACCATTTCAAGTTAACCTGAGCTATCAAGTGCCTCGTAATAAAAAGTCAGATTATATTGGTAAAGAAGAGCTTGAAAGACAAAGAGCAATAATTGATGAAGGAAATGCTCCATTTAAAATGAAGATGGTTGGTATTACTCTTGGTGGTAAAGAGATTACAAACTATGCTCCTGATTTTTGGTTAGTTACAGATACAGATGATAAAGAGGTGGGTTATGTAACATCTCCTTGGTGGTCACCTGAATTAGAGACTAATATTGCCCTTGCATGGGTGCCATGGGAGGCTTCGGAAGTTGGAACTAAATACAAAGTTAAACTTCCTGATGAATACTCAGAAACTCCAGGAGTCTCAGTTGATGCTGAAATTGTAGATGTCCCATTTAGAGAGTCTGTAAACCCTAACAAACGAGAAGTTGAAGCCGCTAAAGGACTAGACTTTGCCGAATAGTTTATAGCTATTAAATATCAAGAGCCCTTTGTAGGGCTCTTTTTATTTACAAAGTAAAAAATATATTTCTTCCTATGCTGATATTGTGGCAGAATCAAACTATGAAATTTTTAATACTATTATTCAGTCTATTTCTGATATCTTCCTGCAACATACCTTTAGTTCCTTTAATCTAATGATCTAAATATGTTTTTTGATGTAACCATCATAGGCGCTGGCGTAGTTGGTTTATCAATTGCAAAGTTTTGCAGCGAACAAGGATATTCTGTTGTTGTTCTGGAACAAGAATCAAGAGCTGGAGAGGGTGTCTCTTCAAGAAATTCCGGGGTTCTCCATGCTGGAATTTATTACCCAAAAAATTCATTTAAAACTAAATTTTGCGTTTCGGGTAATGAGTTGCTTTATGAGTATGCCAATCTAAAAAGAATCAATCATAAAAGAATTGGTAAATATGTAATCGCATCACATAAAAATGACATAGAAAAATTGCATAATATTTATCACCAAGGAATTAAAAATATGGTTGAGATTGATCTTCTATCTAATAGAAAAATAAAAGAGATCTATCCAGATTTAAAAATAGAAGAAGCAATTTTTTCACCCAACACAGGAATAATTGATGTGCCTGAACTTGTTAGTGCATTGGAGGGTGATATTCAGCATAATGGCGGTTTAATTTCATTCAATACAACCTTTATTTCCGCAGAAAAGATTGAACAAGGTTTCAGGATTTCATGTGACGATGGGACTAGTTATAAGATAGATAGCCATTATCTTATTAATGCTTCCGGCTTATATTCAGATGTAATATCAAAAAAAATTGATGCCTTAAATGATAAAGACTTCTCTTTAATAAAATATGCAAAAGGTCATTATTTTAAATACAATGGAAACCATCCATTTACCACTTTGGTATACCCACTTGCAAATGAATTTTCTTCAGGCTTGCATGTAGGTTTTGATCTATCTGGTCAGATAAGGTTTGGACCTGATATAACCTGGGTTGATGAAATTGATTTTAGCTTTGATGAAAATTTGAAAGATAAATTTATTAAATCTATTAAAGAATATTGGCCGCAGTTAGACTCTACAAAACTTCATCCGGATTATGTTGGTATAAGACCTAAGTTACAAAATTTTAATGAAACCATGAAGGATTTTTCCATAAAGGACTTCAATGATCATGGGGTTGATGGACTTATAAATATTCAAGGAGTTGAAAGTCCAGGTGTAACAAGCTGTCTTTCTATAGGAAAACATGTACTTAATTTAATTAAGTCTTAAGGTGAATTTTTAGCTTGTCTTTAAATTGATCAAGAATTTCTTCTTCAATTAAATGGCGCATGTTGGGAATGACAATTAGGTCGCTATCTGGAATAAGCTCATTCATTAAATAAGAATTTTTAACATTCAGGACTGGATCTTGCTCTCCGTGAATAAGAAGTGTTTTTGCTTTAATTGATTTAACTTTTTTAATTCTATTTTTTGAAGACAGAATCGCTGTAAGTTGCCTAGCATAACCAAACCCATCTTTAACATCCTTAATTCTATTAAAGTTATTTATAGTATCCTCTCTAAATTTAGGAGTATCTAACTCTTTGCCCTCCATTCCAATTAGCCCAACCCATTTAAGTTCTCTTTGATATACCTCATCCATAGTTGGGTCTGTAGTCTGCGATCGACTAACCATCATATCTCGTACTTCTTTTGTAGCTCCATTCAAAGGTCCTGGCACAGATGCTGTTGAGGCTATGAGAGTAAAAGTTTTTACTCGTTGAGGATATTTAGCACAAATAATTTGGCTAATCATACCCCCCATGGAAGTACCTATTATATGCGCTTGATTGATGTTCAAATGATCTAAAATATTTATACCGTCTCTTGCCATATCATTTAGAGTATATTCAGACTTTATTGGTAATCTAAAAAAATATCTTAGGTAACCTAAAACAATTGATGGTTTCTTTTTAAATCTTGTTGATAACCCGGAATCTCTATTGTCAAAAGTGATTGGTCTATAGTTATTTTCTATCAGAAAATCTATTAGATGCTCAGGCCAATGAACCAATTGTGCTCCAAGCCCATGGACTAAAAGAACCGGTGTGGCATCCTTTGGTCCATAATCTCTATAAAATATTTTAATACCATTATTCTCTGAATATCCTTCTTGATAGGCCATAAGACTAGTCTTACATATTTTAGACATGCAATACATAGCTTTTTCATATACATTAGAACATCAAGCTATTAAAAAATTTTAATATGAACATTAATCTCGATATTAAAGAATTTTTTCGTGCAAATAAAACTAGGGCTGCCTATGGAATAGGTGATTATGCTATTTGTTTATATTGGAGTGGCGTCAGTCTCTATCTTCTTTATTTCTATACAGACGTTGTTGGAATTTCGCCATTAATGGCTGGCTGGATATATGCCCTAGGCATAGCATGGGATGCAGTTACTGACCCATTTATGGGTTATATGGCTGAGAGAACTAGAACAAAAATGGGAAGTTATAGACCTTATATATTTTATGGTTCAGTTCCATTAGCTCTGTCTTTTGTACTTCTTTTATGGGTTCCTCCATTTGAAGGAACTTTCTTATTTATTTTTTTATTGCTGGTAAATTTAATTCATAGAACTTGTTTTACAGTTGTAAGTGTTCCTTATTCTTCGTTAACCGCAAGAATTACTGATGACAGTGATGAGAGAACAAAATTGACTACCGCAAGGATGCTAGCTGCAGCCGCCGGCACGTTTTCAATTTCTGCTCTTGCATTCCCAATTGTTTTATTTTTTGGGGGAGGTGAGGAAGCTTTAGGTTTTGTATATCTTGGCCTCATTGCAGGTTTTACTGCTGTAGCTATTCTTTCAGTAACTGTATTTTTTGTTAAAGAAAGATCTTTTGAATTTACTAAAGAAGAACTGCCAAGTTTTAAAAATGTCTTTAAATCTGTAACAAATAATTATCCTTTTTGGATAGTTTTTTCAGCTATATTAATTCTGATATCAACGTATTTAATGTTTAATAACAATCTAATTTATTTTACAAAATATGCCCTGAGCCTTCATGAATATCAAGGCACAATCTTAGCTGTTCTTAGTGGGGCTAATCTTCTTGCTATACCTATATGGGCTTTTTTAGCAATAAAGCTTGGAAAGAAAAATACATGGATGCTGTCTATGACTTTATTATTCATAGGATTTTGTATATTTTATCTTTATCCAATTTCAGAGCTTAATGAGCTCTTATTTATTTTGGCTTTTATTGGTTTTGCAAATGGTGCTACTGGCGTTTTGTTTTGGTCAATGCTACCAGATACTATTGAATATGGTGAATGGAAGACTGGCATTAGGACTGAATCCTCATTGTATGGTTTTATGACTTTTGCTCAGAAAGGAGCAATAGCATTCGCTGCAGTAATTTTAGGAATGATACTAACGAACATCGGTTTTGAGCCTAATGAAGTTCAGACTGAGCAAACCTTAGAATCCTTAAAAAATTTAATGTCACTTATTCCTCTTATTGGAGTTTTTATAAGTTTTGTTTTGGTATATTTTTACCCAATTGATAGAGAGTTCCACAAAAAACTGATTGATGAGATTAATTTAAGAAAGCTAAAAAATGTCTAAGGTTAGATGGGGTATTATTGGAACCGGTTCAATAGCGAACGCTTTCGCGCATTCAATAAAGCATTGCAATCATTCAGAGTTAATTTCTGTTTTTGGAAGAAATAAAGAGATACTCCAAACATTCTCTCAAAAATTCGATGTTGCCGGTATAAATGAAATTGATGAGCTAGTTGCATCAAACGTGATAGATGCAATTTATATTGCAACACCTCACAGTTCACATTTTGAATATGCATTGCAAGCAATAAAGAACAACAAACATGTGCTATGTGAAAAGCCAATTGCAATGAACCATATTGAAAGTATGGTCCTATTTGGACTGGCTAAAGATCATGGAGTTTTCTTAATGGAAGCTTATATGTACAGAACACACCCACAAACTTTTAATATTCTTAAAAATATTGAAAGCCTGTGTGGCACTAATGAAAAAGTAGAAATTAATACCTCATTTGGATTTCATGCAGAAATACCTAAAGATCATAGACTAAGAAACCCTATGTTAGGAGGCGGAGCCATTATGGATGTAGGCTGTTATCCCTTATCAATGAGTAAATTATTAGCTGGACATATATTAAAAAAACCTTATGCGGATCCAATAAGCATTGAAGCTAGTGGTAACTTGGATGAGACTGGTGTTGATAGCAATTCAAAAGCTCGTATTGTGTTTTCAGAAAATATTGAGGCTAATATCTCATGTGCCATTAATGAGGTATATGAAAATAACTTAGAAATTATTAGTGGCGACTATAAGTTAAGTGTTAGCCAACCATGGCACTGTGGTCAATTTCAAGACGGACATTCTTCAATAAAAGTTTATTCCAAAAATAAACTTGTTGATGAAATTTTATACAAAGATGAGGTTGGGCTCTTTACAAGAGAAATCGATCACGCTTCTGAATGTATTCTCAACAATAAATTGGAATCTGATTTAATATCTCATGCTGATTCTCAAAGCATAATGTTGTGGCTTGATAAATGGAGAAAAGAGCTCGGTATTAAATGCCCTCACGAATCAAAAGAGACTTCTCAACTTATTAAATCAAAGTTTTTTTCTACCCAAAATAAAAAACTTGAGGGAATCAAAATCGATGGATTTGATAAAGATTTTTCTAGGTTAGTTCTTGGTTGCGACAATCAAACTTCAGACATTCATGCTTTTGCTATGTTTGATTATTTTTACGGAGCAGGGGGAAGAGTTTTTGATACAGCATATATTTATAACAATGGCATGGGTGATAAATATTTAGGAAATTGGATTAATTCTAGAGGCCTTCAAGAAGAGGTTATAGTCTTGGGCAAGGGGGCGCATACACCTGATTGCAGACCGGAATGTATTAAACCGCAAATCATCGAATCATTAGAAAGATTAAATCTTGATAAAATTGATATTTATTGTCTCCACAGGGACAACAACGATATACCAGTATCTGAATTTATTGATGCTCTTGATGAAATAAAAGCCGAAGGTCTTATTCATAAAATTGGTGCCTCTAATTGGAAGTTAGAAAGGTTTAAACAAGCCAGAGATTTTGCACTTAAAGAAAATAAGGAACCTTTCACGATATTAAGTAACAACTTTAGTCTTGCAGAAATGATTGATCCTGTGTGGCCTGGTTGTGTGGCTGTTGATAATAATTTTTTAGATTATATTGATCAAAACAATATCATATTGTTTCCATGGTCTAGCACTGCAAGAGGTTTTTTTATTAAGAAAAAAGAAATAGCTACAAGTGATCATTTTTCAAATCCATCCATGGATGAAGAAAAAAGAGTTTGGCATAGTGAATGTAATCTAAAAAAAAGGGAGATTTGTTTTAACATAGCAGCAGAAAGGAATGTTGAACCAATAGAGATCGCTCTAGCGTATGTAATGCAATCTTCAAAGACAATATTCCCACTTATTGGACCAAGAACTATTAACGAATTAAATAGCTCTATTTTTGCTACAAGTCTTAATTTAACAAATACAGAAATTGAACAATTAACTATAAATTAATTCTTTCAATCAGTTTAATATCCCTTGACGAAGATCCTATCAAAATATCATATACTTTATATTTAATATCCCAGTCGTTCTTTGATAAATCCCATGAGGAGAAATTTCTTTTACTTAATTCAATCTCAATTTCTTTAGACTCACCTGGATTCAAAAATGTTTTATCGAAACCCTGAAGTGTTTTAATTGGTTCATTGTTGTCACTTTCATTTGGCTGCACATAACATTGTGAAATCTCAGAACCGGATGTATCTCCGATATTTTTGATCGTATATGAACAAATAAAACTATCATTCATACTTTTTTTAATTTTTAATTCGGAATATTCAAATTCTGTATAAGATAAACCGTGGCCAAATGGGAAAAGAGGCTCAATTAAATTCTTGTCATACCATTTATAGCCCACCAATAATTTTTCATCATAATCCATTTGTAAATTTTTACCGGGATAGGATTCAAAAGCAGGAGTGTCTGAGAGGTTTACTGGAAATGTTGTCGGTAACTTTCCAGATGGGTTTGTGGCCCCAGTTAAAACATCAACAAGAGCATTGCCATATTCTTGACCGGCATACCATGATTGAATAACAGCTTTCGCTTTGTTAATCCATGGCATATTTATTGGTGAACCAGTATTTAAAACAACTATTGTATTAGGATTTATTTCTAATACTTTTTCAATAAGTTCATTTTGCTTACCAGGGAGATTAAAATCTACTCTGTCATTCCCCTCAGTTTCCCAGTCTGAATTGGTACCTACCATTAATACTACTTGCTCAACTTCTTTTGCGATGTTGAGTGCTTCGTCCATTAAATCAATTTTATCTGGTGGCTGACATCCTATGTAAATAGCAGGAAAATTACCTTCAAATTTATATTGAATCTCAATCTTATAACTTTTATTTTTCTTAAGTACTTTGCCACCTCTTTTTGACGCAGTTCCATGAGCAAAAAATGCATCTCCTGGAGAAGCATTAGTCCAGTTGTCTATTATTTCAGTCTCATCGATTAGTAATTTACTTTTTCCTATCGCAAAAATTTCAAAGTTATGTTCTCCAGTAATGTTTGGAGTATAAGTACAAGAAAATTTAACAAGAATATCGGGCTTTTCATCACCTCCAATAATATCCTTTGCAAAACCCTCAAATATCCAAAACTTACTTCCGGTTAAAACCTTGCTAGAAATGAAATCATTCCCATCCTCACTGACATTAAAGTATTCAACTAAAAACCCATCTTCTTTTGTAAGTGATTTATTTATTTCAGGAAGGTATCTATAGGTATGGCATCCTTTTGAGGATCGAATTAAAGTATTGTCATTCAAAGAGCTTTTAAAAGCTTCAATTGGGTGTGATTCATAGTAGGGCACAAGAGTTGCGCTCCCACCACCTATTATCTGGGCATTAGTTCCATTTGGCCCAATAATGCCAATTGAAGAAATATCTTTTTTCATTGGAAGAATATTTTCATTCTTCAATAGAACCATCCCTTCTTGAGCAGCTCTTTTTAAAAGTTGTCGCTGTGAACTTGAATTAACAACGCCTTCTGATTGGTTGTCTAGATTTTCATATGTTTTAGAGAAATTTAATACATTCAATATTCTTTTTACTTTGTCATCAATCATCTCAATTGATATTTTTTGTTCATTAACTGCTTTGAGTAAATTTTCTCCCCATGTTTTAGCAGGGCCAGGCATTTCTAGATCAAGTCCGCCTATTGCATTTTCAATAGTTTCAGTTGCAGCGCCCCAATCACTGACAACATAACCATCAAAACCCCATTCATTTTTTAAAATATTTATAAGGAGGTTTTCATCCGAGCTACAATAAATATTATTTAGTTTGTTGTAAGCACTCATGACAACTTGAGCATTGGCTTCTTTTATAGCCATTTCAAAAGGAAGAAGATATATTTCTCTTAATGTCTTTTCATCAATATTTGAGCTAACTGTGTATCTTTCAAATTCTGTATCATTACCAACAAAATGCTTTAAACATGCAGCCACTTCTCTTGATTGAACACCGCTTACATAGTCAATAGCTATTTTTCCTGTTAAAAAAGGATCTTCAGAAAAACATTCAAAGTGCCTTCCACCTAAAGGATGTCTGTGGATGTTAATAGTCGGACCCAAAAGAACATCGACACCTTTTACTTTTGCTTCATTTCCTAATTCTTGTCCAAGCTCGTTAACAAGTTCCATATTCCATGTTGATCCAACGGATATAGCGCATGGGAAACATGCGGATGACTTACCTGATTTTCCATCACCTCTGACACCATTAGGTCCATCAGACATTTTGAGGCTTGGGATGTTTAATCTTTCAATTTTATGGGTATACCAAGCATCATAACCACTTAAAATTTGAATCTTTTCTTTAAGTGTCAGTTCTTTTATGAGTTTTTCAGGGTTGAGCATCTTGCCATATTAAATGGTTATTTAACTATCTTCAATTATGATTTTTTTGTTATAGTTGAAACAATATGATTGAACAAATTAAAAAATCAGTAATGCTCTTTAACGCACCAATTCAGAGAGTGTATCAAGCTAATCGCGGAACTATCATAAGAACAATCATATATACAATTGGCCATTTTGTTATTGCAGCCTCATGCGTGATGTATTTTACCGGCGCAAGCTTCTCCGCAGCTATAACGGATGCAATTGTAGAGCCTTTGTTAAACAGTGTTTGGTATTTTGTATTAGACAAGTATTGGGCAAGCAAATACCCAAGTTAAAAAGTTATAAAAAATCTTTACATTATTAATATTTACAAGTTAAATATGTGTATAAATAAATCGTGATTTGATCCTATTGCTGCGATTTAAAAAAATTGCTAAAACGGAAATTTTTCCCAGGATTTAACAAAATAATTTCTTCTAAATTTTAGAGGAAGTACTTATATTTGGAGAGAAAATAATGAAAAGACAATTAATTGAAAGATTAAATGCTGGACCTGTGATTTGTGCAGAGGGGTTCTTATTTGAGGTTGAAAAAAGAGGCTATCTTGCTGCTGGAGAATTTGTTCCAATGGTTGCATTAGAGCATCCAGAGGCTCTTGAAAACCTTCATAAAGATTTTCAGCATGCTGGATCAGATATTGTTCAGGCATTTACTTACAATGGCCATAGAGAAAAAATGCGAGTAATTGGCAAAGAAGAGTTACTAGAACCACTCAATAGAGCCGCATTAAAAATAGCAAAAAAAATTGCTGACAACCCAATTGATGGCGGTGAGCCAAATTTAATGTCAGGTAATATTTCAAACTCAAATATCTGGGAAGAAAATGATAAAGCTTCTCATCTTGAAGTTGAAAGAATGTTTACTGAAATGGTCGGTTGGGCTGTTGATGAAGGTGCTGATTTAATAATGGGTGAAACATTTTATTATGCTGAAGAAGCATACAAAGCACTTGAAATTATGAAGCAATCAGGATTGCCAGCAGTTGTAAATATAGCACCAATGGGTGAAAACATAATGCGTGATGGAGTTTCTGTTGTAGATACCTGCAAAGAGTTAGAACAAAGAGGGGCAGATGTTGTAGGTATGAATTGTTTTAGGGGCCCTGCAACAATGCTTCCTTATTTAAAAGAAATTAGAAAAGCTATCAAATGTCATATGGCGGCTCTTCCGTTGCCTTTTAGAACAACTGAAGAAAACCCAACCTTCTTTAACTTGCCTGACAATAATGGATGTACATGTGAAGCGCCTCACGGAAGAACTTTTCCAACTGCATTAGATCCCCTTTACTGCAACAGATATGAAATGAGAGCTTTCTTTAAAGAAGTTCATGAATTAGGTATTAATTTACTAGGTGTTTGTTGTGGAGCAACACCAATGCATCAAAGGGAAGTTGCTGAGGCAGTGGGCAAAACAGTACCAGCATCTAAGTACAGAGAAAAGATGGAAAATCATTTTATGTATGGAACTAATGAAAGAACTGCAA
>Ga0181570_10004000_pt1 | contig 10934 bp, 7 predicted proteins | sample 101ome_18_FD_148667 | JGI IMG/M metagenome (GOLD analysis project Ga0181570, IMG submission 148667) | Coastal salt marsh microbial communities from the Groves Creek Marsh, Skidaway Island, Georgia - 101406AT metaG (spades assembly) | ecosystem: Environmental > Aquatic > Marine > Intertidal zone...
CTGCGCATAAGGCGGATAACATCGGCTTCAGTGAGGCCATAGTCGCGCAATATCGCCTCGAAGGGGGTGCGGTCTTCCCAAGCCATTTCGACGATGCGGCTTCTGTCGCTCACGCTGACCATCCATCGCTCCTCACTCACTGTTCAATTGGCGGTTGCCCAGTAGCCAAGGGTAACTATAGCGCCCCCTGAAATTCGAGACGCACACCAGGCGTTTCCCAACCAATCACGACAATACAACGACAATACAACGACAACCGTCGCCTTCCCGAGCGCGGCGGCCAACAAAGCCTGCTGTTACCAACTAGGCTGCTCGCAGTGCCTGACCCAGCGACGTGGCACCCAGCGCCGGTGTCGCGGCACCCGCCTCCCAGGCAGAGGTGCCAGCAATCCACACTTGCTGGACGATACCCTCGGGTCTGTTGACCATTTGCGCGTGATCAAACACCTCTCGGTGTATGAGCTGGCGCGTCTTGTCGGGCTCCCAGGCATCGAGGGCATCGGGATTAATCAACACCAAGTCCGCCTGTGCGCCTATGTCCATCGTGCCTACATTCAGCCCGAAGACCTCTGCGGGCTTACGGGTGAGCCGATGGACCATCTCAGCGACGGTCGCTTCACTCTGTTGCTTGGCCAGTCTCAGCGACATCAGGTTGGCATCAAAAAACGCCATGTTGGTGATGTGTGCACCCGAGTCGTTAAACCCGGGCAAGGTGTTTTTCTCCAGTAGAAGCTCCAATGTCGCGCGGTTGCCTTGGTTACCGACGTCGGCATAAAAACGGAAGTGTCGATCATAGCGACGGAGCAAATGCAGGATGAATCCCGGTTCATCCGTGCTCACCTCAGGAAACGAATCAAATGCCTCCTGCTCCGCTCCCGAGCGCGCCGACGCGGAATCGCCCGCCTTGTAGCGGTTGAGTCGAGCCATGACCATCTCAAAACTTTCGCCGTCCCAGTCAGCTACCGGAGCACCATCAAAGATCAGTAAGGCGGGATCCCGAATAACCAGATTATCCGGCATACCCATGCGAGTTTTCCAACTGGCAAAGTCGCCCCCGGTCCTACCGTGCATCCATTCCCGCCTGAATTCCGCCTCCCACGCCGGGTCGTTGAGCAGGGCCATGCGTCCTTCGACATCGTCATACTCTTTAGCAATCAGCTGGGACGTCGACCTCATTTCCTCAAAAAGTGGGCTGACAATGCCATCCGACCACACGCGAAAGTTTGTTCCCAAGGCCTGAAAATGCATGTCGCCCTTAAAAAGCCAGGAGTTCATGAGCGTGGCAAACTTGAGCAGGGTGCGACTTAGCTTGGGAGCCGCCGTCATTTCCATCGCAGACAGCGCCGAGGTTTTCAGCGTCTTTCCGAACAACCGGCCACTGGTCAAAGTAAAGTACAAGAACGCCTTTAGTCGATTTTCTATAATCGGCGTGGTTTGCCACACGCGATTATGTCGTCGTACCACTGAAAGCAGGCGCTTCAACTCCCCAAAGCTTGCAAATTGGGTCGGTATGCGTTTTTCCGTATTGGGATCATTGGAGAGATAGTGGAAAGGTAATCCATCGGTACTCATACCGATGTAGCCTTGTTGCATAGCAACTTCGAGCAAAGACTCCATCTTTTCCAGTTCGGCATTGGTGGGCGCTCGGCTAATGCTGTTGTCCAAACCCATAGCCTCGATCCGAAGCATGGAGTGGGGTACGAAGGCCGCCACATTGGGTCCCAGAGGGATGGCACCAAAGTGATCGAGATAATCGCCGGTATTGTCCCAGGTGAGCGTATCACTACATTTTCGCAGCACCGATTTTGGAATATTTTCAACCCGGGTAAAGCAATCCACGATCGGCTCTTGTCCGTTCGTTTCTTGCCGTCCAAAGCAGGTCCCGAGACTGCAGTTACCCACCAGGACCGTCGTCGTGCCATGGCGCACCACCTCTGGCAGCCCTGGCTCCAGATCAACCTCCAGATCAAGGTGAGTGTGGATATCGAGCATGCCCGGTAACAGCCAGCGCCCCTCGGCGTTAATCACCTGCGCGGCTATCTCCCGCGGCAGGCTTTCCCCCCTGGCGACCACCCGCCCTTCCTTTACGGCTACATCCTGAAACACCGGCGCACCACCCGTGCCATCAAAAACCTTGGCGCCACTGATAAGTAAATCCCACTGATGTGTCACGTCTAACCCCCCAACTGTACTTTTACGCGGGGCGAAAGTGTGCCGACTTTAGCCCCGATTGTCATCTATCGCAGGATCTTTTTGCAGCTTTCTCCGCTTATGGCCAGGCTCCTCTCTCTCAGCCAAACGTGCTGTCAGCAGGGCCCTTTCCCCATCTCGTCGGTTGTAGTAGTTTCGCACCCCCCCCACGAAATATCGGATTTAATCCATGGTCTCAGCTGTCGCTCCAACCACCCGTTCCCGTCAGACTCACCTGCATGCTCTCTCTCAACGCCGGGTGCTCAACAGTCTCCGCCGTATGCTGATCACCTTGCTCACCCTGTCAACGATAATGGCGGGGCAAACCCGTGCTGATGAGCAGGACACGTCTTGGGACGTCATGGCACCGCCAGGACCCTGGCGGGACATTTCAATTGATACCACAACAACCACCTGGTCATTTCTCGACGTTAGCCCCGATGGCCGTGAGATTGTTTTTGATATGTTGGGGGATATCTACACCGTCCCTATCGAAGGGGGTGACGCCACGCCGCTGACACAGGGTATAGAGTGGAATTTCCAGCCGACCTACAGTCCGGACGGAGGCTCAATCGCCTTCATCTCGGATCGCGACGGCAACGATAACCTTTGGATTCTGGACCGAGAGACGGGTTCGGTCAGCCAAGTGTCTAGCGAAAGAAATCACAACATACACAACCCGGCCTGGTCGCCGGATGGCCAGTGGATCGCCGGACGTAAAGGTATCGTCTCTCGGCGAAGCATTCCCGCCGGCGAAATCTGGCTCTACAACGCCATGGGTGGAGGCGGCGTGCCCCTCGTCAAGCATCCGGATGGCGAGAAAGCTCAAAAGTCTATCGCTGAGCCCGCCTTTACCCCTGATGGAAAACATATCTACTTCAGCCAGGATGTCACGTCGGGCTGGGTTTGGCAGTACAACAAAGACTCCACCGGCGAACTCTTCGCGATTAAGCGATTGGATCTAGCCACGGGTGATACTGTCACGGTCACCGGTGGTGCGGGTGGCGCCGTGCGGCCGGTTCCCTCTCCAAGTGGTGACTCTCTGGCCTTCGTCAAGCGGCTTTCGAATTTCAATAGCGCCATTTTTGTCAAAGACCTCAAATCGGGTGCCGAGCGCGCTGTATACAGCACTCTCGAGCGGGACAATCAGGAAACCGCGGGCAGTCACGGCAACACAACCGCCTTCGATTGGCTGCCCAACGGCAAGGAGCTGATATTCTGGAGTGCCGGCCAGTTTCACCGTGTCGATGTGGCCACGGGAGACACCTCAACCATTCCCGTCCGCGTACAGGCTAAGCTAAAACTTCGTGATACCGTCCGGTTCCCCGTAGAGGTCTCACCCGCCACCTTCACCACCAAGATGCTGCGCTGGGCGCAACAGACACCGGATGCCAAATCCGCCGTATTTCAAGCACTAGGCCATCTCTATCGAAAAGACCTCACCGCCGATTCCAGCGCTCCACCGACACGTCTGACGCGCCAGACCAGTGACTTCGAATATTGGCCGTCACTGAGCGCTGACGGTCGATCGGTGGTGTACAGCACATGGAATGACAAAACCCTGGGGGCGATCAAGAAAGTGAATAGCCGGGGGGGCAAGCCCGAGACACTTACCGCCGAGCCCGGACATTATGTCGAACCGCGCTTTTCTCCCGATGGTAAGCAGATCGTTTATCGCAAGATCACAGGCGGATATCTGCTGAGCCCATTATGGTCGACCGAGCCCGGCATCTACCGTCTGGCCCTCGATGGCTCTGCACCCGTCAAGCTCACCAGCTACGGCGGAGACGCACACTTCAATGCCGTGGGTGATCGCGTGTTCTTCTCTACCCGTGGCGAAGGTGGCCTGGAGTTGCGAAGCGTTGACTTGCAGGGACAGGATGAAATCACCCACGCGACCGGAAAAAAAGTAACCCGCTACGCGATTTCTCCTGATGGGAAATGGCTCGCTTTTACCGAGCACTTCACGGCCCATGTCATGCCATTCACCGACACCGGCAGCCCACTCAATATAGCCAGAGATAACTCGGCGATTCCAACCAAGGCTGCCTCTTTAAAGGCCGGGGAATTTCTGCATTGGAGTCAGGACAGTAGCGCCCTACTCTGGTCCAACGGTCCCGCCCTAATGCGTCGCGACCTACGCGATGTCTTTTCTAGGGACGCTGTATCAGACGATGAGCAATTGGAACCAGCGCCTCAGGCCGAAATAGCGGCGCTTGACCTGAGCTTTGAGGCCGAAACAGCGATGCCTGAGTCGTCTGTTGCTTTGGTTGGAGCCACCGTTGTCACGATGCGGGATGCTGGAGCTGTCGAAGAGGTGATCGAAAACGGCACTGTCGTTGTCGTCGGCAACCGAATTTCGGCGGTGGGTACGGCCACCGACATCGTCATTCCAAAACAAGCAACGGTTTTAGATGTGACGGGAAAGACGATTGTGCCCGGCTTCATCGACGCGCACGCCCACGGCGGTATGGCCAACGAGGAGATAATTCCTCAGCAGAATTGGATGCAATACTCCAACCTAGCCTTTGGGGTGACAACCATTCACGACCCAAGTAATGACACCAGCGAGATTTTTGCGCATGCGGAAATGCAGCGCACCGGTCAGATACTGGGGCCGCGCACCTACTCGACGGGCACCATTCTCTACGGCGCCAACTCGCCCAGTGCCACCTCGGAAGTCCACAACCTTGATGAGGCCGAATTTCATATCCAACGACTGAAAGCCGCCGGGGCTATATCGGTCAAGAGTTACAACCAGCTGGCACGAAGCGCCCGACAGCAAATTATCGAGGCCGCTGATCGTCACCAGATCATGGTCATGCCCGAGGGCGGCATGAAGTTTCAGCATAATTTGAACCAGCTGGTGGACGGTCACACCAGCATTGAGCACTCCATTCCCATCGCCCATATCTATGACGATGTGAAGCAGCTCTGGCAGGCGACCGAGACGGGCTATGTACCAACCTTCGGTGTCGCTTATGGCGGCATTTCCGGCGAAAACTATTTTTACGATCGGACAGAAGTTTGGGCTAACGAGCGCCTCATGCGGTACACCCCTAAACAATTTGTCGAACCGCGAAGCATGCGGCGAACAACCGCCCCGGATCACCATTACAATCATGTCAATGTAGCCAACACCGCCAAGGAACTGCGAGACTTGGGCGTGCCCGTTATGATCGGCGCCCACGGGCAGCGCGAAGGATTGGCTGCCCACTGGGAGATGTGGATTATGGTGCAAGGAGGATTTAGTCCCTGGGAGGCACTTCGGGGCGCGACAAGTGACGCCGCCAAGCATCTGGGTATGGACAAGGATCTTGGATCCATTGAAGCCGGCAAGCTAGCCGACTTGGTCATCATAGAGGGAGATGTGCTGGCCGATATTAGGCAGTCAGAATACATCTCACACACCATGCTCAATGGGCGACTCTACGAAGCGGCTTCCATGAATGAGGTGGTAACGGGCGATCACCGTCGCGAGCCCTTTTACTTTGAGGGCATCAGCGGTCACCTCATGCCCAAAGAAACCACAGAGGCGATAGAAACCAAAATGGAGCGCCATCACTGGCGGCATTAATCGGGGGAAGTAACTCCGGCGGAGGAAAACAATGACACACCCAATTATTCCCTGCACGCACACGGGCAGTCTGCCACGGCCCGATGAGTTGGTTCGGCTGATGTTCGCGATTGCAGATGATATTCCCGTGGATCAATCGGCTCTGGACGAGGCTATCACCAAAGCCATCGGGGAGGTCGTTCAAAAACAAATCGATGCGGGCGTCACGGTGATCAATGATGGCGAAATGTCAAAGCCCTCCTACGCGACTTACGTGCAGGATCGCTTGTCGGGCTTTCGGGGTGAGTCGGTACAAAATTATTTCTTTGATGACTTGCAGGACTTTCCGCGCAGCGCCGAGATGGTGGCGGGGAACCCGGGGCGACGAAAGCGAAAGGCCCCCAGCTGTACTGAAGCGATTACGGTAGTCGACGGGCAGGCCGCTATTGATGACATGACGGCGCTGGTGGCTGCCGCCAAATCCAGAGGCCATGAGCAAATTTTTTCGAGTGCCGCATCGCCTGGCGTGATTTCACTATTTTTTGGCAATGATTTTTACGACAGCCATGAGGAGTATGTTTTTGCGATTGCCGAAGCCATGCGTCACGAGTACGAAGCGATCGCCAATGCCGGCGCGATTGTTCAGCTGGATTGCCCGGATTTAGCCATGGGACGCCACTCAGCCTACGCCACCCAAGATTTAGCCGAGTTTCAACAGACTATTAGCACCAATATTGCGGCGCTGAATCACGCGGTCAGAAATATTCCGGAGGAGCAACTCCGCATGCATCTTTGCTGGGGTAACTACCCGGGCCCGCACCATCACGATGTTCCCATCAAGGACATTATTGACATTGTCTGGACGGCGAAGCCGCAAACCGTCCTGGTAGAGGGGGCCAATTCCAGACACGCCCATGAATGGGCCGTGCTGAAAGAATTGGGGGTACCGCCACATAAAAAACTGTGCCCGGGGCTGATTGAACCCCAGTCAAACTACATAGAACATCCGGATCTGGTGGCACAACGCCTGATGCAGTGGGCGCAAGTCATCGATCCTGAGCGATTAATGGCTGGGGTGGACTGTGGATTCTCGGTGCACGTGGGCAGTACAAGCATCGACCCCGATGTCGCTTTTGCCAAGTTGGCTTCCCTGGCCCAAGGTTGCGAAATAGCCTCGAAAAAATTGTTTGCCTAGATCAACATGAAGGGCGGGCGCCGGTGCCTGCCGAGCCCCCTTCACCGATCAGTATTTTGCGTCGTGATAAACGTTTTGCACGTCCTCGCAGGCGTTCAATAGATCGAGCAGTTTTTCAAACTGGGCCAACTCGTCACCTGCAATCGGGGTCTCACCCTTCGGAACCCACTGTATTTCATCAACCTCAAAATCAATCTCTGGATAGGCGTCTGTAAGCGCATTGCGCGTTTTAGCGTACTCGGTATTCGGGGCTATCACCGTGAGCATGCCGTCGTCGTTTTCTATTTCTGTCACGTCGACATCAGCCATTAGCAAGGTCTCCAGAGTTTCCTCCTCGTCACCCTGAAAAACGAATACCGCCGCGTGATCGAACATATGCGCCACCGTTCCCGGCGTCCCAATCTTGCCTTTACCTTTGGTAAAAGCGGGACGGACGTCGCCAATAGTGCGATTGGCATTATCCGTAAGGCACTCAACCAATACCATCACCCCACCGGGCCCAAAACCCTCATAACGCAGGGTTTGATAGTCCTCTCCGATGCCCGAACCCGCTTTATCAATCGCCTTTTCAATGACGTGCGAGGGCACCTGATCCTTCTTTGCTCGCTCTATCAGGGATCGGAGCGACAGGTTAGCCGCTGGATCCGTGCCACCCGACTTGGCGCTCACGTATATTTCTCGGCTGTACCGTGAATAAACGGAGGTTTTCATTGCCGCAGTTTTCGCCATAGATAGCTTGCGGTTTTGATAGGCTCGACCCATGGATCTTTTCCTTCAGGAGTGACGACGTAACGGATTTATAGGGCCAATGGTAGCTGGAATCATCAGCGGGGGTAAGGCACTCAACCGACCTACCGGGATATTTTAACGCAGCCCGGTTATTTGCCCGTCTGAGACGATTGTCGCGATATCAGCCACACCGCCAGGCCTACAGCGATACCGCCGACCAGCTGGGCTGCTGAGAAACGGGCATCCAGTATCGGAACGGAGAGTAAGGCCGTAAAAAATGGCACCAAAAATAAATAGCCGCTGGTCACCGTCGCGCCCCCAATATTTAGTGCTGCGAACCAGAGGCCAAAGGAAACGATTGACCCGGGCACCACCAGCCAACCAAACCAAAGCCAATCGGACAAAGATGACAAGTGCAGTGTCGGCAGCGCTAATAGCCAAGAAAGAAGCGCCAGGAGCAGCCCGCCGATAAGCATTTGCCAGGCGTTTAAGCTCCAGCCAGAGCAAGGTAGTGCAGACCGCTTAGTATAAATAGTCGCGCAGGCCCAGCTGACAGCACCCGCCAGCGGCAAGAGATACCACTTAAAAAATGACAGCCCCACAGTAGAAACCCCGTCTTGCACCACCAATCCGACCCCGATTACGCCCATGAAGATGCCAACCAAGGTTGGCGTGCCCGGGGATTTTTTATCCAAGACGCTTTCAAATAAAACAACCCATACCGGCATCGTTAATGTAAACAGCGCCACGGTCGCAGCACTGAGATGTCTCATCGCCAAAAAGCCGGTACCGAAAAGAACCGCGGTCTGCAGTGCGCCAATCAGAGAAACGCCAACCATATCTCGAACAGACTTTGGCGCTTGCAGAGATCGTCTCGAGGCCAAAAAGATAACGGCGAGGGCTCCCGCAAGTAGAAATCTTACGGCGGCTAAACTGGTCGGAGGGGCCCCTGCCATCAGTAAACTCTTCGCGGCGACAAAAGCGGATGCCATGAGTATCACTGAGCTAAGCAGATACACATAATAGGTCATGGCCAACCTCGACCTCTCTGGGAAAGCGTGCGCCTCACTCTTCACCATCGCCCGTGGGCAGTCGCCCGGTAATGATGTGGTAGCTGGTGGGCATCAGGAACGTCAGGAGATAGACAAACCAGGCGTCTAAGCCGATCAAAATTCTCGGCTTGCCCTTGGCAGCGCCCTTTAAAATAACCTGCGCTGCAGTTCCTGGAGAAGTCTTGGCCAATCGTCGGAACTGCGCGTCTCGTTCCTCTTCGGATGACGGCACTGACGACCCGTTGGTGCGGGCTCGCCGGGCAATGTTGGTCGAGATACCGCCGGGATGCACGCAGCTGACCTTGATATGGCTCCCCCGATACTCCGCCTGCAATGACTCGGTAAAGCCTCTCACCGCAAACTTAGCCGCATTGTAGGCAGACTGAGTGCTGATCCCTACCATGCCGAAAATCGAAGAGATATTCACCAGATGTCCAACGGGCGCTTTTTTCAGGAGGGGCATGAACGCTCGTGACGACCAAACCACACCCCAAAAATTGATATTCATCAGCCACTGATAATTCGCATCGGTCGAATCCTCAAAGGGTGCGCTGTAAGCGACACCCGCGTTGTTAAACAGCGCATCGATACAAGGTCGTTGCTGACTGATCGAGTCAGCCCATTCATCAATCTGAGCTTGCACGCCACAGTCAACCTTGGCCGATTGGATCACCCCGTTTGAGGCCTTCAACAGCGAAACGGTTTCCGCCAGGCGCTGTTCACTGATATCGCACAAAAACAAATCGCAGCCCTGAGCGTTCAACTGAATGGCCAGCTCCCGACCAATACCGTCACCCGCCCCCGTAATCGCAGCGCATTTGTTAGAAAAATAGGTCACGGCAGGCCCCTCTGGATAGCGAGTGAATGAGCTTCAAGCGACCCCTAAGCGGCCCGCTATCGCTCAGCTTTTCCCGAAATGGTCAGAATCATCTGAAAAGGAATGGACCCCATGATAGACGCCAACCTAGGTTTCTGCCACGATTCCTAGCATGGCTATCTGGTTTATGTCCCTCGGGAGACATAAGCGCAGAAATTAAGTCACCCCATAATGACAATAAAGGACCCACACCATGACACAAGAAATTCTGGCAGCTTTAGCTTTATTACTGGTTCACGTCTGGCTCTTGCCCATGATGCTCAATCTCAACAATGCCTCTTGGCTACTGGGTAGTCGCGATGATCCAGTCGAGCTCTCTGTCCTCACCCAGCGGGCCAAGCGCGCCGCGGCCAACTATATGGAGACAGCGCCAGCGTTTTTGACCCTGGCCCTTGTGGCGATGGTGCAGCAAATTGATCTAAGCGAGCTCGCGATGTATTGGATTGGACTGCGACTAGTTTATCTGCCGCTGTATGTCGCCGGTGTTGCCTATATTCGGTCGGTGGTTTGGATCGCCGCTCTGGTTGTGCTGGTCATGATGGCGATGGCTCTCATGTAAAGCAAACATCGAGGGTCGATCGCTAAATTGACTCGCCGCTCTACCCATGCGCCCGCCTGAGACTTATTGCGGCGGGCTTTTCACGACAAAATTCAACGCAGAAGCGCCAGCGTCCTGAGCTTCAAGGACTTAACACTGCCTAGTGCGCGAAGCTAGGCAATCGAGCTGTTGGCAACGTCCGCGCCCGCAGCATAACAACGAGCTGGAGCATAACGATGAAAAAAATTATTGGCAGCTGCGCAGCAGCTTTACTTTTATTCACACCACTTTCATTCGCTGATCATCACGTCAAAAGCATGGAAATGTTTGCCTGTAACTACGCCGAGGGTAAGGACAGGCAAGACGTCCTGGCAGTTGCCGCCGAGTGGGATAAGTGGGCCGACAGCAATTTTTCAGAGCCCTATCGCGCTTACATGATGACGCCGATGGCGTTTACCAAAAGTGACTTTCCCATGGACTGGATTTGGCTCGGGGTCAGCGATTCGCCCTCGCAAATGGGAACGGTCAATGACGAATGGCTGGCAAAAGGCGGCAAGCTGCAAGCCAAATTCGATAAGGCGTCACCTTGTATGAGTCACAGCTACATGGGCAGCATGGAATTGCGGCCCTACCCGCAGCTCGGTGAAGCTGGGTACGTGCAGGTGCGCTCTTGCACCATGAAGCCTGGCGTGAGCTGGGGACAGGTTCGTCGTACCAACATGGAGATTGCCAAATGGATGGAGGAAAAGGGGGTCCCCGGCGGTAACTACCTGTGGTGGCCCGGTACCGGTTCGGCA
>Ga0181570_10004001_pt1 | contig 10933 bp, 14 predicted proteins | sample 101ome_18_FD_148667 | JGI IMG/M metagenome (GOLD analysis project Ga0181570, IMG submission 148667) | Coastal salt marsh microbial communities from the Groves Creek Marsh, Skidaway Island, Georgia - 101406AT metaG (spades assembly) | ecosystem: Environmental > Aquatic > Marine > Intertidal zone...
CTTGCAATATTAAAAGGAACTCCTAAAAACATATCTGCTGAACGTTGGTATAATTGACAACTTAATTCGCCGTCTTGTACGTGAAACTGAAACATAGTATGACACGGAGGTAAAGCCATAGTATCTACTTCTGATGTGTTCCAAGCACTTACAATATGTCTACGACTATAAGGATTATTGTAAATGTTTTTCATAACTTCTACAATTTGATCGACGTGATTTGTTTTCCCCCGCCAACTACGCCATTGACTGCCATACACTGGACCAAGTTCTTTAATAATATCTGTATTAGTATAACCTAAGTCTGCACCTTGAGCATCTGCATTAGCAGTCCAAATAGTAGTTTTGCCTACTAGTTCTTCTCTAGGCTTGCCGTAGTGTATTTCAGCAAGTCTACGCTCGTCACTAGAACCTTCTAGCATCCAAAGCAATTCACTTACTACACTTTTCCAAGCAAGTTTTTTAGTAGTAACAGCAGGAAATTCATTACGCAGATCAAAACGCATTTGATAACCAAAAACGCCTCGGGTACCTACGCCAGTACGATCTTCCCGATCTTTACCGTTGTCTAAAATATGTTGTAATGCATCAAGATATTGTTTCACGTTTTTTCTCCCAAATTTCAAAACGTACTTCTGGATGATCTTCTGCAGATCTTAACGTGAACTTTTCTTTAATTTTTTCTAGTGGTAAATGTGTGTCGCAGTTAAAATCACCAGGTATACGACTTAGATAAAACTCTTCGATTAAATCAATTGTTTGGTTTATGATATTCGGACCGCCTATGATCCAAGTAGTAAGTTCTTTATGTTTTAAATTAAGTAATTCTATTTGTTGACACATTTGAGCAGTTGGTGCATTAATGTAATAATCTGCACCTAAGTTATCTCCTACTCGAGAAGTTACAACTACATTGTATCTATTAGGCAAAGGTCTTGGCATATGAGGATCCTTCCAAGTAGTAGATCCCATTATAACAATATCTCCTGTTGTATTGTCTTTAAACCATTTTAAATCTTTTGGATTGTTAGGCCACGGTAGTGTACCGTCTTTGCTAACACCTCCTGTGTCATCACAGGCTAGTATTGCTTTTATCATTCTATCTCCACTATCGGAATACTTTTTTCTATGTATTGCTCATACTTATTAGGTACACCGTCATAACTATCTGCATCAGGTAACGCATCTTTCTTTTCGTAGATGGGTTCGCCCTTATCACTTAGCGTTTCGTTAATAGCATACCATTTATCGTGTTCTTCACCTTTTAATGCACTATCAGGTAAAATTGCATCTACAGGACATTCAGGTTCACAAACACCGCAGTCAATACATTCTAAAGGGTTAATAACAAGCATATTATCTAACTCGTAAAAGCAATCCACAGGACAAACTTCTACACAATCTGTATGCTTACATTTTATACAATTATCAGTAACTAAGTATGTCATTTCTTTCTAATTTTGTTTTTCTGGAAATCTAACATCAAATGCAACATTGATTCTTTGTTTATCTATAGGATTGGATTCAACCCAATGACCTAGATATGAAGGAAACAGTAATAAATCACCGTCATCTGGTTTATATCTTGCACTACCGTAATATGGCCAAAGTGGGTGATAATGTTCAAATACAACACGGTCACTTTTTAAAACTATCTCACCAGTTCCAAAAGACTGTAAATAAACTATACCACTCATAATGCCGCCAGTATGTGAATGATAACTATTTGCACCACCTTTATCGTTTACATTAACCCAAGCATCTACAGAAAGGCTTTCTGTATTAAAAAATCTTGCTTTAGAATCTGTATAAAAGTTTGTCGGAACAGCAAAAGTATTTTGGAAAGTATCTAATCCTTGTTGAATTAGTTTAAGTACGGTGTCGCCATATTTTGAATCATAACCATCTTCAGTTCCTACTCTAAAAGCATCTCGCCAACATTTAGGAGCAGTGTCTGGAGAAGGTCCTTTATCTGCTTTTACTTTTAAAATATTATCTATTAGTCCTTTTCTAGTATCTTCGTCGAGTGCTCCTTTGATATGAATAATCGGACTAAGCTCAACTATATTTACATCTATCTCATCTGGTTTAAACATTATATCCTCGCTAATCTAATAAGTGTCGCCGCTAAGTTAATCTCTGGATCTACAACTAATGTATGATCTACCATCCCTTGTTTAATAGTTAGCACTGCTGTATCTTGTTGTTCTTCATTTCCGAACAATTCAATATTATCGTACAACCAACGATACACTTCTTCCATTTCTTCTGGACGAATTGCACCGCACAAAAGTTTACGTGCTTCTTGGATCTTGCCTGCTTTAAACAATTCAACCATTTCAAGTTTCCAGTCGCTTTCGCCTGTATCGCCTTCGTTAGGTTTGTTTAGCACACCGTCTGTACTATTCATTTGTACAGTGTTGATGCACTTACGCAAGTCCGGGTAAGTTGCTTTTACATAAGTGTCTAGTGTATCCAAGTCTGGAGTTACACCTTCGGTTATAAGAATCTCTGCAACCCTTGCTGTAAACTCTGTCTGATCGATCTTGGCAATATGGAAACCTTGACAACGACTGTGAATAGCAGGAATAACTCTGTTTGGATAATTGCAAGTAAGAATAAAACGTGCAGTTGTGTGATACTCTTCCATAACACCACGTAGTGCGGCTTGTGCGTTAGGCGACAAGTAATCAGCCTCATCTAGCAGTACAACTTTAAAGTCACCAAATGGAATCATCTGTACAAAGTTTACAATCTTATCGCGAACGTCATCTACTGAGTTTGTTCGTGATGCGTTAATCTCTAATATGTCTAGATCATTTACTTCAAGCTCGTTAAATAATAACTTAGCAAGAGTAGTTTTACCAATCCCAGCATTGCCACTAAAAAGCAAGTGTGGAATAGTTTTATCTTTGATCCATGTTTTGACTTGTTGTTTTTGTGCTTCATCTCTAAATACATATCCATCTACCGTCTTAGGACGATACTTTTCTACCCATAATTCTTTCATTTCTTTTCCTGTTCTTTCTTTGGCTTACGTCCGTAAAAACTTTTATATGAAATTTCTTCAGTTCTTTCACCTGGTTTAAAATATTGTATTTTTCCGCCTTTGTCTAAAAAGTCCTGTAACTGTTTTTCAGTCATTCCGCTTTCTTTTGATTGTCTGTCCATCATCGTTGTGTTACTCCAAAGTGTTTGTATGATTGTTGAACACACTTCGCTTGATAATAACAATCAGCTAATGCGTTGTGTAGTTCTTCTTGTATTGCCTTACGAGGATCCGTAGGCATCATAGCAAACAGTGTACGACTGTCACGTATCTGCCAATAGTTCCAGGGTACAGGTTTTTCAGCTTCTTTGTACAAATGCTGTAGTATTACAAAATCAAATGTAGGACCTTGACACCAAATGTAATCTAAACCTACACTCCATTTGTTTAATTGACGTAGCATCTCTTGTACACTTACACGATCTTCGTGATCACCAAATGCTTCGTCTTGAATTGCTTGCGGTTGCGTAGCCCACCAAGCAAGAGTATTATCGTCAATACTACGATTATAGTCTGTAGTTTGTTCTTCTACATCACCACGTAGATATAATGGACTGTGCGGCTCAGCATCTGAAAATGGATCAAACTTAATAGCACCAAGGGTCATAACAACACTATCTGGATTAACTCCAAGTGTTTCTAAATCGATCATACCGTGTGTAGCCAAAAGAAAACTCCTAACATTTTATATACATTATAGCGTATAAACTGCTAGGAGTCAAGTACTATTTTAGGAATTTTGCCAATTCTGGACCAGTCCAACCTTCTGGTTTTAATACTTTTCCATCTTCACGCTTGCGAACCTTACCTGTTTCTGGATCAATTTTGGCAAAATTAGTACGCATAACTTCGTTCCACGCACCTTCGCCATCTGCTCCTAAAGAGTTAATGGCACCAATTGTGACAACAAGAATATCAACCAGTGCATCAAGTTGTTCTACAGCGTCTTGTGATTTAATAGCATCAGCAAGTTCACCGGCTTCTTCTTCAATTAATTTTAGGTACATACCATATTGATCAGTATTAACCTTATCAACAGTTTGATCGCAAGCAATCATAAAATCTGTTTGATCTTTAAATGGATTTGTCATTATTACCTCTTATTGGTTGATAAATGCTGAAGGATCAATATCTACAGATCCTCCGTGTGAAGTTTCGTTTCCAATATATAATTCATCTGGTTTTTCATCTGAATAGGCTAGAATACTTTCTGTTTCTACCATACGAATTTCCATTTCACCTTCACCGGTATCGATATTCATACCACGTGTCCAACGTCCGTGTTCTATTAAGATCCATTGTCCTACTTCATAAGGGTCTTTGTTTTTCGGACCTTTTGAATATACCTTAGCCCAACGTGGATAAATTCCTCGTTCTTTACCATCGTCGCTTGAAATAATTAATCCGCTCTTTGTTGTTTGTTCACCAAAGTGCATATCTGATACTAGTACACGATTTCCTATCGCACGAGGAGTACCTTTAATAGCATTGATATTAGCCATTATTCACCCTTTTTTACAAAGTTGCCGTCTGCGTCTTCTACCCATTCATCGTCTGAAACATCTACGATTGCAGGATCTTCATTTGTTTCTTGTTTAGTTGTAGTCTTTTTTGAAGTTGTAGTCTTTTTTACAGGTTCTTCATCAACTACTGTTTTCTTTCTTACAGGTGATTCGTCTGGAACTCCTTGCGCTGTTTCATAATACTCTTTAACAAGGTCTTCTCTTTTACGAACAATTTGCCCGCCGGCGCCTAGTTCATCGCCACGTGCATTTACACGAGCATTACCTACTGCCGGAGTTAACTCATTGCGTTGGCGCAACATATCCATATCTACAGTTTTACCCTGCATTGATTTATAAACTTTCTTTTGAGGTTGTTTCATTGCCATTTAATTTCTCCTAAAATTATATGTATACTTATCTCAAGAACTCGGTGTAGTCTAGTCCATATTGGACGGAATTAATCTTATGTACACCTATCAAATATAACACATAACTTGCAACACTTGATCCACGTCCTACACCCCACACAATGTTGTTTTCACGCATAAAGTCAACTAAGTATATCATATATTGTAGTAAGTGTATCATTTTACGAGATTCAAATTCTCTATACTCTGCTGTAATTCTACTTATATTTTTTGGCCAGTCGCCTTTTTCTTGACACTTTTTAACAAGATATTCCCATACATTAAGTTCTTTATATTTGTCAGGCATAAACCAATGTCCTTGACAAACTTCGTCAAACTCTTTTTGATTTACATTTAATGGAATATACCAATTTAATGGACTTAATCCTTGATCTTCTAATGCACTATTAAATTTTTCGGTCTCTATTTCTTTTTGACAGAGTACAACGTGTACTTTGTCTGAGTGGCCACCATATATCATATTAATAAGGTCGCGCCCTGTGAATCTAGGTATACCGAGTTCGTCTGTTTTCATTAGCATTAATGTATATTAACTGATATTAATCAGATTGTCAAGTCCTGAATTGCCGTTTTCTTCGTCTTGTTTAATTTTTTTATGTGCAATTCTTGACTCTAATTCTAAACGATACATTTCGAGTATCGTTTGAACTTGTGTTTGTAATTGAGGATTTCTAGATGCTTGAAAATATTTCCTACTCAACTCTGAAATTTTTGATTCAACCTCAGAGTCGGTGAGGTCTTTTAAACTATCTACTAACGGATTAAACATTTGTTAACCTTAAGTAATTGTTATATTTTTCCAACTGTTGTCAGAAGGATCATAAACTTGGAATGCTTCATCAGTTGAATTGTAAATCAGTGATCTTGGAACTCCAATACCGCCTGCATCACGTGCCGCAGTAGTATACTCTGGAATAATAAAGATTTGTGGACTCATTTTACCAGTTGTTGCATCAATCGCTTTAACCGATCCTGAGTTAGTAAAAATATCACCTTGGAAATTTGCTTCAATAGTTGTACAAGTAAGAGTACCTGTACTAGGATTATATGTTAAAGTATCGTCGGTTTCAAGTCCGTTAGTTCCTGTTGCAGAATCAGCAAGTATAATTGACTTAGAAGCATTTTCGTCTCCTGAGTCAGAAAGTGTAACAGTTGTAGCATTAATTGTGCCAGTGTTAACCCACGCACCGTCTGCATCACTAAACGATAAAAAGTCTCCGTCAGCAAGTGTTGTAATTTCTACGTTGCCAATATTAGCAATATCGTCTATTGTGCCTTCAATTTCTTGTCCAAGAGTACCAGTTACAGTTAGATTACCTTGTATTGTTGTATTACCGCCTACTGAAAGATCATTTGTAATAGTTAGTGTAGAAAAAGGAATCACATCAGGACCTGCTGATGCTGTATTAAACTTTCCTACATATTCTAAAAATACTGTAGCACCTGAATCTGTTGTATACACATCTACGATTGTAGGAGTAGTATCACTACTAATAACTAATGTAGCATTACTTTCAGGCCAGCTAGGATTCAAACGTAATGTCCCGCTTTGTGCGGCTTCAAAAGTTATAGTTCTAGTATCACTATTATTACTTCTAATAGATAAACGCATATGACCGTATTGACTATTTGCAGGAAAACTATCTAATGTAATTGTTGCATTTCCAGCAACAGTAACATTTTGGAAATGGCCATCATCCCAGTCTATTGTTCCCGAAGTTGTAAATTGAATGGTATCAAATGTTTGATATGAATTAGCTCTAAATTTAGCAAAACTTACTAAACTGTTATTAAAATCATTATCTTCGTTTGTTTTAGCAGTATTAGTTTGTAGCGATTCTATTTCGCTCTTTGCGTTATTAAGGCTTGTTTTAATAGTCGAGAAATTATCTCGAAATCCCTGCGAATCATTGTCCTGTCCTGCGACTGGAAAATTTTCGTCTATATCTGTAAAGTTTATATTACTGGCCATATTATAGTCTCCTAACTATATTTATCTTGTTTATACGTTGAACTGGTAGTTTGCGAATAGAATGTATTCTTCCGCACTGCTTTCTTTTGTACTATCTATTATATATCTATCTAAGTCTAAGTCAAATTGACTAAAGTCAAAATTAGTTGATTTAATTGCACTCTTAATTACTTCGCTTTGACCCGGTTTAGTATAACATAAAATCAATGCCGGAGTAAATCCTAATTCATTTACATTATTTTCTTGTGCTGATCTCATCCACAAAGGAACAAAGTCTCTTTCAGTTGCTCCAATTGGTCTAATATTTTCTCTCATATTAGTTAAGTTAGATATGAACTTAACAACATCTTTATTTTGACTTGCATTTATATGTGTAGAAGAAGTTTTTACTGAATTTGCTCTAGCAGGACGTAACGAAGAAGTAGGTCCAAGACCTCTTATAATTTCAATAAGAGTATCTTCAGTTCTTCTATCGACTAAGATTCCTTCTTCCCACTTTATATCTATATCACCGTTTCGAGTAACTACTTCAAAATCGTCTCCTAGTGTAACATTTATTGTGTTTCCACTTCTTAATTGAATTGAAAAAGTAGGTTTATCTTCAAAATCATAAAACGTATTTTTAGGAGTTGCATTTACTGTGTTTACAAGTATTTCATCTGCATTACTTAAATTAAATGTTTTTGCAGTTTTTCCTTTTGATGGTTCTGCAGGATCAACAACATCTAAGTAAACTACTTCGTATACTATATCATTTGAACCTGGAACTTTTGCAACAGCAGTTTTTAAATCACCGACTAAGTATCTTTTTCTTTTGTGGTTTTTTGATGCCGCCGCAACAAAGTTTTGAATATCTGTTGATTCAATTCCTGCATAAACAAGCATTTTTATTTCTTTTTGAATTCCAAAGTTTGGATCACTCGGACGATATATAAGTTCAGGAATAAAAATTTCAGGATCAGAAATAAATGCTCTAAAACTTTGTCTAACATTTTCTTTTAAAAATGGTTTCATATAAAGATTGCTATATCTTTTAGTGTCAGGATTTTCAACTCTTATACTAAACTCTTTATTAACTATATTATATTTGTAAAGGTCTTGTGCTGAAACTACAAACTTATATTCTCTATCAATTGGCGTTGTTGCACCGTCTAGTGTAAATGTATCTCCATCGAATACAGTTAGTCCATTTTCTGTATATACAAATCTTTCCCAAAGAGAAGAGTCTGCATTAAACGTAGAAGAACTAGTATGTGTAGTTAATGCACGATATGTCAAATCTTCATAACGAACAACATCACCAATGGTATATGATCTTGTAGGTTTCCAAAAACTTTTATAAACCTGTTGTCCAAATGCATTTACTTTTCCAACTATTTCTCCGTCAAAACTTAAAGCAAGGCCTGGAGGCAATCTTCCTGAATTTAAACTATAGATAACATTAGAATTAGGTATAGAAGTAGTTGCTTCTACTTTTAATACAGAAATAACATTAGAACCAATAAGTCCTAAATTACTGTCTGTAATCCAAGTTGTCTCGCTATCAATTTCGCCAAGAAGTTTAAGAGTAAATGTTTTTTCTGTGCTTGCAGTTTCGTATTCTTGATCAGGAGTAAATCTATTTGCACGTACACTAAATTTATAACTTGTGGTAATTTCAGACTGATAAGGTGTAACGCCTGCTATTTCGCCAGTTGAAGTATCTAATTCTAGTCCTACAGGCAAAGTTGATTTTGTTTCTGGCACAACAGTTGTAAAGTCTATAAGTCTTACATAACCTATATTTTCATTAAATGAGACAGGATGACCTGTTGCTGTAAAAATAGTACCGACAGAATTTGTATCAGCACCAAAATTAGTAAAATCTGTTGTTCCTATTTTGGTTATAATATACTGAAAACCGGTAACCATTTTTTCTGCACTACGTGGATTTTGTAATCCTTTATCGGGATGAATTGGAAATTCTCCACTGATATCCCAACGACCTTCTGCTGTTTTACCGTCAGTAAATCGATATGTGCCCGGTGTTGTTTCTAATAGTTCGTAAGAAACAACACCTGTTAAAGTATTTGGATCAATAATATCAAGAAAGAGTGTAATATAGTTATTGGCTCTTCTAACACCTAGATCACTCGGAGTTAACCAGATTGGAACTCTTAAGTTTGTATTGTCAGCAGTAAATGTACCAGTGCCAACTTGCATAATAGTATTATCAACACGGAAGAAGTCATCACCTACAACAAAGATACGAAATGTTCTTCTAGAAACTATGTCCCCGTCTGTTACACTAATTGTAAATTGATAATATCTGTTTAATTTTTTAGGTGTTCTTTCATTATATTTAAAATCATATATAGTTGTGTCATAATAAAAGCTATCAAATCCGTTTGAACTTCTTAATCCAAAGTCATATCCTGCTGACTCGAAGTCATACGGTGCAGTATCAAATGTTCCTGCATTGTATGATAATGTTTTTTCAATAGCAAGAATAGGGTCAACAATACCTACTATTCTGCCATCTTCTGTTAATTCAATTCCTGGTGGAAGTTCGCCGTCACCGTCTGCTATAAAATATGATAAAGTTTGTCCTGCTTCTATATCGTCGTCTGTTGCAATAAGTTGGAAATCAACGGGCGAACTATCAAGTATATAAAAGGTATCATTATTACCAACAGGAAGTAACCCTGGATCAGTTTGCCATACAGGAGCATCAGGACCACTAACTGTTAATTTAAATGTTCTATCCTTTATTGCTCCGTTAAGCTCTGCCCTAAGTACAAATCTAAAATCTGTAACCCTTGCTACTTCATATGGAGTTCCTACTAACTGAGATCCTAGTATTCTAATGCCGCCAGGTAACTTACCACTTATTAACTTTACAGTGGAATTAGTATCTGATAACGGAAGATCAACCGCTACAGTAACATTTTCTGTTAAGTCAGCGAGTTTAGTATCTGAAGGCTGTGTCCATAAATCTGCCATATTTTATTCCTTATATAGCGTATTTATCGGAAATGAATTATGTAAAACTACCGAGTTCAATAGTGTTAAGTGATTCAGGTGTAAACTCTCCCAGATCGACGTCAGTTTGTGATAAAATAAATTCAATAGCATTGTCCCACGTATTTCTAAAATTGCCAAAGTCGAATCCTTGGAAGTAAGCACCAAACTCTCTAAGATCATAACCGTACACTAATCCCTGTAAAGAACCTTGGAACGTATTTGCTGATATTACATTTGCGCCAGTTATATCTTTAGCATTAGCATTTAAGTTAGCCGATAAAGTTGGTGACGAATCTCTAACTAAAATACCAGAGTTATCTAAATCAACATACAATGTTTGTCCAACTGAACGTGTGGCTATTCCTTCACCTCCTCTAAGAGACAAAGTTTGACCTCTAGTTATTCCAATTGTGCCTCCTTCGTCAACTATTATTTGTAGTTGGTCTAAACTCTCCGAACCAGTAATTGTAATAGTTTCTTCGTTGGCCTGTACTGTAATATTTGCGCCAGCAACTAGTCTTTTAAACTTTTCAACACCTGACTGCTTCCCTGCATATACAGGTTGTCCTAAAGTTCCTAAATTTTCTATGACAGTAGTTTCAACAATTCTTGCATCTAATTCTTCAAAGTTATCGTTTACTTTGATAAATGCTTCTCGGAGATCGTCGCCCGTTCCGTCGTTTGCTATAATTCCTACGTCAACATAATTAATTGCCATTTATAATCTCCATTAATGTAAGTCTACCCAAGATGTGCCATTGTATACTTGTGCTTTTGATGTTCCTTGATCAAACACCATCATTCCTGCAACTGGCGAAGCAATAGCACTATCTCTAGCAGTAGCATTTGTATAACTAGGCAACTGGAAACTTTGTGCGTCTGCGGCACTAACTATGTCAAGGTGTGTTCCGCTTCCTAGATAAATTGCTCCACCGTCGCCGTTGCTACTTATTGTAGTTATAGAGCCGGTGATATC
>Ga0181570_10004024_pt1 | contig 10901 bp, 8 predicted proteins | sample 101ome_18_FD_148667 | JGI IMG/M metagenome (GOLD analysis project Ga0181570, IMG submission 148667) | Coastal salt marsh microbial communities from the Groves Creek Marsh, Skidaway Island, Georgia - 101406AT metaG (spades assembly) | ecosystem: Environmental > Aquatic > Marine > Intertidal zone...
AGTACATGCTTTTCAGCGATTGGCCAATGGGTTGACCATGATAGCCGAGAGTGGCACCAGGCGTATCATCGAAGTCGATAGTCACGGTGTGCTCCATAAAGAAGTGGCTCTGAAAGTGGATCATCCAGATGCTCACCGTGATACGCGTATGGCCCGTAAACTTCTCAATGGTCATTACTTGGTATGCCATGAAGCTGACCAGGCTGTCAGGGAGTACGATCTGAACGGGCAGGTTGTCTGGGAATACAAGACCGGTGCTGAAGTGTATGGGGCGACTCGCCTTCGCAACGGCAACACCCTCATCGGCAATGGAGGCGGCCATAACGTGATCGAAGTCAATGCTAAGGGAGAAGTGGTTTGGTCCATCGAGGAAAAGGAACTACCCGGGATCCAGCTTGCATGGGTCACCACCGTTGAGGAGTTGCCCAATGGTCACTTCATGATTGGCAACTGCCACGCTGGGCCCGATCAGCCTCAGATTATTGAACTCACTCGTGAGAAAGAGGTCGTGTGGCGCTTTAATAATTTTGAGGTATTTGGTAACGCCATGCCTTGTTCACGCGTTTTTTGATTCGAGCCAATCATGGCGATGGTCGGCTTACCATATGCAAGCTGACAGGCAGTCAGGTATGATTCTGGTATGCATGACAATGAACCGTTTCGCTGAAAAAAAGGAGGCGTGCTTCCTTGCCCGTCCAAGTGGCTTCAGCGAGACCCTCATGCGGGGAATGCTTGGAGCCTGTCTTGGTCTTGGCTTCATGCTTCACGGATGCTTGATACCTTGGCTCAGGGCTCAGGTCATTAGCGAGATCATGGTAAGCGAAGCTGAGCATCCATACTTGGATGAAGATCAGGATGCCACCGATTGGATTGAGATATACAACCCGCTGGACAAGCCTATTTCGTTGGAAGGCTGGTCGCTCTCCGATGAAGTCGAGCGTCCTGCCAAGTGGGTTTTTCCGGCCGTGAGTCTTCAGTCCCACGGTTTCCTGTTGGTTCATGCTTCAGGTAAAAATTATACCGACGCTGCATGGCCACTCCACACGAATTTCAAACTCAGGCTTGAGGGAGAATTCCTTGGATTATTTGATCCTCAGGGTAATCAGGTATCTGGTTTCGATCCTTCATTCCCACCCCAGCATGAAGGTATTTCATACGGGATGAAGCACGAAGGTGATGTTCGTTTTGAGCCCCTGCCGAGCTTGCGTTACTGGGTGCCAACCGACGACTCGCTGGATGGTCGTTGGAATCGTGTCACTTTCAAGGATGATGGCTGGTCTGAGGCACCCGGTGGTGTGGGGTTTGACGGTGCTCCAGGCCGCGTTATTCAGCCTTTCATTCCCGTCGATATTGGCACAGAAATGCGATCCAAAAATGCTTCGGTCTATCTGCGTCACACCTTCGAGGTGGTGAGTGAGGACACGATTGTGCGGCTTGGGATGATTTATGATGACGGCTACCTGCTTTACCTTAATGGCAGGTTACTTGGCTCTGATAACGCCCCACAATCGCCTTCCTGGAACAGTCGCGCCATCCGGGCACGAGAGGAAGGGCAGGAAACACAATCCGTCCACATCAGCCTGGGGGAATCAGATGGCCTGCGCTTGGGACACAACGTCCTTGCCATCCATGCCTTGAATTTTCGTCATGTCGATCGAGATTTTCTCTTTCGCATGAGCCTGACCCAGTGGCGTGATCTGGGGCAGACTGACTCGACGGCGGGTTTTTTGCCCTCTCCGACTCCTGCTACCCCAAACATGTCAGTATTGACTCAGGTAACTGCCAAGCCTTCTTTTCGTGAAGAGGCAAAGCTCTTTGAGGGATCTCAGCGCATCCACATCGAACATGAGGCACTCAATGCACGCATCCATTACACGCTCGATGGTAGCCTTCCTAATGAAGGTTCGCCTCTTTACGAGGGCCCCATCCTCATTGAGGCTAGCGCCCAGGTGAACGCCCGTGCCTACCTTGAGGGTGCGGTTCCTAGCCCAGTGGTCAGTCGGGTTTTCTTGCTGGGTTCTGGCCAGGCTCTTGAATTCTCCTCCGACTTGCCAGTGGTGGTGGTTGACTCGTTGCGCTCCACAATCACCGCCTCAGCCAGAACGCGAGCTTTGATGCATCTATACGATGTTCAGGAAGATGGTCGCAGTCGCTTGAGTGGTTCGCCAGCCTTTGAGGGGCTTGGGTCACTCAAGGTCAGAGGATCCAGCACCGAAGGGCGTCCCAAGAAAGCTTACTCTCTAGAAATCCAGGATGTTCATGGTCATGACCAAGACGTTTCGCTGCTAGGCATGCCCCCCGAATCGGACTGGATCCTTTACGCTCCCTACAATTTTGATCGAGCTCTGATGCGTAATCCCCTGGTCTACGAGCTAAGCCGCAGCATGGGGCGTTATGCGGTCAGGACTCGCTTCTGCGAAGTTTATGTCAATCAGCGAGGCAGGCCTCTGGACCAGAGTGCCTATGTGGGGGTCTATGTCCTCATGGAGAAAATCAAAAGAGGTTCTGATCGGGTTGCGATTGATAAGGTGCTCAAGCGTCATACTGACATGCCAGAGGTCAGTGGAGGCTACGTGCTGAAGATTGATCGCCTTGATCCCGGGGATTCAGGCTTTACGGCGGGATCGCAGGCTCTTGCATTTGTTGAGCCCAAGGAATCGGAGGTCACATCCGCGCAGAGAGCGTACCTGACAAGTACCATCAACGCCATGAATCGAACCCTTCGGGATCGCGATTACACCAAACTGGAAGCTGATTACCAGAGCTGGATTGATGCGCCGGCATGGATTGACTTTCATATCCTCAATGAATTCACCAAAAACCCCGATGGTTTTCGTCTTTCGACCTACATGTATTTGCCTCGCAATGGGCCACTGACCTTTGGTCCGGTATGGGATTTTGATCGCACCATGGGGTGCGATGATGACAGCCGTGCAGCCAACCCAGTGGGTTGGTCTGACGTCTATCGGTATGGATGGTGGAGCAGCCTTTTTAGGAACCCCAACTTTGAACAGGATTATATCGATCGTTGGCAAACACTCAGGCAAGGCGTCCTTTCAACCGAAAACATGCATCAGATCATTGATCGCATGGCTGCTGAATTGACGGAATCCTCCCAGAGGAATTTTCAGAAATGGACTCTGCTGACCAGTACGGCCGCCTGGCGTAACGAGGTGCGCCAGCTCAAGAGCTGGGTAGAAGCCAGAGCCAAATGGATGGATTCGCAATATGTTTCACCCCCACGTTGGGAAAGCCTACCCGGCCTCATCCCGGAGGATGGACGCATACACCTGCAACTCGATACGCCCGAGGCCTATTACACAACCGATGGAAGCGACCCACGGCTACCTGGTGGACAGATATCAGACAAAGCACAGCGCCTAAACGCGACGGGTCCATTTCTGGTGGTTGATCAGCCCATTCATCTCAAAGTGCGAGCCCATGAGGATGGTTCTTGGAGTCGTCCCCTAGAGGGTTATTTTGTCCATCCAGAGCTGGCATCGGTGGTTTTTTCTGAAATCATGTACCATCCATCGGAGGCACAATGGGCTGATAGTCAGTGGAGAGAAGAAGACCTCGAGTATCTTGAGGTGCTTAATCACGGGAAGCAGGAGGTCGAGCTTGGTGGCTTCAGCATCAGCCAGGGGGTTTCTTACACCTTTGGGCCTGGGGTGCTCATGCCTGGTGAGGTGAGGCTTATTGCTTCCAATCCGGAGGCTTTGGCAGCTTTGTATCCTGACTTGAAAGGCTCCATACATGGCCCTTTTGATGGCCGGCTTGCCAATAGTGGTGAAACCTTGGTGCTCCGTGATGCCGCTGGCAGGTTGGTGGACGAGGTTGCCTATGCCGATAAGGATTCCTGGCCTGAACAAGCCGACGGTGAGGGAGCCTCGCTTGAGCGCATTGAGGTGGCTTCGACGGATTCATCAGCCTGGTTTGCCAGTGGCTCAAGCAACGGCAGCCCAGGCCGGGCGAGTTCTATCAATGGGATCGAAGTGCAACTTGTTCGAGGCCCCGATGGCAGGCTTGAAATACGATTCAAGTCACAATCCCCAGGCATCCATCAGCTCATGGCGACCGATCAGCTTTCACCTGCATCTTGGCAGGGAATGGAGCAGTGGGAATCCCAGGAATCAGGCCAGGAACACACCTTCTTCATCCAGGCACCGATCCGTGGGCATCGCTTTTTCCGGGTTCACAGGCCATAGCAACTGGCCCCTCCAGGCGATAACTACGCCACCTCATCTTGAGGTGACCTTTTAATACGATCAGACGATCATGCCGGCCGCAACCGTGGCATTGGTGGCGTCATCGACAATGATGAAGCTACCGGTTTGACGATTGCGCTTGTAGGGATCATGCAGCAGTGGTGAGGAAGTCCGCATGGAGATTCTGGCGATATCATTCAGCCCGACCTCGAGATTATCTTCCACCTTGTGCAGGGTGTTGACGTTGACCTTGTATTTTGTCTCCTTGATGATGCACTTGGCTTCGCGGGTCGTGTGTCGGATGGTATACTTCCGCCCTAGTTGAAGCTGGCTTGATTCGGAGAACCAGCAGATCATGGCATCCAGGTCTTGTGATACGGTCGGTGGATTATTTTGTTTGACGATCATGTCTCCACGACTGATGTCAATTTCATCTTCCAGTGTCATCGTGACCGACATGGGGGCGAAAGCTTCATCCAGTTCACCCTCGAAGGCATGTATCGCCTTGATTTTGGAGCGAAAGCCTGACGGTTGGATGGTGACCTCGTCACCTTTTTTGAAAACGCCTCCTGCAACCCTGCCGGCAAATCCCCTGAAATCATGATGTTCTTTACTCTGGGGGCGGATCACCCACTGCACGGGAAAGCGCGCATCGACGTGATTGAACTCATTGCCTATGAAAACGTTTTCTAGAGTGTAGAGCAGGGTGCCCCCTTTGTACCAAGGCATGTTGGCAGAGGGTTCTACCACATTGTCGCCATTGAGAGCGCTGATGGGAATGAAATCAACATGAGGGATATCCAGCCTCGATGAAAAATTTTCATAATCGCGAACGATCTGGTCAAAAACCTCTTCCTTGTAGTCCACCAGATCCATCTTGTTGACAGCCAGAATGACATGCTGGATCTGAAGGAGTGAAGCGATGAAGGAATGACGGCAAGTTTGTTCGATCACACCTTTTCGAGCATCCACCAAGATAATCGCAAGGCTGGCGGTGGAGGCTCCGGTTACCATGTTACGTGTGTATTGGATATGACCGGGCGTGTCGGAGATAATGAATTTGCGTTTTGGGGTGGCGAAATAACGGTAGGCCACATCGATGGTGATCCCTTGTTCGCGCTCTGCCCGCAAACCATCAGTCAACAATGCCAGATTGACGATCGCATCCCCACGTTTCTTACTCGATGCTTCAACTGCCTCGAGTTGGTCCTCGAAAATTGATTTGCAGTCATACAGTAGCCTGCCAATAAGGGTACTCTTGCCGTCATCCACACTTCCAGCGGTGGTGAAGCGGAGAAGGTCCATGTCCAGATAGCCTGTTTCCATAGTCTTTTTTTGTATGATGTCTTGAAGGATGAAAGGTTTCAGATGGTGGCCAGTCTCTAGAAATAACCGTCTTTTTTCCGGTCTTCCATGGCTGTTTCGGAACGTTTGTCATCAGCCCGCCCGCCTCTTTCTGTGACTCGAGCCGCAGCCACTTCTGCAATGATGTCATCGACATTTTCAGCTGGTGATGCCACGACTCCAGTGCAGGTCATGTCGCCCACGGTGCGGCAGCGCACGATCTGACGCTCGACCACCTCATCCTCCGAGAGAGTGAGGTAGGGTGAATGGGCCAGGTAAATGCCCTGGCGTGCCACGACCTCGCGTTCATGACTGAAATAAATCGAAGGCAGCGAAAGGTTCTCCAGTTTGATGTATTGCCACACATCCATCTCGGTCCAGTTGCTCAGAGGGAAGATTCGGAAATTTTCTCCAATGTGCATCTTGCCATTGAAAAGGTTCCAAAGCTCTGGGCGCTGATTTTTGGGATCCCATTGTCCAAATTCATTACGATGGGAAAAGAAACGCTCCTTGGCTCGAGCTTTTTCCTCATCGCGTCGAGCTCCGCCGATGGCAGCGCTGAACTGAAATTCCTCTAGGGCATCAAGCAGGGTAACAATCTGCAGGGCATTTCGACTGGCGTTGGGCCCTTTCTCTTCATTGACCCGCCCCTTATCGATGGAATCCTGCACTGAACGCACAATTAGCTCTGCACCCACTTCCTGAACCAATCGATCACGAAACTCAATGGTCTCAGGAAAATTGTGTTCGGTATCAATGTGCATGAGCGGAAAAGGAAGCCTTGCAGGGTGAAATGCCTTCTGGGCGAGCCTCACCATGACGATGGAATCCTGCACTGAACGCACAATTAGCTCTGCACCCACTTCCTGAACCAATCGATCACGAAACTCAATGGTCTCAGGAAAATTGTGTTCGGTATCAATGTGCATGAGCGGAAAGGGAAGCCTTGCAGGGTGAAATGCCTTCTGGGCGAGCCTCACCATGACGATGGAATCTTTTCCGCCGGAAAAGAGCATCACCGGTTTTTCGAACTGAGCTGCCACCTCTCGCATGATGAAGATGGCCTCTGCCTCGAGGGATTTCAGATGGGTCAGACGGTAATTCTTGTGCATGATATTATAAATGGGTCGAATTGTTTGAGGATACCGAGCTTATGATGCGATCCTCAATAAAGGCACTCAGCTGATTGAGGCATGCCGCCTCATCCAGGGTGTCCGTATCCAGGGTGAGGTCTGCCGGTTCGCTCTCCAGTGGGGGCTCAAAGGAGGCATCCTTTCCTGTAAACTGTTTGACTTGGCCCGCGCGGGCCTTGGCGTAGAGTCCTTTGACATCTCGTTTTTCACAGGTCTGAAAGGAGCAGGTCACAAAGACTTCGTGAAAATCCTCTTTCCCAACGATCTCTTTGGCCAACTGTCGCAAGGCTCGGGTGGGAGTGATGAAGGATGCCAAGGTGACGATCCCACATTGAGCAAAGAGCCGAGCCACCTCGGCGATACGCCGGATGTTTTCACTGCGGTCTGCCTCAGAAAACCCCAAATTTCGATTGAGGCCGCTGCGAATGTTGTCGCCATCCAATAGCTGGGTCAGGATTCCTTTCTGATGCAGGGCTTTCTCCATCGCCAATGCGAGGGTGCTTTTCCCTGCTCCTGAAAGACCGTAGAGCCAGATGACACAGCCTTTTTGCTTCAGCAAGTCTTCCTTGGAAGCGCGACCCAAGGTCCGCTCGAAAATAGGATGAATGTGGTCAGGGGATGAAGTCATGAAGGTTCATTCAATGCCAGATAAGCACTTCAGATACTGAAGTCACTGGAGGCAGTTTCATGCAAGCCGCATTCCCTTTTGAGGCCGAAGAATCGTGCTTCTTCCTCAGTCATGCCTTCATCCACTCTTCGGGTGGTGTGAGTATCTCCGATCGAGAGATACCCTTGGTGCCAGAGAGGGTGATAGGGAAGATCGTGTTCCTTGAGGTAGTCGTAAACGTCCTTGCTGCTCCAGTCGACGATAGGATGGATCTTCAAATACGTTTGATCGACTGCAAGCACGTTGAGCCGTTTTCTGGAGGAGCTTTGCTGGCGGCGCAGGCCTGCCAACCAAGCCTTAGGTTGCAATTCAGCCAGCGCCCGGCGCATGGGCTCGACCTTGTTCATCTGGTTGTAGGTGGTGATCCCCTCAAGGCCCTGCTCCCATAATTTGCCATGACGCGCCTCTTGCCAGGCCGGGCTAGTGGCTGCTCGGTAAATATGCAAGTTGAGCTTGAGACGCTCAGTCAGGGAATCAATGAACTGATAGGTTTCAGGAAACAGGTAACCCGTGTCCACCAGGATGACCGGGATGTCCGGCAACTGGCGGGTTGCCATGTGAAGGCACACCGCAGCCTGAGCCCCGAAACTTGAAGAAAGGACCACTTCCTGACCGAAGGTTTCTCCAGCCCAACGAACCCTTTCCTCTGCTGTGGAAGCTTCCAGAGTACGATTGACTTCCAGAAGATCCACCCCATGCAATTGTGCGTGGGGCGTCTTGGGACTGGAGTGATCGATGGCGGTATTGGTTTGGCCGGAAGACATGGCGTTGGGATACTGCAAATTTTGAGAGGGCAGGGTGAGGCCTAGGCCTCGGTTTGCTCCTGCTCTGCCCAAAGCACACGAGCGCTCCAGTCACCAAAACGCTCATTGGGATGCCTGCCATCCTTGAAGCGATCAAGGATGCCTCCAATCACTGTTTCCATGTCGGCATCTTTGACACTTTCCTGATAAACGCGGTTGAGTCGTGTGCCACTCTCATTGCCCCCAACGTAAAGGTTGTATTTGCCTGGTGCACGACCCACGAAGCCAAGCTCGGCCATGTAAGGTCTGGCACAACCATTTGGACACCCGGTCATGCGAATGATGATTTCTTCCTGAGACATACCTCGGGTTTGAAGCAGTCCTTCAATACGGTCAATCAGACTGGGCAGATAACGCTCTGACTCTGCCAGTGCCAGACCGCAGGTGGGGAGCGCTGGGCAAGCCATGGTGGCGCCCCGCACAGGCGATTTCTCGTGAGTGGTTGGCACGCCGTGGGCCGCCAGGATTTGGTTGACACCCTCAATCTGATCAGCCGGGATGTTGACGAGCAATAGGTTTTGGGTTGGGGTCAGTCGGACTTCGGTTTCGTAGGTATCGACCACTTTGCGTATGGCAGTTTTGAGCTGGATTTGGTCTGTATCCTTGATGCGTCCGGTTTCAACGAAGAGCCCGAGGAACGACTTGCCATCAGCCTGCTGATGCCAGCCAAAGCGATCTCCTTGACGCTCGAAAGTGTATGGGCGCGGATCTTCCAGTGCTTGTCCCAACCTTTTTTCGAGTTCTTCCCTGAACCAGGCCACACCTTTTTCCTCCAATACATACTTCAGCCGAGCATGCTTACGGTCGGTGCGATCTCCGAAATCACGGTGGATGGTCAGGACGGCTTTGGCAACCGCCTCGACCTGATGCCTCTCTAAGTAGGCGATGACGTCGGCCTTCCTGGGGTAGGTATTGGGGTTGTTGTGGCTCATCCCCAAACCACCTCCTGCTGTCAGGTTGTAGCCAACCAGTTTCCCGTTCTCCTCAATGGCAATGAAACCAAGGCAATTGGTAAACAGGTCCACATCGTTCAGGGGAGGCACCGCAAAGGCTGTTTTGAATTTGCGTGGCAGATAGGTTTTGCCGTAAAGCGGGTCATCGTGATGCTGGTGTTCGGCAAGATTAAGCTGAACCCCGTCAACCCAAATGGCATGGTAGGATGGGGTGTTAGGAAGCAGGGCATCTGAGAGTAGCTGCGAGTCGTCATGGACTTCCTGCATCCAAGGCTCGGTGATCGGGGTGGGGGGAGCCATCACATTACGATTCACATCACCACAGGCGGCCAGGGTAGTCATCAGCGCTTCATTGATCGACTTCATCAAAGGCCCCAGACCTGACTTCACCACGCCGTGGAATTGAATACTCTGCCTGGAAGTCAGTCGAAGCGTTTGGTTAGCATATTGAGTGGCTAGATCATCGTAGACACGATACTGGGCAGCACTCAGGATGCCGCTGGGGATACGCCCACGAATCATGAACATGTATTTTTTCCCAGTCTTGCGCAGATCGCGGTCATCCTGCTGGTAGATGCCGTGAAACTTCAGGAACTGCCCGTCATCATTGGAAAACCGATCCGCCTCTGGATCGAGAAGGGTTGAGGCTAGCTCACCAGCCAGGATCGGGTCTGCCTCTTTTAAAACTTCATTGTGAGACAATGGTTTGGCCGAGTCATCTTTAATCATAAGTAAAATACCTTTATTAATTATGTATAAATCAGTATCGAAGTCAATCTGAACCTTTCAGATTTTTTTGAAAACAGGGCTTGCCATTCATCGACCCCCTGCCTAATTTCTTCGTTCCCCAATTGCGGGGGGCAAAATAAAGCACGACCCAATCGTCCTGAAAAGACGAAAATACCAACAATTTGTCATTCACATATGGTCAAGATCCGTTTGAAGCGCATAGGCGCCAAGAATCACCCCGTTTACCGCGTGGTTGCCGCCGATAGCCGCAGTCCCAGGGATGGTAAATTCATCGAAGAACTTGGGACTTATCATCCCTCAAGAACTTCGGATAATGTTGAGCTAAAGCTAGACCGAATTGATCATTGGATCAGCTGTGGGGCTCAACCCTCCGACACGGTTGCTAGCTTTATCAAGCAGGCCCGAAAGGCTGCCGCAGCTGCTGAGCAGACAGCACCTGCCGAGGCCTGATCTGGCTCAGCAGTGCTTCACTTATTGCCTCCCTCCCATGCAAAAATACGTTGAATTTGTGATCAAGGGTCTGGTTGAAAATCCAGAGGCCATGCAGGTTGAGACTGAAGAAAAAGAAGGTCTGACTGTATTCAAGGTCAAATTGCACCCTGAAGACATGGGTAAAGTGATCGGCAAGCAAGGCAATACCATCAACGCCATTAGGGGGCTTCTACAGGCTGGGAGTGCCAAGGCTAACGCCCGATGTGCGCTTGAGGTGACGGAATTGGATATTTAATTTGAACGAGTCCTCGATGGTAACTTCGAGGTCACTCAGGCTGTCCATCTGGTAGATAAGCATGAAGGTGGACGTTCTGACTCTGTTTCCGGACATGTTCTCCGGACCGCTCGATGAGAGTATACTCAAACGAGCCAGAGATAAAGGTTTGTTGGATCTAAAGATCCATTGTCTCCGGGATTATGCCAGAGACAAACACAGGACGGTCGATGAGCGTCCATTTGGAGGTGGGCCTGGTATGGTTATGAGACCAGAGCCCGTTTTTGAAGCGGTTGAATCGCTTCGCAGCCCCCAGAGCCGGGTCGTCATGATGGCC
>Ga0181570_10004048_pt1 | contig 10866 bp, 9 predicted proteins | sample 101ome_18_FD_148667 | JGI IMG/M metagenome (GOLD analysis project Ga0181570, IMG submission 148667) | Coastal salt marsh microbial communities from the Groves Creek Marsh, Skidaway Island, Georgia - 101406AT metaG (spades assembly) | ecosystem: Environmental > Aquatic > Marine > Intertidal zone...
GCGTATCCGATTAGGGTTTAGTGATCGTTTAGGGTTTAGAAATCCACCGTCCCTCGCGCGGGACTTCACGTCGACGCGTCATCCATCGCGCGCCGCGAGCGCGTCACCGCCGTCGCGCGCGTCGACGCGCGCACACGTCGACGAGAGTCGAATTTACTCGATCTTGCGCGCGCGTCGACATGTCGACCGTCATCGCGCGAGGTGGATGCGTTCGCGTCGCCGTGACGCGGATAACGAGGACGACGAGCGATCGACGACGACGCGTCGTCGTCGTCGAGGCGAAGAAGAAGCGACGCGGCGGTGGATCGAACGAACGCGGTGGGGCCGAGTACGCGGATGATTTCGCGCTGTACGGCTCGTTCGATGAGTCCTACGCCGACGGCGCGGGGCTGTTGCTCGGGAAGCGCGAGTTCGGGACGACGTCGGGACGGCGCGGTCGAGACGGCGGCGGCGGGTACGACGCCGTGGTGGGCGTGTTGGACGCGCTGTCGGAGGTTCGGAACGAGCGACGGAATCGTCGGGATGTAGGCGGGAGGTCGCCGCGAGCGAACGAGGACGAAGCGTACGAGGACGAGGAGTACGCCGACGACGAGTACGCCGACGACGAGGAGACGTCCGCCGACGCCGTCGAGACGCCGAAACCTCGACGTGCGACGCCGCCGACGCCGGCGCCGGCGCCTCGAAACGTGCGTCGACCGGTGGAGGCGCCGAAACCTCGACCGAAGCCGCAAGTCGTCGTCAAGCCGCAGAAGCAAGCCAACGCGGCGGCGACGGATCCGAGCTCGACCAAGGCGAAGGCGTTGCAGACGCTGTGCAAGTGGGGATTCGCGACGAGCGACGCGGAGACGGCGATCGAGGCGACGAGCGACGCGAACGGGGACGCGGCGACGGCGAAGAAGCGACAGATCGCGGCGCTCGATTGGTTGTTGGCCAACGCGCCGATGGACGCGGTGCCCGAGGAGTATAAAATTGAAGCGCAACGGGCGAGAGCGTAGACGCGGCGCGCGCGGCGGCGGCGGCGGCGGCTAGTACGACATGTAATATCACAACGCTCGATCAAGCGAACGAATCAATCGAAGAGCGAACGAAACAATCAAAATTCACGATCTGGGAAGAGCGCGGGGGCGACGAGACACCACGCGTAGAGCGCGCCGGCGACCCACACGCTCGAAAATTTCACCCACACGCTCGTCCAATCGTTTCCGACGGCTTCGGTGTCGTCCTCGCGTCGCGTGCCCCATCCCGTGAGGAGCATGGAGGTGTACATCGCGGCGAGGGCGAAGATGAGATGGAAGAAACTGTACGAATACTTGACCGGACCTCGAGCCTCGTCGTCGTCGTCGTCGTCGTCGTCGCCGTCGTTGAGCACTTCGCGGAGTTCTCCACCCTCGTTTGACGGTTCCATGTCCCAGAAATTGCTCTCTCCCGCGCGCACGGCGGCGTAGACGACGGATGCGAGCGTGAACATCGTCGTCACCAAATTTGCGGGTTTTCTCAGCGCCTCGTCGGCGTCGGCAATGGTTCGCGGTCGACACGCGTACGTCGACGGTTCCGACGCCAACGCCGAGTAGCACAGGTAGGCGCAATACAACGTCACCGCCGCCGACGGTAACAAACATCCCTCCCGCGACGACGGATGGAACGTGATGACGGCGAGGACGACGCACAGAACCGCGACGGAGGTGATCATGGCGACGTTGCGTCGACACTCTCTGTTCGGCGCGTACGCGGCGTACATCTCCACGAAGAGCGCGATCGTCGCCGCGTACATGCCCACCGTCGACGCCAAGAGACCCGCAATCCATCCCCAGTGTTCACCGCTCGCCCACGACTCGCTCCACGCGAACGCGACGTCTAAAACGATGATCATCTGAATCACTAAAAACACGCCCGATCCCAAACGCGCGCAAAACGCGTACGCCTCCATGCTCTCATCGCTCGCCCAACACATCGTCATCCCCTGCAACGCCGCGAACGCCAACAATTTCAACCCCCAGTGTCCTCGATGAATCCCCGCGTCTCGAGGATCCGACCGATCCTTCGTCCCGAACAACGCCGCCGCGAGCGCGAGAAAAAAACACGTCGTCGCGCACGAGACGCGATACACCGCCTGCGTCTTGAACCACGCCGCGCTCGCCGCACCGCCTCGTCCGATCCCTGCGCGTACGATGCACACACGAAATCACGCGCGCGTCGTCAGTCGCCACGCGCGCGCGCGTCGTCTCCGTCCCCGCGCGCGCCGCCCCTCGGCTCGACCGTTGACCACCACCCGCGTCACGCGTCTCCCCCGACGACGCGCTCTCGCGACGCGACGCGCGCGCGCGCGCACGCACACTTTTCCAACGTCTTCGCCCCCTCGTCCCTCGCGCACCACGCCGCGATCGTCGCCGACGCGAAGAGCGCCGCGTACGCCGCGCGCGCGGGAGGTGCCCTCGTCGGCATCGCCGCGCACGCGCAACTCCCGACGCAGCTCCCGAGACACGACGTCACCGGCGCGACGAGACACGTCATCAACGACGCCATCGCGCGCGCGTCCAGTCGACGCCGTCGAGTCGAGTCGCGGGACGACGGCGCGCGGCGTTCTCTGTCGTCACTCGACGGTTACGCCCAATCGACCGCGCGATGCGAGACGACGCCGCGCGCGACGCCGATCGACTCATGGCGTCCGCGCGCGCGCACGGCGTCGTCTCGTGCGTTCGGTTCGACGACGCGCCGTCCGCGCTCGAGTTCGCGCGGTGCGTCGGCGCGAACGCGCCGTGCGTGATGTCGGCGCGCGCGCTCGAAACGTCCCCGGCGCTGTCGCGCGCGCGTCGCGAGTGGGTCGATCGACGCGGCTTCGCGCGAAGCGTCGGCGGCGAAAACGTCGAGGTGGACGTGAACGTCACTCCGGGGGGGAGAGCGGACGCGGTGCACGTCGCGACGCGCGATGGGCGGGTGACGGTGAACGCGCGAGGCGAGACGGCGGCGTCGAACGCGAACGACGGCGAAGTTCTCTTCGTCGAACCGGCGACGACGACGATGACGGTGAAAGCGTTGTTCGATTGGTTTGAACGACCGACGACGGAGGAGGTGTTGTATCTGTCTGGACAGGATGATAATTTACGGCGAACGAGTCTGTCGCGCTCGGTCGACTGGGACGCGTTTGAGTTTCCATTCGCGCGAGACGCGTTCGGCGAGCGACGGTTAGAGGCGGTGAATCTGTGGATCGGGAACGCGGCGTCGACGACGAGTTATCACGCGGATCACTATGAAAACCTGTACACGGTCGTGCGTGGAAGTAAGAGGTTTAGTTTGCGACCGCCGTGCGACGTCGCGGCGATGAAATTCGTCTCGTGCGCGCCCGCCGTCTTCGAGCGCGAACGAGACGCGGGCGATGGACGCGCGTCGTGGCGAATACGAATGCGTCCGAGTTCGACGTCGAGACGCGTGTGTTGGTCGGCGCTCGACGTCGACGACGAGGGTGCGCCGATATACGGCGACGAGGACGCGTTGAACCACTCGCCGCTCGGCCGCGCGCACGCGAGCGTCGAAATCGAACTCGTAGAGGGCGAGACGCTGTACATTCCGAGCATGTGGTACCACCGCGTGCGAGGCGGCGGGACGCACGAGTTCGACGTCGCCGTCAACGCGTGGTACGACATGGATTTCGGTGATCGGTACGTCTATAATAGATTTTTGCGTCGGCGGTTCGGCGTCCCGGACGAACCGGATGACGACGAGGACTGACTCGGCGTCACTCGTCGACGTCGTGACGTCGAGACGCTCGGGCGGTGGAGAGTGACGCGAAGGATGACGCGCGCGACGCGCGCGCGCGTCTCGCGCGTCGTCGACGCCTCGTCGGGACGCGATTTCCGACGAAAGATGAGCTCGAGCGCTCGGACGCGGGGACGCCCCTCAATCTCGGCGAGCGCGTCGAAGCGCGCGTCCGGAGTCAAGCCGACCGAACGTTCGTACGTCATCGAACCGTTTCACGCCATCTTGGGATCGAGAAAGGCGAGGCGGGCGCTGCACCATCGAGATTTCGAAGAGATGCAGCGCGTCGACCGAGACGGCGGCGGCGGCGTGGAGGCCATCGAGCGCGCGTTGGAGCGAGAACGTCGCTTGCACGCGCAGATCGCGACCGAGTTGGAAGAGGCGGAGGCGGCGTACGCGAGCGATTTGGAGGTGCGGGCGATGAAGAGTAGAAAATTGAGATTGAAGGATGCGGTGGCGGCGTTGGAACGCGACTTGGTTCGCGCGAGAGAGACCGCCGAAGTCCTCGGCTCCGGAGCGTACGGACGCATCTTCAAGGCGAAAGACGCGTCGACGGGCGAACCGGTGGCGGTGAAGGTGGTGGACGTCGCGGATGAGGACGCGCTCAAGGCGGAATTTTCGTTGTTGCGAACGCTGTCGGCCGACGATTCCAGATGTTTTCCGAAACCCCTGTGGTGCGGGCGACAGACGGTGATGGGACAAAAGGCTCGAGTGATGGTGATGAATTTACTCGGGGAGAGTCTGGAACAAATCAGTCAGCGGGTGACGATGGGAACGGGGTTTTCGAGGTGCACGACGGCGCGCGTCGCCAAACGTCTGTTCACCGCTCTCGAGGCGTGTCATCGAAACTGCGTCGTGCACGGCGACGTCAAGCCAGATAATCTCTTGACGGAGGTTCATGTCGGCGGTGCAAGACGAAATGGGATCGTCTTGGTGGATTTCGGCGAGGCGATACGCTTCGACGATGACGACATCGCTCGCCTCGACGAGGACGTCTCTCGAGAAGACTGGCGAGGAACTCTTCTCTTCTCCAGCCCCAACGTCGACGCCGGGGCGAAGATGGCGCCGAGAGACGACTTGGAGAGTGCGATTTACACGCTCGCGTACCTTCGAACCGGCCGTTTACCCTGGTCTCGCGCGCTCGATACCGACGAACGCGAGGTGGACGTGCGTGAGCTCGCCAAGGCGAAACGCGCCGTCGATTCCGGCGCCGCCCTGCTCACCCCCTTCGGCGTCGACGACGGTCGCGTTCCGGACGATTACGAAGACGACGTTGACTTTTTCGAGCGGGTGCTATCGCACGCACGAAGTTTACGCGCCGCCGACGCGCCCGACTATGATTTTCTCCAGCGCTCCGTCGCCGAGTGGCGCGACGGCTCCGACGAACCCTACGAATGGGAGCGAGACCCGTGAGCGTCACACATTCTAGTACATTTTTAGACGCGCGCCAGCGCGCGCCATTCGATTCTAGCGCTTTAGACGCGACGCTTTTGTAGCACGAGACTCGCCGTCGCTCAAAACCGTCTTCACACGCCGACGCGCGCGCGCCATGGCGCTGACGTCCGACTTCACGCGTCGCGCGCGCGCGCTCGAGGACTCTCTCCTCTCCCTCGCGCGCAACGGTTCCGCGCCCGTGGACCCGACGTCGTCCACCGCCGCCCTCGCGCGCGCGAACGTCTTTGAGCGCGTCCCCGACGCGGACGATCCTCTGCCGACGTCGGAAACGCCGTGCGTCGAGCACGCCTACCATCGCGCCGCGGTGACGCTCGCGAGAGAGACGCGCGAGCGCGGCGTCGCGCTCATGCGCGCGACGACCGAGGGCGCGCCCGTCATCTCGGACGAGGAGGAGGATTACTTTGGGAGCTCGGAGGAGCGCGCCGACGCGTTCGGGACGTCCGTGGCGGCGAGACTCCTCGACAGCGCGCTCTCGCTCGTGGAATCGTGCGGTGTGAGCGGTGCGCCGTTGTTCACGACGATCGAGGTGATGATGGAGGCGTGCACGCTGCGAGAGGCGCTGGATCTCGTGTGTTGGTGCGAGACGCGAAAGAGTCGAATGCGCGAGGAGCGCGTGTGGAAACGAGGGAAATTGACGACGCTTCGCACGCTCATCGCGCTCATGAAGCGATGCGCGGGACGAGGGATGCGCGAGGCGAGGTTAAAGGGACGAGCCTCTGTGCTCATGAGTTGGTTGATGGGCGTGAGCGATCGCTCGGGTTTGAATTTGAGCGGGACGCCGAATCCAAACGTGACGCCGATTTTTGAACAAGAGGCGTGGGTGCGAGACGCGAGCGACGATGGGGACGCCATGGACGCGGACGACGTGCAGGTGGTGGAAGACGACGCGAACGACGTCGTCGACGCGGACGATACCGGCGCGTTCGGCGCGGACGAGGCGTTTCACAAGACGTTTTGGTCGCTTCAACTCTACTTTCAAAATCCTCCCGAGACGATGACCAAGGACGGCGCGTGGAACACGTTTTGCGCCGCGCTGCGCGTCGTCTTGGAAAAGTTTGAAGAGCACCCGCTCGGTGAGACGGCGATGACGGTGGACGCGCCGGTGGGATCGGAAATCGCGGATTTGATCGGCATGCGTTTCCTCACCGCGCGTCGGCTGTTGCCGCTGCAAATGACGGATTACCTGTTTCGGCGCCAAGTGTTGATTCAGTGCGTGTTTTTCCTCGACCACGTGGGCACGGAGAAGTACGCCGAGCACGTCGTCGACGACGAGATCAAGGAGATGTCCGATCGCGCGATGGAACTGTTGAAACGCACGGGACCGGGCGCCGAGACGACGGCGACGCTCGTCTCGTCGCTGGTGGAGGACGAAGCCGGGTGGAGAAAATGGAAAGAGGACGGATGTCCGAGCTTTGAGAAACCGCCCATCGACTTTGAGACGGAACCGATGCCCGAGAATTACGATCCAAAGTACTCGCAGTGGCCGCCGGATCAATACCCGCCCTCGGATCCGAATCTCAAGCACGATTTCGGTTACGACGAACTCAACCGACTGTGGAATTTGGGCGACACGAGCGACGCGCTCAAACCGCCGACGTTGGAAGAGTTTTTCGGTCCGTGCATCATCGAGATGGACCCCGCGCAAGACGTCGAGGAGCAATACAGACGTGTGAACGATCCGGTGTTCCGTTGGCGAGCGCTGCGACTGATCTCCGCCGACCACATGCACCTGTTGCCGAAAATCACCGCCGAGGGATTGGAGAGCGTCATTCCGGAACTCTTGGGCGTGCCGGATCCGCGTCCGCCGAAACCGGAGAAGGAAAACGAGAACGAGGGCGAGGCGATGGACGAGCGACGAGACGTGCTCTCGACGAAGATTGAACCCATCGAAGGCGAGCTCGAACAACTCGCCGAGGAGGCGCGCGCGGCGTGCGCGGCGGCGACGGTGAACGCCCCCGAGACGACGGACGCCGCCCCGGTCGAGGACGCCATGGACACGGGCGCGGCGGACACCGACGACCAGGCGCCCGCCGAGGCGGAGGTGGAGGCGGAAGCGACGCCGATCGAGGAGAAAACGCCGGAGGTGAAGACGGAGAAACCGGTCGAGGAAAAAGAACGCGCCGAGGCGACGCCGGAGGAAAAACTGGCGACGACGACGACGACCGAGGAAAAACCGGCGACGACGACGCCAGATTCGGACAAACGCGCGGACGGACCGAGTCAACGGCGAGACGATCGTCGTGGACGAGGCGGACGAGGCGGACGAGGCGGACGAAGCGGACGAGGCGGGCGCGGAAGAGATTACCGAGACCGCGAGCCTCAACAGCAGGCGCGCGCGGTGCGTCCGCCGCCGCGGCAACAGGCGCCCTCGCCGCGAGACCATCACCAACCTCGTCGCGACCAGCCCGTGGTGCGAGGCGGTCGCCAAAACCCACCGCCGCCTCGGCATCAGGACGACCGCTCGCGGGGACCGCCTCAAAATCAAAGGGACGGGCGGGAGCGACAGCAGCAACCGCGCCGACAGCAACCGCCGCCGCCGCCGCCGCAGTCCAATCTCGGGAAACGTCGACGAAGCGACGACGACGGTGGACGCGGCGGCGGCGGTGGGCCGCACGACGCGCCGACGCAACACGGCGGTCCGCGAGCGAGAGGGAATCAGGGGCAAAGATACAATAACCGCAATAACCGAAACTATAACAATAGAAGTAGACGATAGAGAACGACGACGACGAATGTACACGAATAAACGATAGCTTTGATTCAAGGTTTCGCGAAAAGCCTGCGGTATCTTACAACAAATGCGCGAATCACTCGCTCGCGCTCTCCGATCCCTCGTCGCTGTCGTACGCGGCGAAAAAGCCCATGTCGGGACGCTCCCGGCGATGCTCGTCGGCGACTTTTTCGCGAGGCGGCGGCGCCGTCTCCGCGATTTTCCTCTCGTCCTCGTCCGCCTCGTCGTCCACGGGTGGTAACGACGCCAGAGCCGCGCGTTTATCGACCACTTTCACGCTCTCGTCCACCCACGGAAACATCCAAAGCGCCTTCGTCGACCCGGCGTCGGCGAAAAAGTCGTTATTGACGAAGAATCGAAACAGTTGCAACAACCGCCCCTCGTCTCTTCGAATCTCCTTGTCCAAGAGCTTCTTCAACAGCGTCTGCGGATTCCCACCCTCCACCGACGTCGTCTTTTTCTCCGCGAGTTCGTGCTTAAACGGACACCTCGACCCGGATTTACACCTCCCGCGCGCGAAGAATCGACAGCGTTGATCGCTGCTCGGCGCCGACGCGTGCTTGAAATCGCACGCGGCGCCCTTGCGACACCCGCCCTGTAACCAAAATCGACACACCTTGGTCGACGCCGCGCCGCCGCCCTCCGTCGTCGGCGGCGGCGGCTCCACGACGCCGTCGCCGTCCTCTCCGATTTCCTGCGACGCCTCAAAGTGTCCCATCTCGCGTTGTTTCGCTAAAATTTCCCTCAACCGCCGCCGACGCGCCTCACTCGCGCGTTCCTCCTCCCCCGCCTCCAACTTTGCCCTGACGTTACGATCGCTCGGCCAGTGTTTCGCGCGTTCCTCGCGATACTTGCGCACGTCCTCGGACAAACGCGTCGGGTCCGCCGGTCGCAGTTCCGAAACGTCGGCGGCGGCGGAGTCGTTCGACGCCGACGTTCGTCTCTTTTTGGTGGCCGACGCGTCCATCGCCGCGCGCGCGCGTCCAAGAGACGTCCCCGTCGACGCCGTCCCACCCCCACCCGTCCCCATCGTCGTCGTCGTCGTCGTCGTCCCGGCGTCGCCGCCGCCGTCTCGCGCGCGCGCCGTCCCGACGCGCGTCGTCTCCGGTGCGCCCGCCACGCGATACCCACCCCCACCCGGCGCCCCCGGCGGGACGTACGCGCGCGTCGACGGCGTCGGCGTCCACATCGCCGCGTGGTGCATCGCGCCCACCGTCCCGGGCGTCGTCGTCGTCGTCGACGCGAGGTGCGCCGCGCCGTCGATTGTAATGTACGCGGGACACGCTCCCGACGCCACCCACGGCGGCGGCGGCGGCGGCGGCGGCGGCGGCGGACGCGCACGACGACGCGCGTTCGCGTCATTCGACGACATGTCCGCGCGACGCGTCGAATTCGTGCGCGCGCGTCGGCGTGTGACGGTTTCATGAGCGATTTCATCAATTCGCGCTCGGCGGCGTCGAAAAAGCGCGGCGGCGAGCGGCGAGCGGTCGAGACGTTTGCGCGAGACACACACGCATACACAAACTCTATGATATATAACTCCTAAAAAACGTTTCTACGCCGTTCTCGCCGCGCGCGCGATCCTCTCCTCTCGACTCACCGCCGTCTCGACGACGGCGTCGGCGACGGCGTCGAAACACGCGCGCGCCTCGGGCGGCGACGCGTCTTTAAACCGTTCGATTCCCATCATCCCACCGTCCAACACGCGTTCGCGGTAATACCGCGCGCGACGCACCGCCTCCTCCGCGCCGTCGATATCTCGAGGCGGTGGACGCAGGGTCAATCCGTGTCCGTGTCCGCCCTCGCGCCGCGCCGCGCGTCTCGCCGACGCCGCGGCGACGGACCCGCCCGTCGGCACGGCGACGCCGAGCACGACGAGCGCCCGCGAGTGATCGATCGATGGCACGTACGCGCTCGCGCGTAACGTCTCTCGACCAAACTCGGTCGTCATCGCGTCCTCGTCGTCGTAATCGACGCCCGCGCGTCTCGCGGCTTCGCACAACGCGAGTCCCGGCGCGCACGCGTCGACGATTTTCCCGCCGACGTCGAGCCACGCGCGCGCGCGCGCCTCGCGTCGTCTCTCCCCCGTGTCCGCGTCGTACGTCGTCACCGCGGCGTACCCGACGACGATGTGAATCTCTCGATCGTCCCCGTTTCGTTCGATGGCGCGTTTCAACGCGAGCGCGACGAGCAACGACCCGTCCTCGTCGTCCAGTCCGCTCTCGCACGCCGCATCGATGGCGCGCGCGACGAGGGCGCATATTTTCCGATCTCGCACGCGCATCGTCGCCGACGACGTCGCCACCGCGTACGCGCAATCCGCGAGCGACGCCGTGTACGAAATCGGCGACGCCCGCGCGATCTCTCGCGCCAACGCGCGTCGTCGCGCGTCGTCGTCGTCGTCGTCGTCGACGACGTCGGACGTCGACGCGATGCGTTCACCGCGCGCGTTCGAGTCCGCCACCGCCGCGGGCGTCACGTCACGCCGCGCGCGTCGACGATGACGATGACGATGCGGACGTTGCGGATGATGATGCGAAAGACGACTCTGAATCCTCGTCGTCGTCGTCGTCGCGACCATGGTCGTCACCGCCCGTCGTCACCCGACGAACCGAGGAGACGCGTCCTCGTCGCGCGGCGTCGGCGTCGACCGCGCGCGCGTCCCCTCGCGCGTCGTCGTCCGTCGTCGTCCGTCGTCCTCGACCGTGTCGTTATTCGATTTTGGGAATAATCCCATCATATTCTTCATCACACTATATACTCAGAGACCGTATTAAAACATAACATTTCCCTAACGACCGACAACCCACGCGGGACCGCGAGTCGGGGGATAGAATAAGGAACGAACGGGCGAAGGTGAGTACTTAGTACATTACATCTATAAGTAGCCGAACACATCCGTATTCGAGTCCGATTTTGGGTAGTAT
>Ga0181570_10004065_pt1 | contig 10844 bp, 8 predicted proteins | sample 101ome_18_FD_148667 | JGI IMG/M metagenome (GOLD analysis project Ga0181570, IMG submission 148667) | Coastal salt marsh microbial communities from the Groves Creek Marsh, Skidaway Island, Georgia - 101406AT metaG (spades assembly) | ecosystem: Environmental > Aquatic > Marine > Intertidal zone...
ATCTCTTCGCGCTTCTTCAACTCGACCTGTCTGATTTGCAACGGATCTATCAAGTTTTGCTGGAATTGGAACCCATGACGCAACGCATCGTCTGAATGAGCTTCTAGTCTTTTTTTTTCTTCATCCGTTAAATGAATACCGCCCCGTTCAAAGTCTTGTCTGAGCGTTTGGGCAACCCTTCTTAACTCCTCCGTTTGCGACCCATCTTCTTCCAGGTTTGCGTCAATAAGACTTTGGTATAAGTGCACGTTTCCGTTCAAAGCTTGCACGAAATTTTGCAATTTCAAGTACGTTCTTTCCGCAGCTTGTACGAACTCTCGATCAGGATGTGTATTGCGGCATAGTTCAGCGACATCTACTACGGCACATATGGTGTCTGAAATCTCATCCAGTTGATGGACGATATTTTTCTCTCTCCACGTCCCAATTTTGTCTTTCATAACAGTAACGTCCCCTTCAGCATTGCCGCGGCACCCCTGAACAACCTTTTCGTTTTGCGTTCTTTTAATATCACTGATGATATCATTTACTCTATCAATGGCATCTACGGCTAATCGTTCGAAATCCCTTGGTGCTTGCAAGCCAACTAAGCCGTATAGTCCACTTTTTTTTTGGTCGTTAACAGAACGTCGCAGCTGCGTCTGCTCTTGCTGAGGGCGATAAAGTCGAGAAGAAGAGGAAGAGGAAGAGGAAGGAGACAAAGTTGAAGTCGAGATGGATGAAAGAGATCGCAAGAAACGTCGATGACGATAACGATTCATGTTTCTTTCTTCGTTCTGTCGCTTTTTTTTCGACAAATTAGATTGCTAGTTTGCTACCTAGGTCGCTTCGTCCCTATGTTCCTATACTCGCTAGATAGTACTGTTCGTAAAAAACTTTGTAATCGCTATCTGCGAATATCAATCGATCCGGGCTCTTCCAGAACTGACTGAAAAATATAGTTTTGAAACTCCAACATATTAAGCTAATCTCGCCTGTTGTTTCACGCGATTAGTAGTGAAATACAAGTCGTCGTAGGACCTCAAAAGTGGATCGTTCCGCGCAGGGGAAAACCAGCTTGCCTCCCGAAAAGTTTGTTGCAACCAAAACATATCTTCATCCAAAACGAACAAGCCAACGTTTGAATGAGGAAGTGAAATAGAAGATTTCATGGCTAAAATCTCCGCCACACACTCTTCTGCAAAGCATTCTGGATAGTCGATGAATTCGTTCACGAATTCCGTAGTTATCCCTCGCGAAACGATGATTGGCCACAAGTCTTCATACAAACGCTTTCGTATAAATTTTCCTCCCTGAGAAACGCTGACGACAGCCTTCATTAAGTTAAGATGAACAGTTTTGTGATAATGCAGTCGAAACGACTGGACGAGGTGTGGCCAAAGATTATGCACTGATGGCAGCACGTTTTCCTCTTTTATTGAAGAAATATTCGACAGAGCCTTTGCAATAATCTCCGCCGCAAGCGAACGTACTTTAAACTCAAAGCTCTCCAACAGTGCAGAACTGTATAGAAGTATATCCCGAGCAATGGAAGCATTGTCACTTTTGCAAACGAATAAAATCTGTTTGAAACAATTCAACAAGACAACTGCGTGTTGCGAGAATAACTTTCTACTTCTCTTCGTTACTCTCAACGTTTGTTGCAGAGAAACGCTCAAAGGTTCCTCGATGAGTGCATCGATTGCATTTTTGTTCTTTGAACTCAATCGCAATACCGTGCCAAACAACTCAGGAGCACGAGGATATTCATCTAGATGTCGTAACTGGCGAACAAGGAGATCAATAACAAAGTCACAGTTCTCGGAAATGAGCTGTGCGGCACTGTCATAATTTGCGCTAGCAGCAACAGATTCCAGGGCACGTCGTGCAACTTCCGATGTGGTTTTCTCACTGCCTTTGTCTGTAACATGACCAGAGTATTCTAAGAGCACGCGGAGTACTTTCGTAAAAAACGTCGTGTTTTCAATATGATTAGGTCCGAGGATATCAGCGGCGATGGCGAGTCCTTCGAGAAGTAATTCTTTCTGTCGTTGAAGTTCGCGACTATCGTTTGAGGAGAGTGAGTCCAATCTTGAGACATACTCGTCGATAATCAGACTGCGCGCAACTTTTTTAGACGACACGTTTTGGGACGCCGCAGCTCCACGTAAAATTTCGTTTGCAACGAAAATATAGGTCGCAATAGCTCCATCCTGGAAACTCGATATTGATGTCACGACATCGCTCATTAAAAGTTCGAAAAATTTTGGATTTGAGACTGCACCAATCTTTCTCAGAAGAATTTTACTAGAACCACCCTGTGCTAACGCATGTACAAGTCCCCGTCTTGTTGACGTGCTCGACAAAAGTAAAAGCGAAGTTTCGTCTCCTCCTAGTAAATTAATCGTTGCTAAAGCTCTCATTTCCTTTTTTTGATGAAAGGAGCTAGGGCAGGATTCTGAAGTGCTAGAATCGACTCCTAAGTCTGCTTTCAATATGACTTTTACCATTTCAAGCGGGATGAGATTCTTCTCTTTCAATTGTACGATCTCACCTTTCGCAAACATCGATACTAATTCCCAGGAATCATGCGATAAACTCAAAAGCGTCTCCAGGAGTATTCTTTGACTCTCTGGAAGGGTCTCTTTGCAGTGTTCGAGAACTGTAGCGGAGAAAGCCGCGCAGGCTTTCCTCACCGTCGCATTAGCGTGGTTCGCAAAGATTGGTATGGTAGAGTTCAGAACAGAAGTCACCTTAGAAACCGTATCATCGAACCATTCTTTTGAGTATTTGATCGCAAAAGGCGTAGTAGTATCAACGTTAGAAGATGGATAATTTGCCAATTCACTTTGAATCCAATCTTCTCGACGACTAGCATCTCGTGATAAAACGCAGCAAATAATCTCACTCAAACAATATAAACACTGCTCAACTGCCAAGTCGTCTATCCACTCGTTTCTACTGCTGTGTAATAGTTTAACTAGGCCACTGACAATACCAGGTAAGAAAAACGCTAGCGTTGAAACCTTACGTTTCGCGCAGCGCACGAGCTCAAATACTACTCTCAAGGAGGACTGACGAACTTTCTGACGGTTGGTGTTTTTTTTTCCGCCAGATGCCAACTCGAGCAAACTACTAAACGCGAAACCCAAAAACGACGGATCAATACCCGTCTTCCTCGTAGCGTGAGGAACAGCATTCACCTGCTTCAAAATCGTTAAGATGGCACCATTTGCTGCTAGCAGAAGTTCTTCTGTATCCTTCACTTTGGGAACCTGGAGAAGCGAAATCAAGTTTTGTAGAAGCAGATATTTTTCTTCCTCTTCCTCCTCCGATGGAGAAGAAGCGCACGAGGACGACGTGATGTTCTTGCCGAAAGACTTCAAAACGTTCTCTAGAACTCGTTTCCGTTGCGCTAGAGCTTTGTTGCTGATGTTGATGTTTTCATCGTTGTAAAATTCTTGAAGCTCTGACTGTATTATAACGAGCGCCACATCCATGTCAATTTGAATCTCCTCGTTCTCTTCCTCTTCGTCTTCGTCTTCTCCGTCTCCTCCTCCTCCTCTTCCTCCTCCTCGTTCTCGTTGTTGTCCCGTGTAAAGCGAGGAGCTCATCTCGCTCCTCTCATGGCTGCGTTGTATTAAAAAAAAAGAACAAGCGCGTCTCTTCTTTTGGACTCTGTACTTTTACTCTTTTGGGGAATCGTTCGACACCACCACCAACCGACCGTGGGTCTGGCAAATGGCCAAATGCAGAAATTTTTAGGGCACAGGGGCGGGAGGCGAAAGAATCAAAGAAAAGAAACACATAAAAAAGAAAGTAAAAACAGAAAGTAGCGTTTCGAAGTCGTGTAATGGGTTTATGAGAAGATAAAGAAAAGATGCGTCTTTCATGTAGTACACAACAACACGGTTCTCTGTCAAGGCTTCCTCCTTTTTCCTCCTTCTACTTGCTCTCACTTTATATCAGTTGAACGGCGGCGATGGAAGGAATCTTCTCGCGAAGCTTTTGCGTGACCGCGACGCGTACGGTCATGACTTTCGCAGCTGGTCCCGTGAGTTTCACCTTCACAATCGGTGCATCGACTTCGACCAACTCGAGCTCTCCACCTCCTGTGCCGGCTAAGTACGGCCTTATTTCATCCAAAGTTGCTTCGATGTTTTCCTCCGTCAACTCTAATCCTTCCTCCTCGTCCACGATTTGCACGACTTCCTGAATCTCTGGGATTTTTTCCATCAAGCGGCGCTCGATACCCATTCTCATCGTCACCGTGGAGCTCGGGCAGCTTCCGCAGGCACCTTGCAATCTCAATTTAACCACTAATCCGTCTATTTCAACCAGCTCAACGTTTCCGCCATCTGAGATTAAATACGGTCGAACTTCATCTAAAACTTTTTCTACGTTATCGCCTGTCAACTCCAAGGTTTCACTGACGGAAGAAGCGGATTCTCCTCCGGCTCTCGTCGTCCGTTTCTTACCTTCTCCTGTTCCTCCAAATTTTACGCCTTGCAATAGCGATACTTTTTGTTGTCGATGCAAAACGTTCGCGCTGCGATGGTACGAGGTGCTCGCGGAGGAGAGAAGGCACCCGCGAGAAGGAAACGTGACCGAGTTCATAAGAGTGCACGTATATAATTTTTTTTCTTCTTTTTTTTTTGTGTGGCAGTGTTTGGTTCTTTCCAAACTCGATAAAAGCGCGACGCTCCGCGCACGTTCCACGTCCCGTATGACATACTCCGCTACTCCCGTTCTTTTGGTCTTCTGGACGTCGGAGTTTGCTTTTCCCTCGCGTTAAAAAAAAAGAAAGAAATAAATTCATGTTGAACACGTTTTGTGCGCGAGCGGCGAATAGGACGGTCTGCGTCGGTAAGAATGTGAGCAGCAGCGGCGGCGGCGGTGGGAGAACAACGCGCTCAACGACGACGACAACGACATCATCATCATCATCATCATCATCATCATCATCATCATCATCTTTGACGTCGTCCTCCTCCTCCTCCTCTTCGCGATTCTTCTACGATGGTTCCTCTTCAACATCGCTTTCTCCTTCTTTTTCTCGTGCTTGTGGTAATGCGGTTTGGGTGAGGACGAGACAGCGAATTTCTTCGTCTTCTTGGTCGTCGAGAAAAGGGAACACTTTTTGCCGGTTTTCGACGGTCGCGGCTCGCACGAGCTCTTCAAGCAACAACGACGAGGAGAGCGAAACTAGGAAGCAATCTTCTCAGATAGCACCCGTGATATTACAAAACCGCCTTGTTCGACCTGAGCGCTTTGCGGTTCAAAGAAACTTCTCCTCCTCTGGTGCTGCTACCGTGCCTCCACCACCTTCTACGAATTCCGCGAAAGATGAAAACGGGCAGACGACATCGACGCTGGTGCTACACAATACCATGTCAAGGAAGAAGGAAATTTTCAAACCTCGCGCGGAGAATGGAAACAAAGTTCAAATGTATGTCTGCGGCGTGACCGTGTATGATTATTCTCACATTGGTCACGCTCGCGTCTACGTAGCTTTTGATGTCTTGTATCGCACGTTACTACAGCTCGGGTACGATGTAACTTATTGCAGAAACTTTACAGATATAGATGATAAAATTATTAATCGTGCGAATGAATCTGGCACATCTTGCGAGGAGTTGACGGAAAAGTTTATACGTGCGTTTCACGAGGACATGGAAGCACTCGGGTGTTTACGACCAGACTTGGAGCCTCGGGCAACGCAGCACGTTGATGATATAATAGATTTAATCTCACGGCTTATTAGAAAGAATCACGCGTATGCAGTCGATGGTGACGTATACTTTTCGGTCGACTCGTTATCAAAGTATGGATCTTTATCTGGTAGAAATCAAGAAGATAATCGTGCGGGAGAGCGGGTGGTGGTTGACGGCAGGAAGAAAAACCCGGCTGATTTTGCTTTGTGGAAAACAGCAAAGCCAAATGAACCTGTTTGGGAATCTCCTTGGGGTAACGGACGTCCGGGATGGCACATTGAGTGCTCTGCTATGATAGAAAAACTTCTCGGCCCAGTAATTGATATTCATGGAGGCGGTCAAGATCTCGTGTTTCCACATCACGAAAACGAACTCGCTCAATCGAGTGCTGCATGCGATTGCGAAATACACAAGTCCGAAGATAAAAAGTTTGTGAGGTATTGGGTTCATAATGGATTTGTAAAAGTTGACTCTGAGAAGATGTCAAAGTCGCTTGGCAACTTCTTCACAATTCGTGAGGTTTTGGCGCGATATCATCCGATGGTTCTACGTTTCATGCTCTTAAGTGCTCACTATCGAGCGCCGATAAATTACACACAAAAAGCTCTCGAGGAATCCTCTGATCGGTTATACTATATTTATCAAACACTTTTGGATGCTCACGCTGCTTTGGAGCTCAAAGATGAGGAGGTTCGAGCTGAACTGGAAAATTCCAAGCTTAAGTTATCTCCACTAGCAGCAGATGCGAAGAAACTGGCAGAGGAAACAAAAGTCAGCGTTGTGCAAGCTCTTTACGACGACTTAAATACGCCGCTTGCAATAGCTTCATTGTCGGGACCATTAAAGACTACGAATGATTTTTTGACGACAAAAGCCGGGAAAAAAGCTGTTGGCCGGCTTTCTGCTTTAAGCTCCCTTGTGAAGGAGTTGGAAAACACTTTGTCAATTCTTGGTTTACCAATAGGTGTCGATAAGAGCACTTCCATTTTAGCTGGACTTAAATCTCTGGCCCTCACGCGTGCTGGATTAGGAGAGGAAGACTTAGAAGCGCTAATGGTTCAACGAGCAAATGCTCGCGCGGAGAAGAATTTCGAGGAGTCCGATAGAATAAGGGAAGATTTAGCTTCGAAAGGAATAGGCTTGATGGATGGCGGTGGCGATGCGTGGAGACCAATTGTTCCAGCGAACATGTGATATTATCATTCTAGTTAGTTTACAACACTACGAAAAAACAAAATCTTCTACATCTTTTGCGAGGGTGCATTTCCCACTCTCATATTTCACTAGCTTGTTAGGGTCAAACGCGTTTAATGCCTGCAATAATTCCTCTGGCCTCGTCCACGCAACGTGTCCCAAAGATGCCAACGTTTCCGCCAACTCTACCTGATGGTTATCCATCAGGGATTCATTCACGACGACTAGCGTAGGTTTTCCCAACGATAACGACTCGAAAACGCTACCAGCGCCGGCGTGTGAAATGACCAAAGATGCGTCCTTTAAAACGCCATCTAAAGAAGGAAGAAACTCAACTACGTCAACCTTAAAAAAAGTTCTCCGAGCAGAAGTAGAGCTTCTTGACGAAGTTGAAGTAGCAGAAACTACGTGCTTCGGCACGTACGCACCTCTTCCGCGTTGGATTGTGAGAGAATCGTACCCTTTCTCGATGAGCGTTTGGATCAACTCCTCGGAGTCCATAGCTTCGACGAGCGCATCGAACGATGTCGTGCCCACGGTGACAAAAACGTTCCTCTTCTTCCTCTTTTGTCTAACAGTGTCATGCGATTCGTCCATTTTCGTGCCCATTTCCGCGCGAGTGCAATTTCTTCTCTAGCACCAATACCGGGGAAAAGGAGAAGTAAATAAGGACGCCAGCTCCTGTTCTATGCTATCACTCTTCTCGCGCCATGAAGTTCGCAAGCTCTTGTTTTGGCACTTTTTTGAAGAAACTCTCTCACTATGCATATTCAATCAGAGTCAGGAGTAGTGTCGAACTTTCGCGTTTTTTTTTCTACTATAATTTCTGTGTGGGTGGGTGCGCAACACCCATCGCTCGGGTTCGTTCCATCACCGCATAAAAAAAAGCGCAACGATGTCATGGCAAACGACAGCTAATGACCGTCTCTCTGATTTTAAAGAAAACGCGCTAGAGAAAATGAGCAGCAGCAGCAGCAGCAGAAAGGGCGACAAAGCGAGGAATGATGAAAACGACGCCGAGGAAGATGGCAAAGTCGAATCGTTGTTGTTAAAAAATCTGTCTCCTCCCCCGAACGATGACGATGAAGAGAACGGTGCGAATGAAAACATCTTCAACAGTTGTTGCAGAGTGTTGAGGGGAGAGAGTTGCAAGAAATTTGGGCTCTGCTGGCTCTTACTTCTTTTCTCCTTCTTCATGGTTGGAACCGTGCTTCTATTTTGGGAAGATATGCACGCGAATAACGGAGCAGCAACGATGGGAAGGCCTCTTGTGAGCGACGCTGCTGACGAAAATTTGGCCGAGGAAGCCGAGGAGTTTGGCACTACTATCACAGAACTAGCAGAAGAACTGAAAGATGAAGCTTTAGAAGCAGAAGTAGTGGATCCGGCAGCGTTCCAAAGGTAAGCAACGTTGATGCCAAAGGAGTAGAAGAATAGCGCCTATATTCGTGTACCATACAAATTCTTATTCTTATACAAACTGTGTACTTATTCCCTACACGCGACTTGTGAGAAAGAGCTGAAGTGGAAGTTGCACACAGGCGGCAATTAAAAACACATAATTTGCTCCTTTCGAGTGACTGTAACCACCGTTTGAATTGTACCCGCTACCGCTGTTATTTTGACTTGCTCGATTCCTCGCTTCGCTAAATGTTATTCTCTTCATCGTTTTGACTATAAATATCGAGCTTGCTAACGATCCCCACGCTATGGATGTCCAACCAAACCATCCTTTTATGCTTTTCAGAAACAAACCGCACGATGCGAGAAGAAAAGTGTAACCTGTGTAACTTAATACGTCTAAACTAGAAGCAGTATTCCCAGCTCCACAACTCCGGAGGGATATCACGAGAAATACCCAATGGCAAAACCATGCTAGACTCGCCCACCATGCATGTTTCGCGACAGAATCCGGGGTGAAATTTGAAAAGATGAAAGATTGACGGAAGCAGCAGAGCAACACGTACGTCCAATACGAACAGAAAGGAATGAACAAGTCTGGGGCATGTACATCCGCTCGAGGTGGCTTGTATCGTAGCCCAACTGAATGAACATTCTCCGAAACTCGGGCCCAACTTCCGCGAGCTAAGAAAGGACACAATATGAGCCGTATTTTATGAAAGCAATACGTTTCTGAAACATCAAAGTACACACGAATGCCCTCGCTCGTGAAGTACCTTCGCATAAAATTTGAGCCGGAAGATACCAGCTTTTCTCCGTAAGCTCCTAAGCCAGCTCTGGCCAGAGAATTTGGACTGGTTGGAAAGAACGAATTTTCTCCTACGCTATTGTTTCCCCAGTGCTGATTCATGGGCGCGTGATTACGTGGACTCATTTGTCCGTGTTGTTGTTGTTGTTGTTGTTGTTGTTGTTGATATTGCTGATAGTTTAGTTGTTGTTGATGGTGATGCTGCTCGAACGCGGGGAAAGTGAGAAGAAGAGAAGGTGGTGAGAAAACATGTAATCATAAAACGAAAGGCACACGCGCAGCTTTCGTTCGTTTAAAAAAAATCAACGCGCGTGTAAAAAAAAGCGAAGGTGTGCGCGTGCGCACGCGACAAAAGAGAGAGAGAGAGAGAAAACATTCACACTCACCATCATGGGAGGATTCTCCGCCGCGGAGGGCCACCCTCCGCCGTTCATGTCTTCCTTTATGGAAAAGAGTTTCTTTCAAAAACGCTGATTTTTTGAAGAAGAAAACACTCCCCCCAGACTCGATTGAAAGGCAGAAAAGGCTGAGAAAAGGCCTGTGAAAAAAAAAGGAAAAAAAGAACAACTTTCATCTATCCCTCCTCTGCGTCAGAACAAAAAAAGAACAGCACGTAAAAGTCGACCGCTTCGTTCAGATATCACATTCATTCATTCATTCATCCATTCAGGAGCGAGACTGAGTGCGATATATATTTAGACAGAAATTTGGATAGAGGCGAATAGAGCGAGAGAAAGATTTGTTTTTCCTTGTCGTGCTCATACACATTTTTACAACAAGACCGAGGAAGAGAAAAGAGACCTGCGATCCGAATCGTTGAAAGTTTAGCGCACTTATAAAAAATGGTTGCAGCTTCTCTCGCGAAACGCGCGATTTCTGAATTGTTCACGCAGCAAGTTCGCGCTCCAACTATGAGTGGCTCAGCTGCCGAGGCCAAAAGACGCTCGATTTATTTCTTCAGAGATATTTGCAGAGTGAGTGCTTTTCTTTTTTATTCGTCCTCTGCTCTTCTTTCAGCCCGCCCGGAACAAATCGAGGGGCTTTTTCCTTTTCGTCTTGCATCCAACAATGACGACACTCACTCATTTCTACTTCAATCTTCTTCCCGCTTTCACTGACGCCGTGACTCTTTTACACCCACCGACGATTACCAGTTAATTCCAGCGATTATGCTTGAGTATAACTTGGATGAAGTTACTACAAAGGCAGCGTTGCGGACGCAACTCGCGAACAAGTGGCGGGTTCAAGTTGGAAGCGAACCGCAAGATGTAGACATGTTATTATTCAAAGGGAACGAAGAGCTGACAACGGTGATGTCACATCATTACAATCGTCATCATCTCATCAGTAAATACGTGCAGCCAGAGAGCAATAAGAGAGATGCGAAAATATCCTCGCATACACGTAGCAAGTTCGTGAACGACTTCCTAGCCAACTAAACTTTTAACTTGATTTTTGTACTTCTATAAATCCTCCGTGAAATGTAAACCTACCTACTCACATTGTTTCTGGCGCGCGCATCACTTCGTATGCTGCGCAGATAGATAGCCCCTAGCTTCTTTGACTTGAAAGGCTTTTCATAGCCCTGGAATTTTTTCCTGTTTTTTTAGAATGCCGGTTCGCCTCCAATTTTGATCTCGGGCTTCGCTTTTGTGCCTGTCTGTGTTTGCTTATGTTTATATATTGCGACGGTACATTATTATAAATTTTTACGAAGTATCGAAAGAATGAAACAGTGCGTGTATGCG
>Ga0181570_10004067_pt1 | contig 10842 bp, 10 predicted proteins | sample 101ome_18_FD_148667 | JGI IMG/M metagenome (GOLD analysis project Ga0181570, IMG submission 148667) | Coastal salt marsh microbial communities from the Groves Creek Marsh, Skidaway Island, Georgia - 101406AT metaG (spades assembly) | ecosystem: Environmental > Aquatic > Marine > Intertidal zone...
ATCCCTCTAGATCAAATCGGAGTCATCACCGGGCCCTGTCATGCCGAAGAAGTGGCCCTTGAACGCTTGTCGTATTTGACTATTGCTTGTATGGACCGAACCATCGCCCTAACGATGGCGACCGTGCTAAAATCGACCTATATCCGTACCAAAATTTCTAACGATATCATCGGTACCGAATATGCCGCCATGCTTAAAAATATTTATGCAATCGCCGCGGGGGTAGCCCACGGTTTGGGGTATGGTGACAATTTTCAAAGCGTGTTGATGAGCAACGCCATCCGTGAAATGAAACGTTTTATCAAAGATGTATATAAGATGAAACGCAACATCAACAACTCGGCCTATTTGGGGGATCTATTGGTGACGGGCTATTCTACGTTTAGCCGAAACCGCAGTTTGGGAAATATGATTGGTAAAGGCTATAGTGTGCGTGCAGCACTTTTAGAAATGAATATGATTGCCGAAGGCTATTATGCGACCCAGTCTGCCGTTTTGATTAACAAAAAGTATAAAACCCGTATTCCTATCATCAACGCGATGTACGGCATCCTTTATGAAGGGAAAAATGCCGCGCGTGTATTTGCCAAACTGACCAAAAAGCTCAACTAGATCGTCGCCTTAAACTGTTCTAAAAAACGCATATCGTTTTCGTAGAACAGGCGAATATCCCCAATTTGGTACAACAGCATTGCAATTCTTTCGATGCCCATTCCAAAAGCATAACCTGAATATTCGTCAGGGTCAATTCCGCAGTTCGAAAGTACGTTGGGGTCGACCATGCCACAGCCCATGATTTCGAGCCAGCCGGTTCCTTTGGTGATGCGGTAATCGGTTTCGGTTTCTAATCCCCAATAGATATCGACTTCGGCACTGGGCTCCGTAAAGGGAAAATAGGAGGGTCGTAGGCGAATTTTGGACTTGCCAAACAAGGCTTTGGTAAAATAGAGCAGCATTTGTTTAAGGTCGGCAAAAGAAACCTCTTTGTCGATATACAAACCTTCCACTTGATGAAACAAGCAATGGGCCCGCGCCGATATCGCTTCGTTGCGAAAAACACGCCCCGGAGAAATGGTCCGTATCGGAGGTGGATTGTTTTCCATATAGCGCACCTGGACCGATGAAGTATGGGTTCGCAACAAAATATCGGGATTGGTTTGAATAAAAAACGTATCCTGCATGTCCCTCGCCGGGTGATGCTCGGGGAGGTTAAGCGCTGTAAAGTTGTGCCAATCATCCTCGATTTCTGGTCCTTCGGAGAGAGTAAATCCGGCCTGTGAAAAGATCGCGATGATTCGGTTTTTGACGGTTTCTAAGGGGTGGCTCGCTCCCGATTGTAGGGGATAGCCCGAACGATAAGGATCCTGAATGATTCGGTGAGTGGGGGTGGTGCTTTTTTGAGCCGACAAGGTTTGTACTTTATCCGCTACTGCAGTTTTAAGTTGATTTAGCACCTGGCCAAACTCTTTTTTGTCCTCCGGAGCAATGGCCCTAAAAGCGGCAAAAAGATCATTTAGTATTCCTTTTTTTCCGGCGTATTTAATTCGAAATGCTTCGATCTCTTGCGGGTCGTTGCTGTCAAAGGCAGCGACGGTTTCGAGATGTTGTTTTACTTGCGCAATCATGGGTCAAAAATACAATCTCTTAGTCAATAAATCCTTTTTTTAAAAAGTAATCGACCAAGGCTTCTTTAATCAACAAACTTTGTTCTCCCGATTTTAGGGGCGGTAAGGGTGAGGTCAATTCAAAATGGGGCCAACCTTCTTCGTCAAAAAAATCAAAACGGTAATACCCATAGGGTTCTAATACCGTACATATACCGATGTGCATCAAGTTGACATTATCGTCTTTTTTGAATCGGCGATGCAATTGCCCCAACTCTTGCAGCCCAACCAAATACAACACCCCATCGACATCCATTGGTGCTCCTTCGGCAAACTTGGCCGCGAGCTTGTCCAGGAGCATCTCCCAACGGGTTTTGAGCAAGGGATCTCTAGAAGTCATTTTTGGCATCCATCAAAGATACTCGTTTTATCAGATTAACTACCTTTAAACAAATTTGAAGCATGCAAACCTTAGACGTTATACTCGGCATTTTTCTCCTCTATGGATTGGTTAAGGGTTTTGTTAAAGGACTGGTGAATGAGGTAGCCGCTCTTGTGGCCCTTTTGTTGGGGCTTTGGGGGGCGTTTTCACTGGCCGATCATTTTGTGCCGCTGGTCACTGCTCGTGTTGATATCGCTCCCGAATACATAAAAATAGGGGTCTATATACTGCTTTTTGTCGGCATCGCCTATGGCGTTTCACTGATTGCACAGGCGGTAACAAAAGTGCTAAAGATAGTCGCTTTGGGGTGGCTAAATCGTTTGGCAGGAGGGCTTTTTGGTGTGCTTAAATGGAGTTTGATTTTCAGCGCTTTATTGATTGTTTTGGAGCAAATTAATGGGGTGGTTACGGTGGTCAGTCCCGGGGTCATTCAGCAGTCAGTGCTTTATCCGATGATATCGGCTTTGGGCGATCTGCTCTTTGATTGGGTGGGAGAGCAATCGGTTATTCCCAACCAACTTATCTAGTTATAACAAACGAATATTGGCCGCTTTGACCCAGCCTTCTGCCCCGTTGGCGATTCTGATTTTTTGCCAATCTTGTAACCCATCCAACACTTCGACTTTGGTTCCTTCGTGGAGCAAAAATTGAATTTCGGCCCGGTCGTTGGGGGCTGCTTTGATTTCGATTTGTTCGTCAAATAAAATGCCGTACTGGGTGTTGTTCTGTAATTGAAGATGGTTGTTGGTGAGCAGGTAACTGGCCGTAGCCAAACTAAAAACAAAGAGGCTTACAATAAAGAGCAGGCGTTTGACACTCGGGCTGTTGCTCCACAAATAACCCGCAAAAAAGAGCACCGACAACCATACCAAAACCAATATCAATCCTGCCCATTGGTCGATGCCCAGTTGACGAATGGTGGCTTCTTTTAGACGGGCAAGGTCCGTCTGAGGAAGGACTTCGATGGTGTCCAAGTTCATGTTTTGGGCAAAGATGGCGTTATGCCGAATTTCTTGATCTTCGGGATCGAGCAACAAGGCTTTTTCGTAGTAGTAGATACTTTCGGCCACCTGGTTGGTTTTGTAGTAACTATTGGCTAAGTTAAAATACAGTGCGCTGCTGTGTTGCTCTTGCTCTAAAATTGCTTGATAAGCAGTAATGGCCTCTTGGTAGCGGGCTTCATTATAGGCTTGATTGCCTTGTTCAAAAAGATTAAGGGTGTCTTGGGCAATAGCCATTAGGGAGCTAAACCCTAGCAGAACGAATGTTAAAAATGGTTTCATGGGCGTAACTGTTTTTCGATACTATTCAGTAAGCTCCCTGCCTGGGAAAAATCTTTTTGAATTTCCAATTGCGTCACCGGAGTAAAACGGGCTAAATCACAATTTTCGAGCAATTGAATAAAGGCTGTCGCTTGCGCCTCCGGCACCCCTTTGGTTTGTAGCAGGGTTTGAATTTTATCCTTGCTGTAGTCGGTGGTTTCGAGTTTTACTTTGGCCTTCAGATAATTGTGCAATGCTCGTTCCAACGCCTCATAGAAAGCCGCTTTGTCTTTTTGGTTTTGTTTGGCTTCGGACAAATACTTACGAACCAGGCGTTGAGCCTTTCGCTGATTGCTCCCGACGGTGTCTTGAGCACGCAGCTTAAAGACACGTAGCAATAGTAGGAGCAGACCAAGTAGGACAAATGGAGCGGCCAACAGCACATAAAACAATTGGCTTCTAAAAAACAAGGGGCTGTTTATGGGCGTTAAGGCCCCTTTGAGTTTAATAAACTTAAAACTGTTTTCTTCAGGCAGGGCAATTCGGTTGGTGGCCGGCAATGCACTGGTGTTTGTATTGCCCGAAGGTCCTTCAAACACATTGACCAGTAGCTCTTGAGAACGGACCGTTTTATACGTTTCTGTTTGAGGATCAAAATAGCTAAAGCTAACGGCCGGAATCGGAAATTTACCTTGGTATTGAGGAATAATCGTATAGCGGTTTTCGACAGTCCCTTCCATCCCACGGAGGGTTACCTTAACGTCTTCGCTGTATTCGGGTTCGTAAACTTCCAAGCTGTTGGGGGTGGTGATTTTGGGCAATTCAAAGAGCTTTAAATTTCCGTTGCCCCGCACCTTGAGCGTTGCTTGAAATGATTCGGAGGCTTTGAGCAAATCCTTGTTGAGGAGTACATCAAAATCAAAGGTTCCTACTGCCCCGCTAAAATCTTTGGGTTGACCCGCTTCAGGCAGGGCACGTACATTGAGGGCTCTTTTGCCCGCGGTCACGGTTCGGTTGACTTGCTGGTATAAGATGTTGCCAAAAAAATCGCGGCGGTTGGTCGGGATTTGCACCACCACATTTAGGGCCAGAGGCTCCAAGGAAAGACGTCCGGATTTTTGGGGGTATAAAACATTTTTGCGCCATACCACCATATTGTATTCTTCGCCTTTATAGGTTCCTTTTTCAATTTTAAATTGTGGAATTTTTATGGTATGACTCCAAAAATCGGCAAAGGCAGGACTTTCTATTTCCCGGGCATCAGACACCTTAATGGGCGCACGGAACAGGAGTTTATACACCACCGAAAACCCTTCGTTTAGAAAAGGCGAACTGTTCGAAACCTCAGCAATTAAAAGTAAATTTTCGTCAGCCAAGTATTCGACATCATTATCTCCCCGAGGTCGCTCCACGGCATCGGTAACCTCAATGATGACCGGGGCTGTTTGGTAGCGCTCTCCGCCGATGGTGACTTGGGCTGCGCCAATGGTCAGACGGCCTTTGCTTTTGGGCGTCAAAAAATAGGTAAAGGCTTTGGAAAAAGAGCGTTTTCCGTTGATGTATGAATTTTGGGTAGATTGTTGTGGGCCGCCCACCACGCGAAATTCGGTAAAGGGAGGCGGACTAAAATTATCCCCGTTTTCATTCATCACAAAGTCAATCCTAAGACGTTCATTAAGCCCCAGTTTTTTCTTACTCACTCGCGCTTCAAAGCTGACTTGCCCCCAGAGGGGTATGAGCATTCCCCAACAGAAGAACAATAATAAGGAACCATAAAGTCTTTTCGCATTCGTCATGGGTCTACCAATCTTTTTTTCCTTTTACGGGAACTCCTTTTACTTTTTCGGCATTGACTTTATCCTGTACTTTTTTCTCTTGGTTGTTCATGGCTTCGAGCAAGTTTTTAATTTGCTCTGGGGAAAGTTTTCCTTTTTGGGGTTTTGGGGGCTGTTTGTTTTCTTTTGGCGGTTGTTGTTTATCGTTTTTAGGGCTTTTGGGTTCTTCGCCATCTTTTTCTTCGGGCTGACCTTGGTCACTTTTATCTTCATCATCGTCCCCTTCTTTTTGGTCGCTTTGGTCTTGGTTTTGGTCGCCCTTGTTTTCTTGGTCTTTTTCTTGGTCTTTTTCCTGGTCTTGGTCTTGGTCTTGGTTTTGCTGTTGGTTTTGGTCTTGATTTTGTTGGTCTTGTTGCTGTTTTTCTTTTTCGAGCAACTCTTTGGCCAGCGCGTAGTTATAGCGTGTCTCTTCATCGGCGGGGTTGTTGCGCAAGGCATTTTTGTAGGCTTCTACTGCTATGGCGTAGTCCTTTTTTTGCATCTGCACATTGCCCAAATTGTGAAAAGCCTGGTGTTTTTCGGCTTTATCGCTCGAATTTTTTTGGGTTAAAAAATACTGTTGCGCCGCCTCGTCATAGTGTGATCCTTGGTATTGGTTATTGCCCAGGTTGTAAAGTGCCTCTGTGCGGTTTGGGCTAAGTCCCAGGGCTTGGCGATAGTCTTTTTCGGCCGCTGCGAGCTGGTTGTTTTGGGTTTTTTGGTTACCCTCAACGATGTGGTTAACCACTTCGGGTTCGGTGGTTTGAGCCCAGCTTAGGGGAGCCATCAAAACAAATAAGACTAGGAACTTTTTCATGGGTTTACTTTTTTCTCATTCGATTCATTAAACAAATTCAGGCGGGTGATCCACTTGGTTTGGGTTTCAAAAACAATCATATCGATCAAAAATACAAGTAAGGCCGCAAACAAAAAGGCTTGAAACTGATCTTTGTAACTGACAAATTCTTTGGCGTCAAACTCTTTTTTGTCCATCGCCTGTAGGGTCTCCTGAACAAAGTCGAGCACCTGTTGGGTGTCGTTCCCATCGATATAGGCCCCGCCCGTGGCGATGGCAATTTCGGTTAGAGTTTCCATATTTCTTTGGGTGATGACCACCTCTCCCTCTGGGTCTTTTTTATAGGTTTCAATCACGCCATTGCGTTTAATTGGAATCGGGCCGCCGGATTCGGTCCCCACCCCAAACGTAAAGACTTTGATCCCTGCAGCAGCGGCTTGTTTGGCTGCAGCGGCCCCGGCCTCGGAATGGTCTTCCCCATCGGAAATCAGAAATACCACGCGGTTGGTTTGGGCTTCGTCGTTAAAATAGGATTGTGAAAGTGTAAGGGCGGCATCAATGGCTGTCCCCTGAGAGGAAAGCATTTCGGTATTGAGGCCCTTTAGGAACATTTTGGCCGCCCCATAATCGGTGGTGATGGGGAGTTGGGGAATGGCCTGAGCGGCATAGGCGATGATCCCGATTCGGTCACTGGCCAATTGGTTGATGATGGCCGAAACCAGGCGTTTGGATTTTTCTAAGCGGTTGGGGGCAATGTCTTCGGCCAACATACTTTTGGAAACATCCACCGCAAAGACAATATCGACCCCTTCTCTCTTGACGGTTTCCAATTCGGTGCCGATTTTGGGGTTCACCAGGGCGACCGTTAATAATACAAAGCCCAAGCTAATCAGTCCGATTTTAAAATAAGCCTTGATTCGGGATCGACCGGGGCTGAGGTAGTCGAGCATTTCAGGGCGAGCAAAACGCTGCTGGGCGCGCTTTTGCCATTGAGAAACCGCGATAAATCCTATCCATAAAATTGGTATAAGCAGTAATAAGTATCCGTAAAATGGTGCGTCTAACTGATACATCAAATAAAGCTTTTAAATAGGGTATTGCGCAAAAACCATTCCAAAAATAGTAACCCTAATGCCCACAATACCAAGGGGCGAAAGAGTTCTTGATAGTTGTAATATTTAAACTCTTCGACTTCGGTTTTTTCGAGTTTATTGATCTCGGCATACACCTCTTCGAGTTTTCGGTTGTCTGTTGCTCTAAAATATTGCCCCCCAGTGGTGGTGGCAATTTGTTTGAGTAATTCTTCGTCAATTTCGACCTTGGTCATCCCGTATTGAAATTGCCCGTTGGGTAAAATTCCAATCGGGGCGCGGGCTGTCCCATTGCTCCCCAAACCGATGGTATAGGTTTTGATATTGTACTCCACGGCCAGTTCGGCGGCAATTTTGGGGTCGATAAACCCTGAATTGTTTACCCCATCGGTAAGCAAAATGATGACTTTGCTTTTGGCCCGACTGTCTTTTAGGCGATTGACAGCGGTGGCCAGCCCCATACCGATGGCTGTTCCGTCTTCGATTAGGCCGTCAAAGCGAATCGAGTTCAGGCTATTGGTTACTATGCTTTTGTCACTGGTAATCGGTGTTTTGGTATAACTTTCCCCGGCATAAATCACCAGTCCGATACGGTCGCTCACCCGGTCTTCGACAAAAGTCCGTGCAACTTGTTTGAGGGCGTCGAGGCGGTTGGGCTTAAGGTCTTGGGCCAACATGCTGGAAGAAACATCAATGGCCATGACAATGTCAATCCCTTTGTTGGTGATGGTACGGGTCGATACATCAACGGTTTGAGGGCGGGCGAGGGCCAAGATGATAAGTGCCAAGGGCCCCAGACGAAACAACCAAAGCGCATAGCGCAACCGGGCCAAGAAAGAGCTTTTTTGATCAAATCCTTTCAGGGAGGACATTTTTAGCACGGCTTGGGTTTTGTTCCGTGTAAGATAGCTCAACAAGGCAATTACAGGAATGCTGGTCAGCAACCAGAGGTATTCGGGATTGGCAAATTGTATGTTTTCGAGCACCTTATAATTCTTTAATTAGATCAATACTTTCTTCGACCCGCTGGGCGATTTGGGGGCCATAGCGGTCGTCTTTGGGGTAGGTCATGGTCAGGGTGATTTTCCCTTGATCAAAATCAAACAACAGCGTACTAAAGATAAAGCGTTCTTTTTGACTATCCCCGGTCTGGGCATAGTCGAGTGTCCCGGATATCTTAAGGGCGGGGAGTCCTTTGGCGGTGGTTACCACTTCACTATCGACCAACATATTGGTTGCTCCTAGTTCTTGGTAGGTGGCCAAAATTCCATCGATCAACGCTTGGGTTTCCTCTTCATTCACGACCCCATCATTTTGCTGTTGTTGGTTTGGGGTCGGTGGTTTACTACTCCAGGCGAGTGAAATGTAGAAAGGGCTCCCTAAGCTGTCCATTTCAAAGCTTTGGTTTGGTCCAGCACTATTCGCTTTACGCAGGAGAACTTCGGGGGTCAGCAGTTCTACGGGGGGTGCTCCGTAGCGACTGCTCACCCAGGTTTGGTTGTCTAATTTTTTTGTAGGATAGCCCAATAGGGTGTCCCTCACCGGGTAATAACCATAGTAGGCCATGGAAGAAAGTAGGGCCAATACCAAAAGGGTCCCTAGACCGCTCAAAGCATATACCAGCTGTTGTTTGCGTTTCTTTTTAAGCATCAACAGGCGGTATTCTTCCTGGGCTTGGAGTTCTTCGGAGGTAGGTTCGGGTAATACTTCTTTGGTTTCGACCACGATGGCTTCGACCCATTCGCGGTCTCTTGGGGCGGTTCCTGTTTCGGGAACAGCACGGGCAAACTTGACTAAATCAGCGGTCTCCAAGACTTCTTTTAGGTTTTTTAGGGTTTCCTTTTCCAGGGGAATTTTGCCGGCATCTTTAAGCAGCAATAATTTGTTGAGTAATTGAGAGGACGTGCTTTCCAGGGCGTCAATTTTGGCTTCTTCCTCAAGGTAACGGCGCACAATTTCGGTCAATTGGGAATAATAGTCTTTGTATTCTTCCTGGGCTTTGGGGTGGCTGTTTTCGAGGGCTTTAAGTGCTTCTATGGCGCGTTCAAAAGGGGGTAATGCCGCTTTTCTTAAAGCCCTTTTTCGCTTGGCCGAAAAATAGGCCCAAAGGCCTCCGATAAGCAATCCCAAAACAAGCAGTACCCAAAGTAAACGAGCGAGCAGGTTGCGGTAATTTTTGTCGAGTTGAATTTGGGGTTTGATATCGTACATTTTCTGTTTTAGGGTATCTACCACCACCGAGTTTACCTCCACCTTAATCGAATCGGTCATTTTGGCAAATCCATCGATCATGATCCGTTGTGGAGGTATATAATACCTCCCGGAATCAAATTGGATTAGGGCGTATTTTTTGGTAAACAAATAATGTTGCTGCGCTTGGAGTGTATCAATCGGGAAAGACTCAAGTACTTCAAAGGGCGCGACAGCCAAGGGGTCGGGAAAACTGATTTGTGCAAGGGAATCTGTTTTTACCTGTAGGGTATAGTTCAGTTGTGCCCCGATCAACACCTGAGTAGAATCGACGGCTACACGAACCTCCCCTCCCAGTTGGGCCCAAAGGAGCCTCGGGAGTATCAATAAGAACAATAAACTCAAACGTGTTTTCATCTTACAACCTTGCTTTAAAATAGCCTAATAGTTTTTTAACATAGCTTTCCTCAACACTACAGGAAAGAGTTCCGGCGCCATTTTTTTTAAAAACCGTTTCAAAACTTTCGGCCAGTTGGTGGTAATGTTTTTCGTAGCTGGTGCGAATGGTTTTGGACTGGGTGTTGACCCAGCGAATCCGACCACTTTCACTGTCTTGCATGGGCACCAAACCGATATTGGGCAGGGCTTTTTCACGGGGGTCAAACACACGAATCCCCGTCAAGTCGTGTTTTTTGGCGGCAATTTGTAGGGTTTTCTCATAGCCTTGATCCATAAAATCCGAGAGTAAAAAAACAATGGCCTTTTTCTTTAACACCCCCGAAAGAAATTCCAAGGGCAGGGCGATATTGGTGCCTTTGCCTTGGGGGTGAAACTCTAACAATTCGCGAATGATGCGCAAAATATGGAAGCGTCCTTTTTTGGGAGGGATATACAACTCGATTTGATCGCTAAACAACAACAAGCCCACCTTATCGTTGTTTTGCAAGGCTGAAAAGGAAAGGGTTGCGGCAATCTCGGTGAGGTATTCGCGTTTGAATTGCGTTTGGGAACCAAAAAACTCCGACGCACTCACGTCTATGACCAACAAAAGGGTGAGTTCGCGTTCTTCTTCAAATACCTTGACAAAGGGTTCATTGTAGCGGGCGGTGACATTCCAGTCGATGGCGCGGACATCATCGCCGTATTGGTATTGCCGCACTTCGCTAAAGGTCATCCCTCGTCCCTTAAAGGTACTGTGGTATTCGCCCCCAAACACATGGTCGCTCAGGCGGCGGGTTTTAATCTCTATTTTCCGGACTTTTTTGAGAAGTTCCTTGGTGTCCATAAACGGTCAACAGTGTTTTCACAAGTGAGACTAGGGCACTTCGACCTCATTGATGATCTGGCTAATCAGGTCTTCAGAAGTGACGTTTTCGGCTTCAGCCTCATAGGTAAGGCCTATCCGGTGACGCAAGACATCGTAAATTACGGCCCGTACGTCTTCAGGAATCACATAGCCTCGGTGTTGCATAAAGGCATAGCACTTGGCGGCGGTCGCCAAATTGATGCTTCCCCGGGGTGAGGCTCCAAAACTGATCAGAGGTTTGATTTTCTCTAGCTTGTAGCGTTCGGGATAGCGGGTAGCAAAAATGAGGTCTAAGATATATTTTTCGATCTTTTCATCCATATAAACCTCTCCGACT
>Ga0181570_10004069_pt1 | contig 10840 bp, 10 predicted proteins | sample 101ome_18_FD_148667 | JGI IMG/M metagenome (GOLD analysis project Ga0181570, IMG submission 148667) | Coastal salt marsh microbial communities from the Groves Creek Marsh, Skidaway Island, Georgia - 101406AT metaG (spades assembly) | ecosystem: Environmental > Aquatic > Marine > Intertidal zone...
ATTAGTTAAAACTGGTTTGGAAGAACAATAATGCTATTAATGATTGATAATTACGATTCATTTACCTATAACCTTGTTCAATATTTCGCAGAACTTGGTCAAGAAGTAGAGGTTTATAGAAATGATCAAATTAATTTGGAAAAGATTAAAAGTTTAAATCCAAAATATATTGTTTTATCACCGGGCCCATGTACACCAAATGAGGCTGGAATCTCTCTCGATATTGTGCACGAGCTTAAAGGAAAAGTACCCATTCTAGGGGTGTGTTTAGGACATCAAACAATCGGTCAAGCTTTAGGTGGAAAAATTACGCATGCAAAAACAATTATGCACGGAAAGACATCAGAGATTCATCATTTAAATAGAGGGGTTTTTAAAAATCTTAAAAATCCATTTATTGCTACAAGGTATCATTCATTAGTCATTGAAAAAGTTTCATGCCCTGAAGAGTTAGAGATTACGGCATGGACGGATGATGATGAGATCATGGGGGTTAAGCATAAAGAGCTTCCTTTAGAGGGCGTTCAATTTCATCCTGAATCCATTCTTACAGAGCATGGTCATGATTTGCTCAATAATTTTTTAAAAAGTTATGAATAATTTTAATTTATTATTGGATAAAATTTTAAGCCATGAGCATCTGTCTCAGCCTGACATGTCTTCAATGATGGAGGCCATTATGACTGGACAACTTTCTGACATGCAGATTGCAGCTTTCATGATTGCTTTGAGAATGAAGGGTGAATCAATCGATGAAATAGCCTCTGCAGCAGAAGTCATGAGAAAATTTTCTAATAAAGTAGCAATTGATAGTTCAACTCATTTAATTGATACATGTGGAACTGGAGGCGACAGTCTTCAGACTTTTAATGTTTCAACACTCTCATCAATTATTGCAGCATCTGCAGGCGCGATTGTTGCAAAGCATGGCGGTAGATCCGTTTCATCGAAATGCGGCAGTGCAGATGTTTTAGAGTCATTGGGTGTTAATGTTAATTTGGGTTTTGAAAATTTATCTAAGCTTGTCAATAAGATTGGTATTGGTTTTATGTTTGCACCAAACTACCACCCAGCTATGAAATATGTGGCTCCTGTTAGAAAGGGATTGGGGGTCAGAACAATTTTCAATATGTTGGGCCCTTTAACTAATCCAGCAGGAGCTCAAAGGCAGGTAATCGGTGTGTTTAGTAAAGACTTGTGCATGGTTTTCGCGGAGGTTTTGCAAAAACTAGGAAGCAAACATGTACTAGTTGTCCATGGTGAGGATGGTATGGATGAGATTTCGATCACAGGTAAAACTACAGTTGCTGAACTCAAAGATAATCAAATAAGTCAGTATGAAATTTCACCCAATGATTTTGGTTTCAAGAATGGTTCTATGACAGATATTATTGTTGAAAATGTTGAAGAGTCAAAACAAAAAATTCTAGCTATTTTAGATGGCGAAAGAAGTTCTGCGAGAGATATTTCTGTCCTGAATGCGGGTGCTGCTATTTATGTTTCAGGGCTTGCCGAGAGTATTGAAAAAGGCCTTCACTTGGCTGGAAAATTGATTGATAGTGGTGAGGCAAGACATAAATTAGAGGAGCTTATTGTTAATTCTCATGTCTGATATTTTAGAAAAAATTTTACAAACAAAATCCGATGAAGTAAAAAAAGCTAAATCGATAAAATCAATCAAAGACCTTGAGTCTGAAATTAATTTTGTTAATGACGAAAGAGATTTTTTAAATGCAATTATTTCCAAGCATGAAAAAAAGCTTTCTGCCGTGATTGCTGAGATTAAAAAAGCAAGTCCTTCAAAAGGCGTTATAAGATCAGATTTTAATCCATCACTTATTGCAAAATCCTATGAAGATGGCGGCGCTGCTTGTTTATCAGTTCTGACCGATGAGGATTACTTTCAAGGTGAGCTTGGTTACCTAAAAGAGGTAAAAGCAGCTTGCCAATTACCAGTACTCAGAAAAGATTTTATTATTGATGCTTATCAAATTTATGAATCTAAATCAGCCGGTGCTGATTGCATACTTTTGATTGCTGCTGCTCTGGAATTAGACCAAATGAAAGAATTTGAGGAGATTGCAAGCACGCTTAATATGAATGTATTAGTTGAATCTCACAATTTAGAGGAACTTAAAAATGCTTTGCAATTAAAAACTCAGCTGATCGGTATTAATAATAGAAACCTAAAAACATTTGATGTTTCTTTGGATACTACATTTGATTTAAAAAAAGAAATTCCTCAAGATAGAATTGTTATTACTGAGTCCGGAATATTTACTCATGATGATTTAAAATTAATGAACGATCATGGTATTTTTACTTTTTTAATTGGAGAGGCCTTTATGAGAGATAAAGACCCTGGCAATTCCTTAAATAATTTTTTAGGTTAGTGATGGCTATAAAAAAAAGACCTAGACGTATCAGAAATAATCCTTTTTCTAGAAATTTGGCGAGGGAAAATAGGTTGATGATTGAGGACCTTATTTATCCTATTTTTGTAACTGATGATCAAAATGTTAGAGAGCCTATTTTATCAATGCCGGGAATTTCTAGGTTAAGCATAGACAATCTTATTCAAGAAGCAAAAGAATGTTATGAGCTGGGAATTCAAGCTATAGCTTTATTTCCTGTGATTGGTCATCAATTAAAGTCAGAGGATGCATCCGAAGCTTTTAATGACAATGGTTTAATACCCAGGGCTATTAAAGAATTAAAAAAACAATTACCGAATCTTGGCATTATTTCTGATGTAGCTTTGGACCCTTATACAAGTCATGGGCAAGATGGCCTTATAGATTCTGATAATAAAATTTTGAATGATGAAACGGTTGAGGTTTTAGTTAAACAGGCACTTTCTCATGCAAGAGCTGGAAGTGATGTAGTTGCACCCTCAGATATGATGGATGGTCGAGTCGCGAAAATTCGTGATGCGCTTGAAGAACATAAATTTATTGATACCAAAATTTTGGCTTATTCAGCAAAATATGCTTCATCTTTTTATGGCCCATTTAGAGAGGCCATTGGTTCATCGGTATCTTTGGGCACTGCATCTAAAGAAACTTATCAGATGGATCCTGCGAATGGTGATGAGGCATTACATGAAGTACAGCTTGATATTGATGAGGGTGCTGATTTTGTCATGGTCAAGCCTGGGATGCCTTATTTAGATATCGTATTTAGAGTTAAAGAAGCTTTTTCTAAACCTACTTTCGTCTACCAGGTTAGTGGTGAATATGCGATGATCAAAGCCGCTAGTGAAAAAAAATGGCTTGATGAAGATAAAATTATTATGGAATCGCTGCTTGCATTTAAGCGTGCGGGCGCGGATGCAATATTAACTTATTTTGCGATGCAGGCTGCTAGAATTCTTAAGCAACATCGCTAGGATCAAACTCCTCTAATTCTTTAAGGCTCAAACCTCTTGCCTTCAAAATTTGTTTGTTTTGTATTTTAAGTTCATTGGCATCAAAAATTTTAAGCTCTATTGGAAATTCATAGCCATCAATTTTGTAAATACTTAGAGTTTTTGAAGTATTTTTTTTATGTATATTGACATCAATAATTTCAAAATGAATATTTTGATTAAGCAGAATATACTCGATTTCTTTAATATCATCTGTAAATAAATTAATCTCTATGATTGGGTATTTTGTAATGATGCCCTCTAAAAATTGATTTGATATAAAAGGTTTATAGTGCTCAAAAAGTATCATAATTTTCAGCGCCTCTTTTTTTAAATTTTGAACTAAGCCATGATCAACTTTTTGATAAAGATTTTTAAAGAGTATAAGTTCTTTATCAATTTCATAATTTGATGGCAAAATTTCTTTATCACTAAATCCAAGATATTTGGCAGCCTTTTTTTTTGCAAAATGATAGTCACGTATTCCTTCTAGAGAAATCAGTTCTGCAGCTTTAGAGGCTATAGCAAGCTTAATATGTTTAGTATTTTCTTTACCCATCAATTGATCAAATAGTAAGCGTTACTTTGAGGTAAAAACTCTTCATAGAAATATTCATATATACCGTTTTCTTCAGGGAGAGCAACAACACCATCTTCTTTTTTAATTTTAACCGGCATAATACCTTCAGGCTCAACCATAAATCTTATTGGGTACTGGTTGAGGATAGGTTCCATATAATCAATCCATATGGGTAATGCTGCCCTAGATCCTGTTTCAAATTTACCAAGGGGTTTTGGTTGATCAAAACCAACCCAAGTAATAGTAACGATATCCGGATTGTAGCCGGCAAACCACGCGTCATATTGATCATTCGTTGTTCCAGTTTTACCGGCGATATCACTCCGCTTTAATCTCTTAGCCTTTTTTGCAGTGCCAGACCTTATAACTTCCTTTAGCATATCTGTCATGATGAAGGCGTTTCTTGGATCAATAACCCTGGGGGTTTCCTCGTTAAATAGCGCAGTGCTTTGTTTAACTTTTCTTCCTTTACTATCAATAATTTTTTCAATGAAATATGGTTTCTTTAGGTAACCACCATTTGCAAATACTCCATATGCTGAGGCAACTTCAAGGGGGGTGGCTTGACCAACCCCTAAAGCCATAGATAGATAAGGCGGGTGTTTTTTTGCATCAAAACCAAAACGAGTAATGTAATCTTGAGCGTAGTCCGCACCAATTTTTTTAAGAACGCGAATGGCAACTAAGTTTTTAGATAATGCTAGACCGTCTCTGAGTCTAATCGGACCTGAAAATTTTTCATTATAGTTTTGTGGCTCCCAATTTTCATTAGATCCAAGTTCTTTAGCTGTGATATAAAGGTAGGCATCATTTACAAGCGAAGATGCATTAATGCCTTTCTCTAGTGCAGCAGAATAAATAAAGGGTTTAAAAACTGAGCCTGGTTGTCTTTGCGCTTGAGTCACATGATTGTATTTATTTTTATAAAAATCAAAACCACCAACAAGAGCAAGAATGGCACCTGTTTGAGGATCAATAGAAATAAGGGAGCTTTCAACTTCAGGCAATTGCGTAGCAACCCAATAGCCCCTGCTCTTAACAAATCTTAAAACTGTTCCAATCTTAACTATTTTTAAATTTGGATTTTCAATATTAAGATCATCTTTTAAAAGCTCTAACCCCTTTTTATAAACATTTATAGTTTCTCCATTTTTTAAAAGTGCTGTAACTTTAAGGGGCTGCATATCAAGAACAACCCCAGGAATAAAATCTCCGTAGGTTGGCAACATTCTTAATTTTTTAATTAAAAATTCTTTATGATTTTTTTTATTAATTAGTTTCTCATCTGATAAATTATAGTATGTTTCGGGTTGGTTGATAGGGTGCCTTGATGTATAGTTTATCAATCCATTTTGAACGGCATGGTTGGCATATTTCTGATTTTTATCACGAATTGTTGTGTAAACCTTTAAACCACTGGTATATATTTTTTCTCCAAACTCCTCATACAATGTTTGACGAACCATTTCTGCAACGTAATCTGCTTTCACCTCTCGTTTGGTAAAAGACTCTCTTAAATTTATTGGCTCTTCAAGTGCGAGAAGGTAGGTTGTTTTATCAATAAATCCATGCCTTAACATACTTTTTAAAACTGCATGTTGACGGTTAATTGAATCATCAGGATTTCTAAAGGGATTATATTTGCTTGGGGCTTTTGGCAATCCTGCTAGCAATGCTGTTTCAGCTAAATTAATCTCCTCTAAATTTTTATCAAAATAGGTATTTGCAGCTGCAACAAATCCAAATGATCTTTGGCCTAGGTATATTTGATTGATGTAAAGCTCTAGTATTTCCTCTTTTGTTAAATTTTTTTCGATTTTGATGGCTAGAAGTACTTCATTGATTTTTCTTTTTAAAGTTTTCTCTGAGGATAAAAAAAAGTTTCTAGCTACCTGCATGGTTATCGTACTTGCTCCTTCACTTGATTGACCAGTAATATTTCTTATGGCTGCCCTGGCAATTCCAATAACATCAATACCGGGATGTTCAAAAAAACGTCGATCTTCAATGGCAAGAATGGCATTAATCATTTTTTGAGGTACTTTATTGATTGGAATATATTCTCTTCGCTCCTCTCCAAACTCTGATATTAATGAGCCCTCTTTGGTGAAAACTTGTAAGGGCTGTTTGGGGCGATATTCCTCAAGATGTTTGACCTCTGGAAGGGTTGGGTAAATCAAAGCCACCATAAAGAAAATCAATGCTAAGGCTGAAATCGAACCGATGATCGAGAGAAAAAGAAAATTTTTAAATGATGAAAACATCTATTCTAAAAGCGGTGTTATGTAAAGTTATATATAAGGTTATTATAGAGGCTTCAAATTATATCAAATATAAATTTTGCTGATTTTTATGAATGAAAATAAAAATATAATTTTGGTGGGATTGATGGGCTCTGGAAAAACGACCATTGGAAAACAATTAAGTAAATCTTTGGAAAGGAAATTTTTAGATACAGATCATGCCATAGAAGAAAAAACGGGTGTTGATGTATCTACTATCTTTGAGTTAGAGGGTGAGAAAGGTTTTAGGTCTAGGGAACATAATTTTCTTATGGAATTAAAAAGCTATCAAAATTTAATTATTGCAACTGGCGGTGGAATCATCTTGTCTCAAACGAATAGAAATCTATTGAGAAATTTGGGCAAAATTTTTTATTTAAAATCGAACCCAAGAGAGCTGTCCTTGAGGCTTAAGGGTGATAAAAGTCGACCACTCCTTCAAAATGTCAATATGGAAGAAACTCTTTGTGCTTTGTTTGAAGAGAGAGACCCCATATATAATGCTATTGCCGATTATATAATTGAAACTAAGGGAAAAAGGCTCAGCGATGTTAGCAAAGAGATATTGGAAATTTTAAAGTAGATGCAGAAACTAAAGATTAATTTGGATCACCGTGGGTATGAAATTTTAGTTGGCCAACAACTATTAACAAGAAGTGATATTTTTTCTAAATTTATACTTAATAAAGATGTTGCTGTGGTTACTAATACCACAGTAGAGCCTTTATATTTTAAAAAGCTAAAAAATAGTCTTACGGGTGCGAAATCATTGCTATCTATTGTCCTCAATGATGGTGAAAAATTTAAAAATCAGGATAGTCTAGATAAAATTTATGGCTCTTTGTTGAAAAATAAGTTTGGCCGAGACTCTATCTTAATTGCACTTGGCGGGGGTGTTATTGGAGATATTACCGGCTATGCTGCCGCAACTTATATGAGAGGTGTAGATTTTATTCAGGTTCCTACAACATTACTATCTCAAGTTGATTCCTCTGTCGGAGGAAAAACAGGTATTAATCATCCTTTAGGTAAAAATATGATAGGAGCTTTCTATCAGCCAAAGGTGGTCGTTATAGATGTGGATTGTTTGGCCACACTACCGAATGAGGAGTTATCTGCAGGATTAGCAGAGGTTATAAAATATGGTCTGATCAGAGACGCTGACTTTTTCTTATGGATGGAGGGTGAATTAGATAACCTGCTTTCTAAGAAATCAAACAGTTTAATTGAGGCCGTTATTCGATCATGCACCAACAAAGCTGACGTGGTAGCACAAGATGAGTTTGAGTCTGAAAAAGGTATACGTGCGACATTAAATTTAGGCCATACATTTGGCCATGCAATTGAGACGGCGGTTGGCTATGGTAATTGGCTGCATGGTCAAGCAGTGGCAGTCGGCATGGTTATGGCTGCTTTTATGTCGATGAAACATGGTTGGATATCAGCTGATAATTATAAAAGTATTAAGCATCTTATTTCCAGGGCAAAATTACCCACCAACCCTCCTGATATAAGCGAGAAAAAATTTCTAGATTACATGGCTAGCGACAAAAAAAACAAAGATGGCCACATCAATTTAATCTTGCTTAAAAAAATTGGCCAGGCTTTTTTGACCAATGAATATTCACAAGACATTTTTAGAGATACACTTAAAACAAAAGTTTTTTAATTCCAATGAATTTAGCAATTTACGCTTGCCATCCTAGCTTATCAAAAGGAAGAAAGTTTCAGGAGGAAGAGTCATTAATTCGAAATGCATTTCAAAGGGATAGAGATCGTATTATTCATTCCTCCTCATTTAGAAGACTTCAATACAAAACACAAGTTTTTGTAAATCATGAGGGGGATATGTTCAGAAGTAGATTGACTCACTCCCTAGAGGTTTCTCAAATTGCCCGAGGCATTGCCAGAACACTTCATTGTCATGAAGATTTAGCAGAGGCAATAGCTTTGGCCCATGACTTGGGCCATACCCCCTTTGGCCATGCAGGGCAGGATGCTCTTAATGAATGTATGAAAGATTTTGGCGGCTTTGAACATAATCTCCAATCTTTAAGGGTGGTAGATGTATTGGAAAAAAAATACGCTAATTTCAATGGCCTTAATCTTACCTTTGAGGTTCGAGAAGGGATTCTAAAGCATTGCTCAAAGAAAAATGCACAAAAATTAGGTGACCTAGGCAAACGCTTTATAATGAATCGGAGGCCATCAATCGAGGCACAAATTGTTAATTTGGCTGATGAAATTGCTTATTTGCACCATGATTTAGACGATGGTTTTAGATCTGAAATTTTAACCTTTGAAAAAATGATGGAATTACCTCTTTTTGAAAAATTTTTTAAAGCTATTTCAAATTCTCATCAATTACTCTCCTCAGAACAGAAACTGCATGAAACTTTGAGGCTTATGATGAATTCGATTATTTCTGATTTATGTCATGAGAGCTTTAAAAATATTAAAAAATTTAATCCGCAATCTGTTGAGGATGTAAGAGGCCACAAGAATATCGTTTGCTTTTCTGATGAGATGGGGGCTCGTTTTATGGAAATTAAGCAATTCTCAAGAATCAATTTGTATGAGCATCCAAGAATACAAGAGATGAGTTTTCAAGCGAAAAATATCATTAAGTCTTTATTTGCTTATTTTCATGAAAGCTTCAATCAAATTCCTGATAACTTCAAAACGTTAAAAGATCAGAGCAGGGAAAGGGCTATTGCTGACTATGTAGCTGGCATGACTGATCGATTTGCTAACAATCTATATAAAAGTATTAATAAAAACTAAGCATATGTTGTATTTTTGCAACAAAAACATGTTTTTTATGTAAAAAAGTAACAAAATGGTTGATTAATAACCATGCAAACAGAGATAATATGCCTAACGATCCTTCACTAATATGTAGGTGAGGTGAGTTAAATTTAATTTTTAGGAGATTTAACATGAACAAGAAAATTTCAGCTGCAGTTGCTTCTGCTGCTTTAGTTTTAGGTGCTTCATCTGCTAATGCTGGTATTATTATCCCAGCTGGTGAGTGGACAATGGACATTAACGGTAACGTTAACGTTTATGCTACTTTCCATAGCGCTGATGACAACTCTACACAGACTGTTACAGGTACTGTTAACCACGTTGAAGATGCAAACGGCGAAGGTGACGGCCAATCAATCAACACTGGTCTTTTACCAGCTTGGTTAGGCTTCACTGGTACAACTCGTCAAAATGACTTAGACGTATCTTTCACAATTTCTATGCAACCAAACGTTTCACAAAACGACTACATGGGCGACTCCGCTGACTCTACTGGTGCCGGTGGTGTTTCTGGTTCAGGCGATAAAGTAGCTTGGCGTCAAGCGTTTTTAACATTTGGTGATAAATCTTGGGGTACAGTGAAAATGGGTAAAGATATCGGTATCTTTGCTAAAAACGCTATCCTAAGCGATATGACACTTTTAGGTGTTGGTGCAGGCCAATCTCCTCGTTCAGGTGGTAACTTCACTAACGGTGGTATCGGTACTGGTTACCTCTACCCAGCATGGAAAGGTCAAATTTCATACACATCACCAAACTTCAATGGTTTCCAATTTACAGCTGGTCTTACAAACCCTAACCAAGGTTTTGATACAACTAGCGCATACAACCAAGATCGTTTCGGTGTTGAAGCTGAAGTTTCTTATGCATTTGATGCAGGTAAAATTTGGGTTTCTGGTGCATCATTTGATGTAACACAGGCTAACGCTACTGGTGATTACGATGCTGAAGCTATTGATATCGGTGTTAACTTTAACATGGGTAACTTGGGCGTTACAGCTTACTACTACACTGCTCAAGGCATGGGTACAACACTTCAAGGTCTTCGTGGTGTAAGTGGTAACTCAGAGCGTGATTCTGACGGTGGTTATTTACAAGTTACATACGTAATTCCATCAGGTACAAAATTAGGTGCATCTTTCGGTACATCTAAGCTTGACCTTGCTTCAGGTGAATCAAACGATTCACTTGTTGATGAGAACAAACGTTGGACAATTGGTGCTTACCACCCACTTACAAAACACTTAAACTTAGTTGCTGAAGTGAACCACATTGAGTCTGAAGCTCAAGACGGCGCACAACAAGAATCAGACAACTTATCTTTAGGTGCGATCTTATTCTTCTAAGATTTATTTCTTAAGGAATATTATTTAAAAACCCCTCCTTGCGAGGGGTTTTTTTTAAACTAAATCAAGGACTGTTATAAAATTTTGTTGTTTTTTAGCTTCAATAATTTTGACACTCGGATACCACAAGGAGTAAGACTCTTTATCCTTGAACCAATACCAAGAGTTTGAATGATGATTTAAAGGTAAAAGAAGGTTTACTTTGACACCAAGTGCCCCTGCTAAATGAGCTGTTGTATTGCTAATCGAGTAGATTTCACTACAAGATTGAATCAGATTGGATAATTCATAGATATTATTAAAATGGTCATTATTTATATTTAAAAATTTAACATTATAATTTTTCATAACCGCCTTGATCTCATCTTCATGGTCACCGTATTGAAGGTTAATAAAAAGATCAGCTTTATCTTTAAGT
>Ga0181570_10004073_pt1 | contig 10834 bp, 11 predicted proteins | sample 101ome_18_FD_148667 | JGI IMG/M metagenome (GOLD analysis project Ga0181570, IMG submission 148667) | Coastal salt marsh microbial communities from the Groves Creek Marsh, Skidaway Island, Georgia - 101406AT metaG (spades assembly) | ecosystem: Environmental > Aquatic > Marine > Intertidal zone...
GAAGATTGAAATATTCAAAGACCCTTCTCACCTCTCTTTTTCGACCTTCTTTGATGACTACTTTATACCACCTATTTGCTCCCTCTCCACCTCCAGACTGAACCCGATCGAATTTTGCAATTCCATCATCCAAAGAAACACCGTTAAGCATCTGATTAATATGATCAGAATTTAGTTCGCCAAGAACCCTAACAGAATACTCTCTTTCAATTTCATATGATGGATGCATTAAACGATTTGCTAATTCCCCATTATTGGTAAATAAAATAAGTCCTGAGGTATTAATATCTAGTCTTCCAATCATGATCCAACGATGCCTCTCAGGAAGATAATTAAAAACGGTGTCTCTGTTCTTTTCGTCCTTTGCAGTGCAGACAATCCCCGTCGCTTTATTAAGTAGAATAACTTTTGTTTCTTTCTCTTTAAAACGATGAAGATTTATTTTTTTACCATCAATAGAAATAGAATCAGATAATGAAGCCTTATCACCTAGCTTTGCTGGCCTGTTATTAAGAGTTACTCGCCCTTTCTCAATTAATCTCTCTGACTGTCTTCTTGATGCATAACCGGCGCTAGCAATGAGCTTTTGAATTCTTTCAAACATGAAAAGAAAGTCTAGTAGTTAGTACCCATGACTTCTCGAACTTCAGCCATAGTCTCTTTTGCAACAATTCGAGCTTTTTTGCTTCCATCAAATATGATTTGTTTTACTAAATCAATATCTTTCTCATACTCCGCAGCTTTTTCTTGAATTGGCGCAAGCTCCTGTTGAATAGCATCAATCAAAGGTCTTTTACAATCAATACAACCCATCTTTGCATTTGTGCAACCATCATTCACCCACTGACAGGTTATTTCATCAGAGTATATTTCATGAAATTGCCAAACAGGACATTTGGCTGGACTTCCTGGATCAGTAAGTTTGACCCTTGCAGGATCAGTTGGCATTCTTTTTATCTTAGAGTCTATTTCGTTATTGGTATCTCTTAGTGAAATAGTGTTATTGTAGGATTTACTCATTTTCTGCCCATCTAGACCAGGCATTTTTGAGGCTTTAGTCAAAAGAGAATCTGGCTCTGGAAGAATAATCTTTCCAATACCTTCAACATATCCGATTAGACGCTCCCTGTCGCTGATAGTGATATTTTGCTGACTGTTTAGGAATGCAAATGCTTTTTCAATAGCTTCAGTATCACCATTTTCTTGAAAAGCCCTTTTGAAAGAGCGATACAACTTAGCATTTTTCTTTCCCATTTTTGCTATTGCTTCTTCAGCACGTTCCTCAAAATCTGGCTCACGTCCAAAAATATAATTAAATCTTCTTGCCACCTCACGAGTAAGCTCTACATGGGCAACTTGATCTTCTCCTACCGGGACTAATCCGGCTTTGTAGATTAAGATATCTGCACTTTGCAGAAGTGGATAACCTAAAAACCCATAGGTGGAAAGGTCTCTTGATTTAAGTTTTTCCTGCTGGTCTTTATATGAAGGCACCCTTTCAAGCCAACTAAGTGGAGTGGTCATAGATAACAACAAATGAAGTTCAGCATGCTCTGGAACTTTAGACTGTACAAATATTGTTGAGGTGTTAGAATTAATTCCTGAGGCAAGCCAGTCAATCACCATCTGACAAACATTACTTTCCAAATCTACTTTATCAGCATAATGTGTAGTAAACGCATGCCAATCCGCCACAAAAAAATATGAATCATATTCATTCTGAAGATTAATCCAATTCTTTAAGACACCATGATAGTGCCCAAGGTGTAATTGCCCAGTTGGACGCATTCCAGATAAAACTCTTAAATCTTGCACAATTAACTATTTGATTATATTAATTAGTCAATTATCCCACATTATCAGCAAAGAACTCCAGTCCATCGAGAACAAGGTTCTCTCTATAATCATGATCAAATTTTAGGTAATCTTGAATCTGTGAATATCCACCTCCGGTCAAAAAAATTGAAGCATCAGGTAACAAACTTTTTAATTCTTTAACTTTTTGATTAATTAAATTAACTAAAAGATTTAACGTACCAATAGTCCAAGCATCTTCAGTGGATCTACCTATTGCATTAATATTCCTTATTAATGACAATTGAAAATTAGTAAATGTTTGTCTAATTTTCTCCAGTCCTGGAAAAATCAAACCGCCTTGATGAATTCCATATTTATCAACTGCATCAATAGTTATAGCTGTTCCAATATCAATTAATATAAAGCTTTTTCCTTCTGATATCTCATAAGAGGCAATCAGCCCAAGCCATCTATCACAACCTAGTGATTTGGGCGAGGTATAGGCATTTTTAAGAGTTTTATATTTCTCTTGAGACTCAACAAAACTTATTTTAGGATTATTAAGATCAAAGTGTCTTGATGAGACATTTGATACCCAAACTTTTGAACAGTCTGGAAGTTTTCCCAATTTAAATTCTGCAGTAGGCAATAGAAAATATTTTCCCCCAAATTTCCACTTAGTATTAGTATTACCTATATCGACAAATATTCTACTTTGCATTAATAATACTCAATGGCTTATTGATATCATTGTTTAAAAAAATTTCATCAGCAATGTGTTTTATCTCTAACGTTCCTAAAAAATAGTGGATTTTTTCAATCATTACAACACTTATTACTTCACCTGATGACTTAAGTGATTTTGACCCTCTAACATTGATTGAATCTCCAATAGATGTATCAAATATAGATTCGAATTGAAATAGCCTTCTCTTTGGCTTACCAAGATAGTGCATCCTTGCGACCACCTCCTGTCCTGGATAACAGCCTTTAGAAAAAGATACTCCTAACTCATTAAGATCAATATTTAAATCTTGAGGGATAAATTTTCCAGAATTTTCAGGGTAAATCTCAGGTAATCCACTATCAATACATGCCTTTTCCCAATCTGCTAATGATCCCTCATCTTTAAGGTTTTTTCTTGTTGTTAAAATTGATAAATTATTTATTAATTTAAAGCTATTAATTTTTTCTTTATTAATAAGACCATACTGATTTATTAGGGATGAGTGATCTTCAATTACAACTCTAGACATGAGTTTAAACATATGCAATTTATTTAAAACAACTTCCTTGAGAGATATTGGCATTGATAAATAGTAATTATCACCTCTTTTAAAAACCCATAATAGCGCAACAATCTTGCCTTGATGTTGGCAATAAGCATTAATTTGAATATTATTTTCTTTGATATTATTTATGTCATTTGAAAATTGACTCTGAAGAAAGCTTTTTCCATCAATACCACTAACCTTTAGTAGGGCTCTGTTTTCAATCTTTATAATCATGGTCAATCAATTTATTGGTGAATAGAAAGTCAATTACCTCTCTCTTTATTGCTTTTGGTTTTCTATCAAGAACATATTTAAAATGTGATGCAGATTTTTTATATTTTTTTAACCTATAGTAAAGATCCGCCATTTTAAATTCAAGACCTAACTCCTTATTTCTGATTTTGTTAAAAAATTTATAGGCAAACTCTGTATCCAGAAAGTTCTCAGTTTTTATAGACCAATCAATCATGAAGATATAAATTCTATAATCATGAAAGAAACTTTCCGCATCTTTGTACATTAGCTCTTTAAATTGTGAATAAACATTAGCAGCAAGCTGTATGTCCTTTTTTAGGACTGCTAGTTTTAATCCTGCATCAAATGTAAGAGGGTTTTCAGGTAAAGATAATTTCATTTTTTTATACAAAATTTCAGCATTTTTAAGATCATTTTTTTTATACATTATTTCAAACTCTTTCCAAAGAGAAAATGAATTATCACTGTCCATGGAGGAAACTAAACTTAAAATAAACTCTACTGTCTCAGTATTTTGCTTTTTTTTACCATTGCCTAAATAAATATTGGCTGAATTTACTATATAAGATACTAATAAGGGTGAATTAATACTATCTTTTAGTTTGTTTTTGTTGAGTGGAGCAGTAAAAAAACCAGAATAAGTATAAAAATTATTTAAATTTGTTATCCATTGATGCTGAATAAAAGGTGAAACTATCAATACAATAATGACTAGATATTTAAAATATGAGAAAAATTTTGGTAATTTAATTTCTGAATCTTTGCTATTCTTTTTTAAAAAATTTAAAAGGGCAGCAAAAAAAATTGATATCAGTACTACTGATCCAATATGCCAGAAAGGGTACGAAAATAAAGAGATAATAAATACGCCAATTAGACTATAAAAAAATACAATAGGATTATTATTAGCGATAGATTCAGAAAAAAGAAACTTTGAACTTTCCCACAAAACGCTAAATATAAAGGTTAAAAATACTAATAATCCTACTAAGCCAAGTTCAGCATAGATTTCAACGAACTCATTATGAGCTTTTCTGTTATTTATGTGGGTCCCAAGTCTTTGTTGTTGTGCAACATAACTACCCAAACCTCCACCAAAAAAAGGGTGATCACTAGTATTAATTAAGGAAGTCTCCCAAAAGGATTTACGAGTATCATTTTTATCAACAACCTTATAAAGTAGGTCGAGAATTAAATTTTGCTCATAATTCGATTCATGTTTTCCTGACTCCAATTTATTTGCTTGGATAAACATTGCAGATAATAATATTGAAAAAACCAAACCTAAAACCAAAAGAGTATTTTTTTTACTAAATACATTTTTGAAATAAACTATAGAAAAAATTGAAAACATAGCAATCAAACCTAGCCAAATTGCTGCTGAATTAATTAAATATAAGACTACAAGACCAAATAATAGCGAAATAGAAGATATGACTTTGACAAGAATAGATTTGTTTGTAGATAAACTTAATAAGCTTAAAGGTAAAATATAAAGTATTACTTGTCCAGGTGCGTTTCTATTGCCAAAGGTTGAGCCATAATGACCTCTGAAGCTCGCACCATCTGAAGCACTTACTAATATATCCTGACCAGGAAAAGAAAAAAAATACTGACTTAGAAACAACGCTGATATAAACATAGAGGCAATAGTTAAAAATAAAAATAACTTTTCGCCATGACGCTCATAGTCATAAAATCTATAAAAAACTAAAAACGTTATAAAAGAATAAAAATATATATTCCAGTCCCTCAAAAAAAGAAGCAAGTCACTAAAATCATTTGCTGTCCAAAAGAAAGATAGTGAAGAGTATAAGAAGAAAATAAGAAGGATAGCTTCAATGAAGCTTAAATCATTATTATTCGTTTTTTTATTAAGTATTAGAGGTAAGCTTAAAATAAATGTTATTGCAACAATAAAACCTTTGTAATCTAGAATATCTACTACTGTGTAACTTTGAAACCAAGGTGAACCAATTGCAATTGATGCAATTAATATTGCAAGAAAAAAAACAAAATATCTTTCAATTGATAAATATTTAAACATAGGCGCATTATATAAAAAAAACCCCCGATAAATCGGGGGTTTTTTATAACTATACTGCTAAATTAGATTAGAAGCTAACAGCTAATTCTAGATCTAAAGTAGTTGCATCAGTTGTAGTAGAACCATCATCAGATAGATCAGTATAAGTTAACTCGAAAGTAGCACCACTAGCTAGTGGACGAGTAACGATAACTTTATTGAATGAAGTATCTTCGTCAGTTACATCTGAAATTTGAGTGTTTCTGAAAGTAACTTTATTACCAGCTACTGAAGTTGCTAATTCGACTGTAGTAACATCTTGACCAGCAGTTAGATCGTATGCACCAGAAGCACCTTCGAAGTCACCCATCCAAGTATCACCTTCGATTGTAGCTGAAACTTCAGCTTCTGCTTTACCAATCTTAACAGATACGTCACCAACAGTTGTAGAAGCTTCGTAGTAAACTCTATCAGCTGATGTGCTATCGCTGTTTTCAGCATAATACTTAAGTCCTACGCCACCAACAGTTGTAGAAGCTTTAACTGCATTACCAGCATTCTTATCAGTATAAGAAACTGATACACCACCAAGAGAAGTACCAACTGTTACTTCATCGTCAGCTGCGTTACCATTAGCGTATTTAACATCGATTCCACCCATTGAAGTAGAAGCTTCAAACTTACCACCTTTACGGCTAGAAGCTCTTAATTCGTTGTTACCATTATCCCACTGACCAGCTTTAAGTGAAACATCACCAACTTTAGTAGTTAGATATAGATCTTCGATATCAATTTTATTGTTTGCAAGTGTACCTGAAGTACCATTTGTACCTGAAGTAAATGTACCTGCTGAAGTAGTAGAGTCAGAAGTTGCAACAGTAGATACTGTAGCAGCAGTAGCATCAGAAATTGAAGTAGCAGTTTCTGAAGTGAAGTCCATACCACCAAAGTTCATAACAACAGTAGTGTCGCCAGATTTACCTGTGATCTTAAGATCAGCTTCGTGTGAGAAAATATCAGAATCATTAGCTGAAGCAGCTTCATAATCTGTATGTGTATAATTTGTTTTAAGTGCACCTGTGATTGAAATATCAGCCATTGCAATAGCAGAAACTGATGAAGCAACCGCAGCAGCGATTAATTGCTTTTTCATTTTTTAAAATCTCCTTATAAAAAAAATATGCTGTGTTAACACAACATAGCGTTATTATACTTATTTTTTTCTTTTGTCAACTTTTTTTTCAAAAAAAATACACTTTGTAGTTTTTTTTCAACAAATATAAAAAAAGCCAGCAGTGCTGGCTTTTAATAGAGTGTTATCTGTCTACATTCTATACGCAAGCATAGTTAATAACATTGGAACCGACAAAATTACATTGATACTTGATGCAAGTCCTGCTTTTGCTTTAGCTGAAAGTTTTTCCTCATCAGTTGCATCCACTAGTCCTAAAACTTTCTTTTGATTAGGCCAAATAATAAACCAAACATTAAATGCCATAATAGTTCCTAACCAAGAACCCAGACCGATGATTTCATGACCTGATGCAAAGGTAAACGCATTATGAATTCTAACACCACTCATCTCAAGAAGAGCAAGGCCTAGTAACCAAGTTGTAGCAGCAGCCATTCTGAACCACAACAATGCTCTTGGTGCGACATACTTTCCAATTGCTGCTGGACCTGGTCCATCTTTATCCGCAAGAGCTGCCCCCATTGCTGGCACCTGCACAAAATTGAAATAATATAAAAGACCAATCCACTGAATACCCGCCAATACGTGCAACCAAACAACGATGTTGTAAGCATTCATATTATGAGTGCCCCAGTAGACCATCATCACAAGAATAGCTGCGATGAAACCTAGTATTATTTTTCCATTAACTGAATTAATAAATCCCATTATTACTCTCCATAAACATAATTCTTCACAATTATAATTAACTGTTTTTTGATTTGTGTATTTTAATACACTATATATATGCCAGAATTGCCCGAGGTCGAAACCACAAAAAATGGACTAGAAAGACTTCTTACCAACAGGAAAATCACTAAAGTTAAAATCCTTAATTCCAATCTCAGATGGGTTGTTGATCGATCAATTAAATCGAAGATTAAAAATCAGACCATTAGATCTTTTACTCGCAGGGGTAAATACATAATCTTCAACTTAGAAAAAGGTTATTTAATGGTTCACTTAGGAATGAGTGGAAAAATAAATGTATTAGATGTTCATGAGCCTATTAAGAAACATGATCATTTTTTGTTGTATTTTAATGAGGATGTAATGAGATTTAATGATCCTAGAAGATTTGGATCGATTTTCTATCTTGATAATCTTAATCATAAGTTATTGAACTCATTGGGTGTTGAGCCACTAGGAGATTCATTTCATGAAAATTACCTTTTTGATAAATCAAGGAATAAAACTCAAAATGTGAAAACATTCATAATGGATAGCAAAATAGTTGTTGGGGTTGGTAATATTTACGCTTGCGAGTCTTTATTTAAAACTGGTATAGACCCTAAGACTCAAGCAAAAAAAATATCTAAGCAAAGATATATCAATCTTACTAATAGAATTACAGAGGTTCTTACTAAAGCAATCAAAGCTGGCGGCACTACTCTTCAGGACTTCGCTAAAGTGGATGGAAAGCCAGGGTATTTCTCTCAGGAATTGTCGGTTTATGGCCGCGAGAATGAGAACTGTTATAACTGTAATGGTAAAATTGTACGTATAGTTCAAAATCAAAGGTCAACCTTTTATTGCCCAAAATGTCAGAAATAGATAACACTAAAGAAATTTTTGAAAGTTCCTGCTCTACAAACTCTGAGCCTTTTGCCCTACAAAATCTCGGCAATATGATGGAGCCTGAGTTTAGTGAAAATTGCATTGTAATTATTGACCCTGGAATGCAACTTCATAATATGGCCTATGCTGTTATTCGTTACAAAGATGAATTATTCTTTAGGCAATATATAGAAAGAGGTGCTGATAAATATTTAATCTGTCTTAATAATCAATATGATGAAATTAAACTCGAAGAAGATTTCGAGACAATTGGTTGTGTTATTCAACAAAAACAAAGAAAGCAGAAGCCTCTTCACTATTACCACCTAAATCCTCAAACTAAAGAGATGGACTTTACAATCTCAGGCAAGGAAAAAGATAACAATGGATAAAAAAATTCATCTGATTTTTAGTCTGGTAATGTCGACATTCATGATACTAATTATGTCATTTGTAGTGACAATGGTGAATGTAGGTTGGAGTGATCAAACCATTTCAAAATGGCTAAATAGTTTTTTATATGCATGGATAGTTGGATTCCCACTCATGTATTTTTTTGCACCAATATTCAGAAAAATAATTACTAAAAAGGTCGCTAATTAATCCAAATTAGATTTGCCATTCTTCCTGAATTTTTACCATCCCTTCTGTAAGAAAAGTATTCATCCTTTTGCTTAAAGGTGCACTCATTACCCCCTGAGATTTTATAAATATCAAAATTATTCAAAACCAACTTTGCTGCGCTATATAAATCCAAGTAATGCTTATCAGAGGATGTTTTAAAAGAACTTTTAAAACTTTTATCTTTTGCAAGATATGGATCTCTTACCTCTTCACCAACTTCGAAACTATCCTGACAGATGGCTGGTCCAAAATGTGCAACCAAATTTTTTGAATCAAAGGATTTTATGGTCTGTTCAATTACCCCCCTTAAAAGCCCTTTCCATCCAGCATGAATAACAGCCACCTCTTGACCAAGAGTATCACTAATGAATATAGGTAGGCAATCTGCTGTGAGGATTGCACAGACTTCATTTTGTTTGTTGGTATAAATAGCATCCCCTTCACACTCTTTAGCATCGAACTTTAAACACTTGTCAGAATGCTTCTGATTTAAGAATCTCGGCTCACAAGGAAGTTTAAAGTATTTAACTAATTTTTTACGATTTTCAAAAACTCTTTTTGGATCATCTGCGACATGATCTGCGATATTAAAAGAATCATAGCCATTTGAAAAGACCTTTGGCTTTTCACCAAGATATCTTTTAGTGGATATCACATTGATATTTTTGGGAAAGAACTCAGGAGTCATATTCTCTAAGAATATTAATCATTGTATCCAAATCTTCTGGTAATTTTGATTTCCAAGAAAGTTCTTTATTATCTGCAGGATGGGTAATTGAGAGTTTTTTAGCATGAAGTGCCTGTCTGGGAAACTCTTTGATGGCAACTTTTAACTCCTCTTTCGCTCCTTTTGGAAATTTAACTTTACCTCCATAATTAAAATCCCCAAGAAGAGGGTGTCCAATATGCGACATGTGGACTCTGATTTGATGAGTTCTTCCTGTCTCTAAAATCGCCTTAATTAAAGTAAAGTTTTTAAATTTTTCAATGACTCTATAGTGAGTAATCGCTGGTTTTCCATCCTTTTTTACTGCTTGTTTTTGACGATTAACTGAATCTCTGCCAATTGGCTCATCAACCATCCCTCCTGTCACCATAGATCCATAAACTATTGCGGAATACTCTCTAGAAACCGAATGAGATTCTAGCTGCTTTATTAAAGAAAATTTGGCAGACTCTGTTTTTGCAACCACCATCAATCCAGATGTATCTTTATCAAGTCTGTGAACAATACCAGCTCTATCTAATTGATTTAATTCAGGCCTTGCAAACAAAATCCCATTTGCTAAAGTGCCATGAGTATTTCCAGCACCAGGATGAGTGACAAGACCTGATGGCTTATTCAAGATAAGTATTTCATCATCCTCAAAAACAATATCTAATTTGATATCTTCGGCAATCCAGTTTGTATTTTCTCCAGGTGAAACATTCATTTCAATGATTTCTCCACCTAAAACCTTCTCTTTAGGTTTGAAGCGGTTTGAGTTTATAAGAATTTCTCCAGATTTAATCCATGAGGTAATTTTATTCCTCGATAATTCCGGCAACATTTCTGAAATTGCAGCATCGAGTCTTGAGCCTATGAGCCTGTCTGGAATAATAATCTTCATGTCATCAATTACTTGGCGTCGCGTAAGAGATTCGAACTCCTGTCTCCAGGATGAAAACCTGGTGTCCTCGGCCAGCTAGACGAACGCGACAAAACAATTATAAACATTTCGAAGCTTAATTCTGTATGGGTTATTAGATAGAATGGCATCCCGTAGGGGAGTCGAACCCCTGTTGCCAGGATGAAAACCTGGAGTCCTAACCACTAGACGAACGGGACGTGGTCATAATTTACTTGGTGGAGCTAAGCGGGATCGAACCGCTGACCTCAACACTGCCAGTGTTGCGCTCTCCCAGCTGAGCTATAGCCCCAAGAAAGAGTAGCTAGGCTACGCCCATAGTAAAAGGAGTAAATTATAGTCTGTATAAATATTTAGTCAAGAAATACATCGCTATAATATCTCCAATTATGGAAAAAAAGTTTGAGCAAAAAACCTTTACCCTGGAAGTTCTCTACCATGT
>Ga0181570_10004080_pt1 | contig 10823 bp, 8 predicted proteins | sample 101ome_18_FD_148667 | JGI IMG/M metagenome (GOLD analysis project Ga0181570, IMG submission 148667) | Coastal salt marsh microbial communities from the Groves Creek Marsh, Skidaway Island, Georgia - 101406AT metaG (spades assembly) | ecosystem: Environmental > Aquatic > Marine > Intertidal zone...
CGTCAACTATTCTGCCCCAAGTTTTGTTATTAAACAAACTTTGCTTTAGGCTTTCTGTATGTTTAATGTATTCTTTATGTAATAAACCATTACTGTGTTTACTATATTGAAATAAAAATTTGTAATAATCAATTAATTTTATATTATGTTCACTATTAAGGTATGTAGCAATAACCTGGCTAACTCCGTGATAATGATGTGGAATAACTATTCCTTTTGCAAAAAAGTACATATCAATATATTCTTCATTTGTAAAACTATTACTTTCGTAACATACATAATCTATTTCACCTTTACTATCATTAGGATATGTATTCCCTCCAGCCGGTGCAGGAGTAGCTGTGTATTTCATACCATATTTTTCTATGTAATCTTTTTGTGAAAACGGAGTATTAGGAACAACACTTAGAGGATGTACAGTTAAAGCATGGTCACTGCCTATTTCTAATATCTTGCCAATACCTTCTATCCAGCTACCTAAAGTTTCTTCTGGTAGGCCAACAATTAATTCACAGTAATTATCTACACCTGCTGAATTATAATCGCTTACAATCTTTTCTAAATCTTTATTTGCTACATTTATTCTACGTATAGCCTCAAGTGTTTTATGATTCATACTTTGTAGAGCAATAGTAACTCCTCGTTTTATATTTGCTTCTTGATTTAATATACGTCCTAATTCAACAATTCTTTTTGGTTGTTGTTTAGCAGTAGCATAATCTATTTGTCTTGGATAGCCTTGTTCTTTTCTACACTTTGCAATATGTTTTATAAAATCTATGTCTCTGTTAAATATACCTAAATTACTATCTGCAAAATATAAAAATTCTATCTTATTATTTGCTACCCAATCTATTTCAGCAATAACCCTATCATAATCAAATTTTGCTATCTTATTATAATACAATGCTTCTTGATCACAAAATGTACAAGCATATGGACAACCTCTGTTTGTTTCAATAACTGTACTGTATTTTTTATTAGGTTTCATTAAACTATCCATTAGTCCACTAAGATAAGGACTAGGAATATCATTTATTTCTCTATCTGGACTAGGAGCAGTATAACTGTCTACAGTCATTATACCAGGCGCATCATAGTTGCCTTTTAATACTTCTGCAAAAGCACGTTCTCCTGCATATGTTATAATAATATCACAAATGTCTCTGTTCTTACGTAACCATTCTTGCTTGTAAGGTACTTGTGGGCCACCCATAACTATTATGCAATTAGGATATTTCTTTTTTATTGCTCTAGCTAATTCTCTGCTAATGTTCCAATTCCATACATAGGTGCTTATACCTACAACATCAGGATCTACTATTTTTTGCAAATAATTTTCAATAGTATCACGTTCAAATAATATATCTCCTAACTCCCAACCAGAAACATTGGCTTTACAGTATTCCCATATATAGGCAACACTGAGTGGCAAAAAAACTGCTTCTGATATTAAATTATTAACTTGAGTGAAATATATCTTTTTCATAACTCTTATCTCCCGGATACAACGGGACTTTTGCACCTTCCTTCCTTTTTGGAATTTTGCTATCTGCAGAGCTTACACAACTTTTTGTTATGCAAGGCATAGGTTTATCAAACAATTTAAAACCTGTTTCGATATTTCCTAGCGGTGCATCGTGACAAGAGTACGATCTTTTTATAGAGCCATCTGGCTCGCGGATAATAATGCTTCTAAAACCTGAACTACATTCCCATCCGCAGAATTGGTTAAAGTTAAAAGCATTAAAACGTTCTGCTTGATCCATATACCATTGTTTTCCTTTAGTATCTCTAAATTCAACTTGCATATGCCAAGGAACACTTTTATGCTCTTGATAATATTTATCGTCTTCGTTTACCCTAAATTTGGGTTTTGGCCTATCATTCCACTTACGTTTTTGTTCTGTATATGCACGTTGTGGCATGCCATTATATAATTTTTTCATTTGTTCAGATGTATAGCCATCTACTACTCTAGACGCGGTAGGGTCGGACTGCGGTTTAAGAGTGACGTTAATTCCTTGTTCGTGAAAAAATAAAGCGTTTTCCCAATCTCTTTCAAACCAATCTGGTACCATAACTTGATTAATTGTAACTTGTACATCGTGTTCTTGACACAGGATTAATTTGTCTGCAAATTCCTGCATCTTCTCCTTTGTGTTTACATGTTCTGTGTGCAGACTTGCTGTAATACTTGCTCTATGGAAAGGTTTTGCATATTCTACATAAGTTTCAAACCACTTCATAGGACGACTACAATTACTGGTCATGTGTATACTTGTGTAGTTTGTATTTTTTACATCATCAGCTAGATACTTTAATATGTCCAAGTATCCAGGATGGAAAGTAGGCTCTCCTCCCGACAAGGAGAAGTGGAAAGAATTGAAGCCGTTGTCTCGGGCTTGACGTTTAATTTCATCCACTGTACGCAAGCAGAGCTCGGTAGGACGGTGGTCTTTACGATCGCTTCGTGCGTAAGGCCAACAGTAGGAGCATCTGTAATTGCAGAAGCGTCCAAGTAGCCAGGATACAGTGAATAAATCTCTATACAATAGAGTACGCTGACCAACACTAACAACGTCTTCAAACGGAATCTTAGTAAAGTCATAATTGGACCATTTCAAATCTTTATTCATAGTTTATTATACGATCTTTTGTTTGTATTGTCAATCAAAGAATTTTTGTTATAGGATCTAAACATAAAAAGTTATTTTTGTTTCTAGTTTCGCTATCTATGAAATCTTGTGACACATAATCACCTTCTTCAAATTTTGTTTCATCAGGCCAACTTGGTGTTTTCTTTTCGTAATAATTTATATTTTCTTGTGGATGTCCTATACCTAAAAATAAAACAATCTCACCATCTATGCCGTATTTTTTTAGTAGTTCTCTGCTACTACCATAACACGCACAAAATCCTGTTTTATATCCTAGCTCAGCCGCTTTCATTGCAACACAAGTACTGCTTATTCCAACATGTAAATATTTCATATCAGGATCGTGTCCAGCGGCTTTGTGTGGTTCTTGAGCAAAATATTCTTTGTGTAAATAATCGTCGTGTACCCAACACATAACTAACGGTGCATATGCTTGAGCTTGTACAACAGCATCAGGTGCACCTGATTTAGCTAGTACTTCAGGTAATGTAACTTTTGCAAATTCATGCACTTTATCTCGGCTTTGTAAAACTACAAGGCTAAAAAATCTCATACTATTTTTCTTAGGTGCGTTATGAGCTACATCTATAAGTTGTTGAATATGATCATTACTTACTGGCTTGTTTAGATCGAAGTTTCTTTGACATTGTTTGATTGTGTTTAGATATTCTTGCATGAAAATATTTATAGTTTTTCTTTAATGAACTTATCTTGATTTTTCATTTTACATGTTGACACACATTTTTTTATTCTATCAGTATCTGTCCAACTTTCCTGTATAGTTGTAAACACCGGACCTTCAATAATGTCTTTGATACTATTATTACGCAAGTTTGTATGCATGTCATTGTTGTTTTCTTCAAGTATTTCTTCAAATCGATCTTTTTTCCTACCTGTTACACTATACTCCATCATCTTAGCATTTAGGTGACAGCAAGGAATAACATTACCCATATGATTTACAAAGATGCGCTTTTGTCCTGCATACTTACATTCAATACAAGGAGACTCAACTTTCTTTTCAACTTTCTTATGAACAATATCTTTTGTGTCTTTTCTATGGCTAATAATTGTTTTAAAATCTACAAAGCCTTCATCTTTAGCCATTTGTTTTGCAGTTTCTGTTTGATGCATATTGTGTTCAAATTCTATAAACTGCCAAACACTTTTTCCACCTGCTTTGTTAAACGCTCTAAAATTTTGCTGTACTTTCTTAAAGCTACTACCAACTCTGTAGTGTTCTGATAATTCATCACTACCATCAATACCCCAAGTTACTCTATGACTACAAGTTAAAATGTTTGCTAATTTTTCCCACCATTCAGTAGTTCTTGTACTGCCATTTGTTGCAATGTTTATGTGTGTATCCCATTCTGCAAAATATTTTACAATTTCGTGAAACTTAGGATGAGATGTTGGCTCATCTACACTACCACAAAAGTTTATAATTTTAATGTTTGGAAAGTATTCTTTTTTAAATTTTTCTTTAATAGTTTCTAAACTAATAAGCTCTTTATTTAATATACTAGGTGCATGATCACTTTGTTCTCTAAAGCAACCTTTACAACGTATGTTGCAAAAACTTGTAAGTTCAATATCAATCCATTCTAATGTTTCAGTGGTCCACATGTATTTTTGAAACCTTCCATAATCCTTCACATTTACAATAACCAGTAGTGCATAACACATTAGGATTTAAAAATGTGGTTGTATAATCATCTTCGAAAATATTCATAACTTTAATTTTATTTTGTATGTTATTATGACATGTTAATCCTAATACCCCATCTGGTTTTAAAAAAATATATTCAGATGGAGCATAACAAAGATATCCATCAAAAGTCCCATTGAATTTTTCTAAACTTGTCATAATCCATGATTCTTTTAAGTTTTCCTTATTAGAAGATTTTGAATAAATTGTTATGTCTTCTGGAACTAAAGGTATCCAAGCACCTTGTCCGTCATGAAACCATGTAGGATCGACACCTTCGACCTTGTAGTTACTAGAACTATATTCTTTTGTTTTGATTTGATCATTTGAGTGTACACCAACAAATGTCAAATCTAGATATTTTGGATTTACTCTTATACCATTACTAGATAATTTTTTTGCAACTTCGCCAACTAATTCTATTTCGTTTGGTACTATACTTACCCGCATATTATACATCTTATTGTTTTCTTTAAATAGGTTTCCTAATTCTATTAAGTGATCTACATCTGCATCTAATGGATGCACACTAACACTAATAGCATCAAACAAATCTAAATTTCTCTTCCACCAACGGATTGTTCTACTACCATTTGTGATAATTTCAATTTTGGCTTTTAATTTTTTTTTAAAATATCTACAATAATTTTCTAATTCAACATGTACAGTAGGTTCTCCACCAGAAAATTTTACTACAAACTTTTTTTTATTACCCTGCAATTTTTTTATTATATATTCAAGATTATTTTTTGCTGTTTCATTTAATGGTGGCAATTTTATAGAATTTGCATGTGCATCTGGCCAACAATACCAACAATTATAATTACAATAGTTACCCGGAACTACATCTAAGGTAAGTGTGTCTGAATTGTTAATTATTCTGGTGTTTAAGTTTCCGTCAAATTCCATTAAATATATCTTTCATTTCTGGAAATGTTTCCGCAAAACTTATACCACGTTGTGCATCACAACGTTCTAAAAATTCTTTTGTTTCAGGTAAACGTACACTCCAATCTTCTGATTCCATAAACTGTAGCATGCCTTCTAGTCTACTAATACCATAGCTTGCTTCTCTCCATTTATCATAAGTAACTTTTCCTTTATGCCAACTAGGAACACCTTTTTCCCAATTAGCTTCCCACCAAGGATAAAATTCTTCATACTTACGACGGCATTCTTCTTTAAACCATTTAGGTAAAACTTTAACATTTAGATGTGGTGGATGATACACAAAGTGATAATTAATGCCTCCTGCACCAAAAGGCCACATATTAATTTTTTTGAAACCTTCATTTAGTTTCCAACGAATAAAGTCTGGCAAATAATAAATGTTAAGAGCTTGTACTGCACAAGCAACTGTAACTTCTACATTATCACCAGTTTGATTATCTAGTATATGAAAAACTTCACGTGTTCTTTCCCATTTACTAGGATAACGAATGTAATCATTCATACCTTCAATACTGTCTACACTATAGTGGAATCTTACAAGTTTAAATTCTTTCCATAGATCAAAGAGATCTTCGCGCCACTCGACTCCATTGGAGTTATACCGAAGTTCAAGATCTTTTGCATATCCTTGTCTAATGCATTCCTCAAGTATTTCATAATGTTCTTCAATAATAAGGCTTTCGCCACCTGCAAAATAAATCTGTTGCATGTTTGGAATTTGTTCATAAAACTGTTTCCAAAAGATCGGATTTTGTTTGTGCCAGTTGTAACTACTTCCATTGTAACTACCTTTGTCTTTCCATTGCATAGTTTCTTTTAAACTTGCATTTTCTACAGCTGGAAAAACCGCTTTCCAGTCTTTGATCCATCCTGAACTATCATGCGGGCTACACATAACACAAGCGAGCTGACACTTTGTACCAAAACGCAAATCAATATATGCTAGTTGTGGAGGAACGCTACCGTCTGGTTTTGTATCGGCAATTATTTTATCAACGTCTACTCGCTGACTCCAATAGTGTGTTTCCCACATACGTTTACTATTATGACCTGCGGCTTCTTCTTTGTAGCACTTTAGGCAACTAGGTGGCATTTCTCCGTTAAGCATTTGTTTGCGTACATTCTTCATATATGTACTATTCCAACTGCTTAGAAAATCACTAACGTTTAAGTTGTTTGGTTTTCCGTCCTCTGTTTTAAGGATGCCCACTTGTCCGCCATGTTGTTTATCATTTGTAGGACCTACTGAACTAGCGTTTGCTGTACAACAAACACGCATACTTCCGTCTGGTCTTGTGCTAAGATGCACCCATGGTAACAAGCAAAATGTATCTGATGGATATTTTTGTTCTTTCATTATGTACGTACTTATCCTCTTTAACTTAGCTGTTCAAATTTAGTGAATGATGTTCCAAACTTACCTTGATTAGAACATTTTCTTATACAAGTTGGAATGAAACTTTTTTTATCTGGATTCCAATATGTATTAATCTTTTTATACCATTTAGTATTTAGAATATCTTGTAAACTATGAAAATACAAATTATTCCAATTGAAATCTTTTGGCAGGTGCTTGTATATAAATCTTTTACTTTCTACACTCTTATCCCAAAGCATACAACATGGCCAAACAGTATTGGAACTGCTGATAAAAATACCAGGAAAATTTAAATGCTGACACGAAACATTTTCACAAGCAGTATATAAATCATCTTTTTCTTTTTGAGACATTATGTCTCCCCATTCTGCTTTATTTGTAACGTCTACTGTTTGAATAAATTTTTCTACTTCAGCATGTTGGCTTTCTTTCTTTTTATAATTTTCTTTATGTATTGAATTTCTACTTGATCGTCTTTCAACAAATGGCATTCCTAATGAATGTGCAAATTCTTTTACCTGTTCTACCTGATGTTCATTCCATGGAAAGGTTATAAAATGCCATTCAGCATATCCACCTGCATCTAAGTATGACCGCAAATTTTTCATAATTTTATTCCAATCGACGCCTACTCTATACAAATGGTTTGTATCTTCTAAACCATCAATAGCCCATCTTACACATAGTCTAAATTTGTTTTCTTTGCCGCCGGCATTTTTACCTTTATAACTTAGCTTTCCTAAATCAGTCCAAAACTTTTCATTACGAGTACCGCCATTTGTGTGCATGTTAATTTTAACATTATTTTTCCAATTTAGTGCAAGGTATTCTACAATTCTATAACAATCTGGGTTAACAGCTGGATCGCCTAAATTACCACTTAATTTAAATTGTGTTGGACGTAGATTATCAGGTAATGCATCTTTAATGTCACCTAGTGTCAAATCATTTAAAGCATAAGGTATTCCCCTTTCCTTATATTTGGTTCTAGGACACATAGGACATCCTGCATTACATCTACTAGAAATTTCAAATTCTATATGTCTTATATCTTCAATTAACATTTTCTGGCGCCTTATATAATTTTTTATCTAACTCTCTTGCATTACTTCCACAAAATTTTCCACAACGATAAATTCTTGGATTGTTTTTATCATAGAGACTATTGTTCCAACTATCTGGTAAATCTTCTACAAAAAATTTATGATTCATTACTTCTGATAAGGTATGATATTTTATATTGTTCCAATTATTTTCATACGTGTCAACATAATATCCTAAGTTTTCGTAGTCTATACTTTTCTTATTGAGATCTTCTTTGCTTGCTCTACCTAAATGTATTTCATCAATTGGATTGTGATAAAAGTTACTAAAATAACAGCACTGCCAAACTCTTCCAGTATAGTCTATACTAATTTGTTTTTTGTCTCTCCATTCACACTTTATATCAGTATTAACAAACTTTTTATCATAGTCTTTATCAAAATACATAGAATCGTCAGATATATTAGATGTAAGTGTTGTATCAAAAAGTTTACTATCATTACTTGTATAATTAATAGATTGACTGCTTATATTTTTCTTTTTTTGTAAATTATTAGGAATTTCTTGTGGTACAGAAGTTTTGTTCCTTAATCTTGATCGCCTAATTTTAAATTGATAGAAACCATTTTTTGCGGCTATTTTTTTAGCCTTTTTAACTTGATGTTCGTTGTGTGCAAATTCAATAAAACTCCATACTGCTCTTTGTCCTGTGCCCATATATGCTTTTGCATGTTGTAATACTTTTTGCATAGGTACACCTCTTCTATACATTTGATGTGTTTCGTCATCTGAACCATCAAGAGAAAAAATAACTCTACTCCATTTTTGAAACCTTTGTCCTACAATGTTACCAAACTGTATCCACCAATCGTCACTGTGCATACCACCGTTTGTTTCCATCATCAATATTAGTTTTTCATCTAATCCTTTTTTGATGCGTTGATCTTTTACTTTTTCTATTTGATTTGCTATAGTATGTAACACTGTATGAAATTGTGGATGTAAACTTGCATCACCATATGTTCCACTGAACATAACATATTTTGCATTACTAGATGTTTCTTCATCAAATATTCTTTTAATATCTTTTGTAGTTAGAATAGCTTTACTACCAAATGTAACGTGTGGATTCAGTATATCTGTACCTCTTACATATCTGTTACAGTCTAAACATCTGCTGTTACAATTACTAGTTAATTCAATATGTATTCCAGCATCAAACATATCATAGTGCATAGTTTACTCCATTTACATGATTAGATATGAGATTTTGAAATGTTTGTCCATCTAGAGATTTTGTTGCACACAATCCGCAACCACATTTTCTATTAGGACACTGTATTGTTTCCATTGTACCAGTTTCAAGCATAGTCTTTACACGGTTGTGAAATGTTTGCCATTCACTAATTTTTCCTACTGGTCCTCTACCTTTACCAAATTGTGCTTGGCATGTTTGGTGATGAAAAATCTGATCTGTCTGACTTTCTAAATGTAAGAAAAACCAATTTACTCCGCAATACCATTCAGGAAATCTTGTGTCTGTAACATATGTTAAATCTTGGTTGCCTCCACATGCAAGACCGCAACTTAATTCGTGCTTACTACAACAATGACGTCCTTGTATTACATTTGTTTTTGTTGTGTCTTTTGCTAGTTCTTTAAAAGTTTGTTCTACATCTTTTTTCATTTTGCGATGTCTGATCTGTTTGTCGTCTTTGACAACTTCTTTTTCTATTGTGTCAACTTTGATCTCAGTTTTTGTTTTGTTTTTTCTTTGCCAGTAATTTTTTAAAAAATCGCTTTGTTCAGGACTATACTCTAACCCGTTAATAACTCTAGGTACATACTTAACTTTGTGTTCATCCATTACATCAATAAGATCTAAACATTCTTGCCAATAAGAATCATATGGGTGCATCATTAGGTTAACCTTGAAACTTTTCATACTTTCTTTTAATTGTAATATATTTTCTCTAACTTTTGCTTTTATAGGCTCTTTACTATCACAATGATAGCTAAGTGTTATACCTCTAAAGTCTTTAGCAAGTTGAGGTATATTCTTTGCAGGAAAGCTACCATTTGTAGTTAGTATAGTAAACACATCATACTCAAAATCAGAAAACGCTTCTTTTAAGTAGGAACTTAAACGTAAAAAATTAGGATTAGCTGTAGGTTCTCCGCCTGTAAGACTTACACTTGCAGTTTGTTCATTTCTATACGGCAACATCATTCTTAGATATTCTTTAATAAAATCTACACCTTTTACTAGTTCATCAAACTCTGGAAATTTACTTACCAGATCATGTCTATCATCACCACAATACGCACAATCAAAATTGCATCGACGTCCTGTGTCCCAAGTAACAATAAACTGATTTGTTTTAACTGGATTTATATAATTGTATGTTTCGTTCATAAATACTTTGCATACCTTTCGTGCAAACTTGCAAGATCTGTCTTTCTAACTTTGTCCTGCATCAGTGTATATTCTTTCATAAGTTGTAGAGCAGTTTTTTTATCTGTTTTTCTATTTGTATCAAACTTGTTTACAATATTCCTTACTGTTTGTGTATACTCTTTGTTAGGATACTGTTTATCAAATTCATCTATTTGACTGTTTACAAAATCTCTATCTTCGTCAGTTAACAACATAGTGCTTAAATGATCTTGCTCTATAATGCTAAAAAAGGGATTCATATTCCAAATTTCTTCTTGTTTATTTTCCCATTCGGCGCAAAACGTTAATATTTCTTTAATACTAAAAATATTGTAAAACTGTATAACAAAGCTAAATCCTAAACAAATTTCATCATCAGTAAACCCATGTGTACCAATTTTGGTACAGTTTTCTAAAACCTTTTTCCAATTTCCGTTTGATCTAACATATTCATATACATTGCCCACTCCGTCTAAACTAACACGTATTAGAAATTTATTAAACTGGCCTATTAGGTTTGTAAATCTTTCAGGAAAATTTGTTGCATTTGTTGTAAAACTAATTATAACATCTTTGGCATGAGGCAAGTTTTTTACTTTTTCTAATGCAATATAAACATCTTCTTGCATTAATGGTTCGCCA
>Ga0181570_10004096_pt1 | contig 10800 bp, 8 predicted proteins | sample 101ome_18_FD_148667 | JGI IMG/M metagenome (GOLD analysis project Ga0181570, IMG submission 148667) | Coastal salt marsh microbial communities from the Groves Creek Marsh, Skidaway Island, Georgia - 101406AT metaG (spades assembly) | ecosystem: Environmental > Aquatic > Marine > Intertidal zone...
AAACTAGGCTGTTGTTAGAAGCGATACCTAAAGGTTACGCCGTACTCCCTTGGTCGATTGTAGTTCGCCTCGTGAAAACCTAATCCAAAGTTTGAGTCGCCACTTTCTATGTAACGCTCATCAGCCAAGTTTTTACCGAAGACTACAAAGTCCATGGATTCCCTCAGGGGCTAACCACAACTGGCAGTCTTCAGTTTCCTCATAACCGCCCGAGAAGGTGGGTTAGAACCCAGCGCATTCAGATGGCGGCAGGAAATCTGCTGCCTGTTGGTCCCACTCAGCTGTTTCCGATCACCGATTTGCCATAAATTCTGGTCTCCTAAGTCTCCTATCCCTTTGGTACCAAGGGTAAGAATCAGACAGAAAAGTGAGATGATCAAATTTCTTGAAGCCAACGACATCTGTTGTAAAGTGCTCGGTTTACTATCGAATTTAATGAGCGGCTTACCGCCCATCTTTAACGTGTCACGGACGTTTACACAGTTTTCAGGACACTCTCGATTTTCAACCAAGTCGGTGGGTACTAGTCCCTGCAATTCACTGGTCAGACGTGGGCTTGACAGTTGGTCACGTCCTAGCTGCCGTCAACTTCGCACTCACAGACAACTAACGACTGATTCTCTGAGTATCACCAATGCTATGTGCGTATTGATTTCTATCCATAATATAGTTGCGAATCGCTTCTGCGCCATCTTGCGATATCTCGTCTGCAAAGCTGACCATACCTCGGTTTGCCAGTGCACCTTCGCGCACGACCTGCTGCCATCCTTCGGTATTCAGCAGGAAACCGGAATACCTGAGGTCGGGCACTACCCCACCGCCTACCGCACCTGCGCCGTGGCAATTCACGCAGAAGTCGTCGTACAACTCAAATCCTCGTCGAACCTGCTTTGTATCGATAGCATCTTCCGGCAAGGCAGGCATTGTTCTAGGTGTATCATTTACAGGCGGCAGCGTCGCCTTACCTCCAATTTTAAAAGTAAGAAGGCGACTGCGATTAATTGGCTGACCAGCATTCTGCGTGAAAGGCCCGGTCATTAAACTAACGATGCCGCCCCAACCTGCAGAGACAGTAATGTACTGGTGGCCATCCACGGCATAGCTCACCGGTGGTGCGACCACACCTGTTTGTGCCGCGAATTCCCATAGCTTCTCGCCGTTGCTCGCGTTGTAGGCGTTCACAAAACCCTCACCATTACCCTGGAACACAAGATTTCCCGCTGTTGACAGCACACCGCCATTTAACACACCGGCGTGCTGCACTCGCCATTTCTCTTTTTGTTCTACCGGGTCCCAGGCAGCGAGATGGCCACGCGTTTGTTTTTGCATCGCTTTTACGATGGATTCGTCATCGGGAAGTTCTGCGACCGATGTGTCCACACCCAGGTTGGCTCCCTGACTGAGAACCTTCATGTCGTTTTGCTGCATATAAGGAAAGGCCATTTCCTGCGCGGGTATGTACACCAGCTGATGTTCCGGGTGAAAAGACATCGGGTGCCAGCTGTGGCCACCGGCCCAGGAAGGTGCTACCAGCGCGACCTTTCCAGTTTTCCAGTATTCGGCTTCCTTTTCGACGATGGGTCGCCCTGTTTCTGGATCGATGGATTTCGCCCAGGTGGTCGCAACATAAGGTTCGCCCGATATGAACTCGCCTGTTTGCCGATCAAGCACGTAAAAAAATCCGTTTTTGGGCGCCTGCATAATCACTTTGCGTACGTCGCCATCTTCTTCAAGGTCGGCAAGAATCATGTGCTGGGTTGCGGTGTAATCCCAGGCTTCGCCCGGAGTCGTTTGGTAGTGCCACGCGTAGGCGCCGGTGTCGGCGTTCAGCGCCACTATGGAGGACAGGAATAGGTTGTCGCCCTCACCTGCACTACGTACGTTCGGATTCCATGGCGAGCCATTACCAACACCAACGTACAGCAGATTCAACTCTGGATCATAAGCCATCGAATCCCAGGCCGTACCACCGCCACCGAGGGTCCACCACTCGCCGCTCCAGGTTTTACTCGCTTCCTCGAGAATGGGATTCTCAAAAGGTTTCGATGGATCGCCCGGCACGGTGTAAAAACGCCACAGCAGTTCGCCGTTAGAAATGTCATAGGCGGACACGTAGCCACGCACGCCGAATTCCGCACCACCATTGCCGATAAAGACTTTGCCATTGGCTATGCGAGGCGCGCCGGTAATTGTATAGGGCTTATCGGAATCAACGGTTGAGACTGACCACTTTTGCTTTCCGTTGTTGGCATCCAAAGCAATCAGACGGCCATCCAGAACACCGATAAGCACGGTGTCACCCCACACCGCCACGCCTCGATTGACTACATCGCAGCAGGCCTTTACTCCGTATGCCTTATTCACCTCGGGATCGAAATGCCACAACTGTTCACCACTAGTTGCGTCCAGAGCGAACACTTCACTCCAGGCGGCCGTGGTATACATCACACCGTCTCTTATAATCGGGGAAGCCTCCTGACCGCGAGGCTCAGGCAAATCCTTGTACCACGCGAGTTCAAGCGAACCTACGGTTTCAGTATTAATTTGTGCAAGCGGGCTATAACGTTGCTCATCCAGAGTTCGTCCGTGCAGCAACCAATTGCTTTCTTCGCTGTTGGCCTTATCAATGCGCGCCTGATAGTCAATGGCGGATTGTTGCGGCTCGTTAGCGGTTGATGCTTCCGAGCGCTGCTGGTTTGCATTCTGCGCGTTCGTTTGTTCAGCATTATCAGCGCATGCGCTCAAAATCAGCGCGGCAAACAGCCCGATTGTTCGTGGTCTTAAATTCAACACAGCAGTACTTGAGCAGAGGGTTTAATGATGCCAATTAAAACGTTAACTTGCCCGTCAGAGTCCACGTTCGGCCGCGATCGATAAGGTTCTCGATGGTACCAATCGTGGGGTTGAAGTAGCCCGTTGCCAGATACTTTTCATCGCTCAGATTGAGCACGGCCAGATTCAGGCTGAACTTCTCACTAGCGCTGGTCCATGCCACGTTGGCATTCCAAAGCCCTACTTCGGGCGTTTCAATTTGAGGCAAGTTCAGCGGCTCATTGAAGTAGCCATTGTGGTATGAGCCACCCAGGCGCGTAATCAGTGATCCACTGTCACCCAGATTGAACTCCTTGCTGACGCTGACACTGGCCGACCACTCTGGAACATGGTCAAATTCATTGCCTTCCTGAATGGTCGCAAATGGATTATCCAGCACGGTAACGTCAGGCAAACCGGTGGTATCAATGACGATTCGGTCAAAACTGGCGTCGGTATAACCCACCGCGGCTTCTACAAACCAACTGGTTGATGGTTGCCATTTTAGCTCGAGTTCGGCGCCCGATATTTCTGCCTCGCCCACGTTACGTTCTACCTGTGCAACGCCAGATGGCACTCTCACCTGGATGTCCTCATAGTCCATCAGAAACACAGCGGCGTTTGCTGACAATGCGCCATCCGCGCTATTAAGCTTTAGACCCAACTCGTAAGACTTAACAAACTCAGGTTCAAAACTGGACACCGCGGGCTGTGGCGGGAATATGCGCTGAACAAATCCTCCGGAGCGGAAACCCTCTGAGTAGCTGCCGTACACCAAGATATTGTCGTTCAACCGGTAGGCCAGGTTGACCAGCGGTGAAAGCTCATCTGCATCAGTTGTGTTTTCTCCGAGCGGCAGGATCAGCACACCTGGGGGAATGCCGATATTGCTGCTGACAACGACTTGGTTGGGGTCAAAGCTTTTTTCCTCATCTGTGTAGCGCAATCCAACGGTCAAATCCAGTTGGTCTGTCAGGTGCACAGTGCCCTGGGTAAATACGGCCTTGCTTTCCGTCTTGAAGACGTTGCGGCTGTCAAAGTTTGCTATCGCAAAATCAAGCACATTCTGGTTGAAGCCATCTTCATCGAAGTAATACAGGCCAACAATCCAGTCCATGCGCTCTGAACTGCCCAATAGCTGGAATTCCTGGGAGAACTGTTCCGATTGGAAATCGTCAAAGAAATGGACAATCGTAATCGGTGAGGCATCGGCATCACGAGCGAATTCAGCATCGAGGTCACGCACGGCGGTGATTGATTTGAACGTAAGGTTATCGTTGATCTGCCAGTCCAGGGCCGCACTAATTCCCCAGGTTTTAGTTTTTGAATAAGTCGGCGCAGTACCCTGATTTGTTTCGCCTACCCACTGGGTGTTGTAACAGGCTGGGTTTGTTGACCCGATACCACCCGGATAGGCACAGGTGGCACCGGCGGTTACGTTGTTGTAAAAGCCTGGGAATCCGTTACCAAACTGACCCACCACGTCAACACCTGCCAACTGAAACGCAGGGCCATTCTCATCTTCATCGCTGAAGTCGGCCTTGATGTTCAGCTGAACAGTATCGCTTGGATCCCATAAAATACTGGTTCGAAATGACAAGACATCGTCATCCCCTAAATCACCACCGGCCGGTCGGCTCACATACCCGTCTCGTGTGTTTTTCTGGACGGCAAACTTCGTTCGGAACGTATCACTCAGCGGCATGTCTATGCTCGCTCGGGCAATAATTTGTGAATCGGTACCAACACCCAACTCAACGTGGCCGCCAAACTGTTCAGCCGGCTTCTTTGAGTGCAGCGCGATCGCGCCGCCGACACTGTTTCTGCCAAACAGTGTGCCCTGTGGACCACGAAGAACTTCCACTCGCTCAACATCTACAAGATCAACAATGGCGCCCACGGTACGAGCGATATAGACGTCATCTATGTAAAACCCAACACCATTGTCGATGGTGCCGAGAAAGTCCCGCTGACCAACACCGCGAATGTAGACAGTTGCCACCGATGACGAGCCCCCCGCCTGCGGGTTGTTCTGGTAGGTCATGTTGGGGGTGATGTCACCAATCTGCGAAATATTGGTAAAGCCACGCGCAATCAGGCTTTCTCCAGAAAATGCGCTCACTGCTAGGGGGGCATCTTGCAAGGACTCCTCGCGCTTTCTAGCGGTCACTACCACCTCTTCAAGCAAGGACTGGAATCCACCGCCGGAAGAGTCACTCTGCTGGGCAGAAACCTGCGTTCCTAGCAATGAGATACAGGCGATTGCGCAGGCTTTTGGCAAACAGGTTCGCTTGTGTTTAGAATGATTCACGAGTCTTTCTCCATTATAGTTATAGTTCTGGTTGCGTGGCTGGCTTACCAGCTGCGAGGCCTAACGCTAGCCCGTTTAATCAGTAAGATATTGAATGTTTTGTGTGGGCTCTAGCCGGATTCACCCGCGATTATCCGGATCCGCGCATACGTGGTGCAAAAGCCGGAGGGAATGCGATCAGTTGGCCGCAGTGGGATTATGGTCCAGAATTTCGCAGTGTTTGAAAAGGTGTCTCACCAAATGCGAGACGATAGGCTTCGGAAAATCGACCCAGGTGATTGAAACCATATTTAAGCGCCACTTGAGCTATTTGCGTACCGACTGGCGCCTGTTGTAAATCTTCGCGCGCCAAATCGAGTTTGCGTTTCTTAATGTACTCCAGCGGGGTCATATCCACGCAACGGCGAAAATTACGCGTTATTGCTGATGAAGACAGCCCGGATGCCGCGGCCAGGTCTCTGGTACTGATACTCTCGTGGATGTTCGCCTCCACAAACTCTTTTGCGTGTTTAATGATTTTCGGCTCATCTTCTTGCGCAAGACTCTGCAATTCCTGAGAGTAATTGTGTCCTAGCATCTTTAGTGCGTAGCAAGCAACCAGGTTTTCAGTTGCTTCTGCAATCGCCGTATCTTGTGCGCTGGCGTGGATAAGTTCATTTTTTAGTGTATCGATCATACGCGTCCATTCGCGTCCTTGCGGGGTAGTGGCGTTTAACTCCGGATCAAATACTATGGGCTTGTGCAAAGCCCTATTCAGCATCCGCTTCAGATTTCGCTCTAATGTGGCTCGATCCAGCTTTAGTGTGAGTACACGGCTCCCGCGGCCCCAGCGCATCGCCATGGGTTCAGTAGCTGATACTAAGCTCAATGTATCCCCCTGGCAGAGCCCCGTATGAGTCTCTTTTGCGACCTGAATGGGTTCACCAAAAGAGCGCTGAAAAAGGTAACAATGCCCCAGCTCATCCGCCTCTATCTTGACCGGCGCCCCGTAAGATACGTACACCAACGCGGATTCGCCGAATTTCGACTCTACAACGTCAGTCTCAAGAGCTCTCTTTACATCGAGAAGTTGAAGAGAGTGGGAGGTGAACAGTTTTGTCAGGCCGGCCCGGGTTTCTTCGAGGTCTCTTGAATGAAAACTGTTGCCTGATCGCAAAATCGAAGTGGTGTACATAGACATTCTCAATCCGGGGATCGCGCTGGTCGGGATGCAAACTACTGAGGCGCCGATTATATAACCATTTTTATGCTTAAGATAAGTGGCGCAATGCCCGCATGAAACTTGATAAATGTATTTGTCGCTAGGTAGCCCGCCAAGCGGACCAACAAAAGCTCAGTTATCCAACAAAAACAATTGCTAGATAGAAAGCTATCAAACTCAAGGGCCACTACCGGAAAGCTATGTTCTTACAGTGCATCTCAGAATACATGGTATCTAGCCACCGATCGAGTAAAACTAGCTTTCTAAATGTTCAATCAACTTGGTAAAGACCATGGGGTACTGGGGATTTTCCGTCTAAAAAAGACATAATCCCCTGGAGGCCCCATTCTACGCGGCCTGCTCTCCCCTGCCCTGCTCACAGTGATAGTCCACCGCCAGATAACAGGTGTTCAACTCGCCGTCCGAAGGATAAACTCAGCGGCCCCGGCCCGACAGAAGTAAGGAGCTGCTGCAGTGAATCAGCAACGGGTTCAGGTGCCCATCATCGATCTGACTGCAGCCGATCAAGCGGTGTCTATCGCGCTGGACCACGCCTTTGGCGAAATGGGCTTTGCCGTGCTAATTGGCCACGGTATTTCACCCAATGTGATCACCGCCGCGCGCGCCGCGGTGGTGTCGTACTTCGAGCAATCCCTCGATCAGAAACTCCAAGATCGCATCACGCAGGAAAATTATCGCGGGTATATCCCGTTGGGTTTCTTCTCGCCTAACAGTGCCAGCCAAATGCCGGATCGTTATGAGGGATACAAGTTGCATCTTGAGGTCGACGCCGGTGATCCCATTTGCGCTGCCTGCGATCTGTACGGACCCAATAAATGGCCCCTGTCTCAACCCGATATGCGTGCGGCTATCCTGAATTACTGGCGTGACTGTGATGCGCTGACCACCCGATTACTCAGACTACTGGCCGGGATTTTACAAATTGATGCCACTGGCTTACTCGACGCATTTGATAAGTCACTGACGAACATGACCTTGCTGCACTACCCCCCTCAGGATGCGAATGACTCGGGGGTAGGTATCCACGCGCACAAGGACACCGATGCACTCACCCTGCTGGCGCCCGACCCCGTCGGCGGACTGCTCATCAGGCCAAGGGATAGCGACGAATGGATTGCGATTGACGCGCCGGCGAACAGTCTGATCGTCAACATTGGGGATTTGTTGGAGCTTTGGTCGGGCGGCTATTTTGTCTCCACGCCCCATAAAGTCATTAATCGGAGTGGTCAAGCGCGCTTCAGCTTCCCCTATTTCGCGGTGCCTCGCTTCGACATCGTGGTGTCGCCGCTGATCCCTCCGCGTCCCGGTTTCACCCGATCAGCGGTTCCAGTCGGCGATGTCTCTCGGGAGGTCTGGCGAACAAACTGGCCCGACACCACACCCGGCGGTCAAGGATATGACTTGGGGACACTCACTGATTAAGCAGATCCCTGAGTATAAGCAGGATCAGCGCGCAAAAAGTCCAGCATGGCGCCCGCCCGATCGGTCATGATCAGCTCAACGCCCCAATCCAACAGTCGCCGGCCGGCCTCAAGGTCGTTGACCGTATAACACCTAACGGCGAGACCAGCCTCCTTGATGCTTCTCACCTGCGGCTCAGTAAGTGTTGTCCAGTCCAAATGAATCCCTTCCACTCCAAATTCGCGACAAAAATCAATGGCATCCTCAGGCAAGGCCTCGACGTTAAGCGCCATGGGAAGGTGGGATAGCACCGGCCGCGCAATTTGGAGAAAGACTCGGTCGAAGGTGGAGAGTAGATGGCGCCGACCGTCGGCACCCTGAAGTGTTTCAGCGACCGCCTCTGCAAACCGGCTGCACCCCTCTTCCGTAGCATCGGGTCCAAGTTTTATCTCCCAATTAATGCAGGGCCTGTCGGAAGATGCTCTCTGCCAAGCCAGCAGGTCTGACATTTTTAGGGGCCGCTGGCCGGCAAATTCCGGTGACTTCCAGCTGCCCACATCCAGCGGGGAAAGGTCTTTCCATGTCAGATCAACGACCCGTGCACTGCCCTCCGCCGTGCGACCCAAGACCAGGTCATGAAATACTGCGAGCGTGCCATCCGCCAACATCTGGATATCTGTCTCGATCCATCCAGCACCCGCCTCCGCGGCTTTCTGAAATGCCACGCGGGTATTTTCCGGATAGGCTTCACTGGCACCCCGGTGCGCGCAGACAAAGGGTGACCAACTCCCTACCGTCACGAAAGCTTGTGCTTAAGGTGGTCTGACTCAGTCACCGGTGATGGCCAGCTGATTCAGGAAGGCACCGGCGGCGGCGTTCTCTGTCCGCAGCGCTTTGAGAAGTGCCACAAGATTTGCATCGCGCTCCGCCTCAAGTTCACTCACCGACCGACCTGCCGCCTGAGCATCGGATTGCTCGACAATACGTGAGATGAGCTGGTCGTCGAGATCGGGCACATCCATGAGTTTGGTCCACGGCCACTGAAGACAGGGACCGAATTGCTCAAGAAAATGGCGCATGCCTGCGGTTCCCCCCGCAACCCGGTAGGTTTCGAATAACCCCTTTTGTGCCCAGCGCAGACCGAAACCGTGGGTCATGATGTCGTCAATCTGTTCCGTGGTTGCCACCCCATCCTTGATCAACCAGAGTGCTTCTCGCCACAAGGCTTCAAGCAAACGATCTCCCACATGGGCAGGCACTTCCGCCTGTAGTAGAACCGGCTTCATGCCTATTTGAGTCAGTAGCGACATCGCTTGATCGGTAATGGCCGCGGTATTCGATGGCGACGGGACGCACTCGACGATGGGGAGTAAATAAACTGGGTTGTAAGGATGCGCTACGATAATTTGCTCGGGCCGCAGGGCGCCCTGCTGCAACTCCGATGGCATGAACCCCGAAGTTGAGGAACCGATAACGGCTCCAACAGAACACGCCGCCTGTATCTCTGCAAGGGTCGCGTGTTTGATTGGCAAACGCTCAGGCACCGACTCCTGAATCCACTCCGCCTCGGCGACCGCCTCTGCCAGCGTCGGGGCGATTATCAGTTCGCCACGAGGGGGCAGATGGTCATAAATTTCAGGCACCCAGCGTGTCGCGGTCTCCACCACTCGATTTACCACCTCGAGTGCTGCCGGGCTCGGATCATAGAAGCGCACCTGCCACCCGTGGAGCAAAAACCGGGCGGCCCAACCGGCCCCGATTACGCCGCCGCCAACAATCGCTGCTTTTTGCATCAGGGTGGGTCCTGTCGAGTAAGATTGAGTTCCGCTCTGACCTCCGCCGGCGTCATGATGCCCACGCCCATGGCTTCTACAATAGTTACCGCGCGCTCCACCAGTTCGGCATTGCTAGCCAGGCGACCCTTTTCGAGCCAGAGGTTGTCCTCCAGACCCACTCGGACATTGGCCCCTGATAGCACCGCAGCGGCGACAAAAGGCATTTGATGGCGACCAATGGAAAACGCTGAATAGACCCAATCCCTCGGGATGTTATTGACCATCGCCATCAGGGTATTGAGATCATCGGGGGCCCCCCAGGGGATACCCATACACAGTTGCACCATCACCGGTGCGGGAATCGCCCCCTGCTCGACCAGGTGTTTTGCCAACCAAAGATGGCCGGTATCAAAGGCCTCAATTTCAATCTGTATTCCCAGCTCAGTCATGCGTCGAGCCATGTCATCTAGCATACCGGGCGTGTTGGTCATCACATAATCCGCCTCGGCAAAGTTCATCGTGCCGCAATCGAGGGTCGAGATTTCCGGCAGACAGGCTTCCAAATGTGCGACCCGTTCGGCGCCAGAAACCATGTCGGTACCTTCGGGATTAAGCGGTAGCGGCGAGTCGGGTGGACCAAACACAAGATCGCCCCCCATCCCAGAGGTAAGATTGATCACTACATCGACCTCTGAGGCGCGAATGCGTTCCACCACCTCTCGGTACAGGTGAACATCTCTGGCAGGCTTGCCTGTATCGGGGTCGCGGACATGACAGTGCACGACTGCGGCACCTGCGCGAGCAGCGTCAATAGCCGCCTCGGCGATTTGCGCCGGACTACGGGGGACCTTGTCGCTCCTGTCCTGGGTGCTACCGGAACCGGTCAAAGCCGCCGTAATAAATATCTTCTTTCGCATTGCTAGGGACATGTCCGTCGCTTCCTTTTTGAGGTGCACGCACTGCGATTGTTAGCGCAATATTGCAGCCGTTATCGCAGTCGATTGACACAGTTCCAAGGCTAGATACTCACACCACCACACTCACGATTCAGCGCCCTGGCTGTCGACAAGATTTCATCTCGATCAATATAAATACCCTGCAGGTGGCGAAGACCCTCTCCGGTAAACGCATCACGACCATGCAGAATACGGCGGTTATCAAAGCACATGATATCTCCGGCGGAAAGCCGGAATTTCAATTCGAAGCGTGGGTCATCCGCCAACTGATGGAATCGTCGGAGCGCTTTATAGGCGGCATCAACATCCTCATCGGGCATATCG
>Ga0181570_10004111_pt1 | contig 10776 bp, 14 predicted proteins | sample 101ome_18_FD_148667 | JGI IMG/M metagenome (GOLD analysis project Ga0181570, IMG submission 148667) | Coastal salt marsh microbial communities from the Groves Creek Marsh, Skidaway Island, Georgia - 101406AT metaG (spades assembly) | ecosystem: Environmental > Aquatic > Marine > Intertidal zone...
CTGTCCATGATTTGTCCAGGACGTGGGACCCCATTGACGATGATGAAAACCATATCATCGCGTTGGAAGTCCATTGTGTCTACTGGAGAGACCACGGGTGGTCATGGGTGTCTGGGGGTCTTATTTGGTGGATTTCTTAGACGCAACCTTCTTCTTGGGGGCCGGAGCCGGAGCCGGAGCCGAGGCCGGGGCCGGAGCGGGGGCCGGAGCCGGTTCGTTCACACACTTGCACTGGCACTCACCCGGCTTGCCTCGAACACCTTGCGGACCTTGCGGCCCTTGCGGGCCTCTCGGGCCCGGTGGACCCTGTGCGCCCGCGCCTCCACCGGAGGTCCCGACGAGTTCCGCCATCTTCGCGAGAATCTCGTACAGGCGGTCCTTGTCGACTCGCGTGCGCGAGCGTTCGGCCTGGATTTCTTGAATGAGAGCGTCCATGTTCAATATACATAAAGCGTAGATAATCTTTAAAACCAGAGATGATTTTCATCGGACCCACCCGCCTCGCTGGCATCGGGCAACACTGTTCGAAATATACCGCCCTGTTCCCCGATGCCACCTATCACGTCATCGGTTCAGAAATCCCCGAGAGTGAGCACGGCCTGCTGTTCGCGATTCCCATGAGACAGGTTCTCGACCAAATCCCATACATCAAGAGTCGCGTGAAAAACCTCGCCCTCATGACGGTGTGTGAGACCATGGAGGTGCACGAAGACTACGGTCTCCTGTTCGAACACTTCAAGAGAGTGGCCGTGCCGAGTGAGTTCTGTCAGGAGGTGTTCTCGCGCCAGTTCCCCGACACGGAGTTCTACGTCGTCCACGCGCACTTGAGCACCCCCGACACGTACACCTTCTATCACATAGGAAACATCATCGATGACCGGAAACAGTTCAACGGCATCCTCGAAGCCTTCGTTCGCCTGAACGAACCAAAGTCTCGCCTGCTCGTCAAGGCCACGTGTGTCAAGGACGTGCAAGTGAAACTGCCAAGGGTTGAAGTCATCAACGGCCTCATCTCCGACGAGGACATGGAGGAGAAGGTGCACCGACGAGGGGACTGCTACGTGTCCTTCAGTAAATCGGAGGGCGTTGGCATGGGCCCCGTGGAAGCCGCGCTGAGGGACAAGCCCGTCATCATCACCGACTTCGGTGGGGCCCCCGAGTACGTGAAGACACCCTACCTGGTGCCGTGTGAACTTCAAGAGCTCGAGAGGGACGATTTCCTCTTCAAAAAGGGTATGCGCTGGGGTAAGCCAGACCCGGTCAAGCTCTTGGAGTTCATGAGAGACGCCTTCGACAAACGTTTGCGGTACATGGACCACACGCACACGAAGAATCTGGTGGGGAGGGATGCGGTTTTACATGAGTTCTTCACCGATGTAATTGGTGGCCAACACGAGAAGACCCACGAATAGGGCGCCTTGCATCATGCTGTCCTTCTGCGCGAGGATGTAGAGGATGAGGTCATCCACGGGTTGGATGCCAGTGCTCTTCTTCGCGACTTTGGGGAGGATGGTCACGATGGCGATGTACAGGGCCATCGCGATGATGACCGGTCGGAGGTTCTCTTGGTCGAGAAACATTTTAATAAGAAATGAGAAAAAAATACCCCCAGTTGCATGTCATTTCTCAAACATCAAAAATGGAAACCCCCGAAGCTCAACGTATCCGTGCCATCACCGAAGTCCCCGCCCCACCGGTGAAGCGGGGGAGGTTTAGACGCCGCGATGAGGACGACGACGACATCCTCGTCCGATTCTTTGAGACCAAGGTGTACAGTTCGGGACACGTGGAGTACACGTCGGGTCGACGATTCTTTAAGCGTCGCCTAGACTTAGACACCCACTGGTCCGATTTAGAGACCATGACCAGGGAGTACCTGACGTACAGGCTCCTTTATGACCTCGAAAACGAGGGCATGGCCATACGCTGTGCTAAATACGATGACGAGGAACTCACGTTTCACCAACTTGTTTTAATTAAAATTACATAGAGAGATGTTTTTTACAATAGCCATCGCAACTCGCTTTAAATCTACACGGCTCCCCCGACTTCGTCTTCCCTTGACACAACTGCGCGCGCTTCGAACTGGTCTTCGCGACCTGTTTCTTCTCGCTCACGAGTCGTATGGCCCTTCCCGACCGGGCCTCCTTCATCTGGCGCGCTTTCGTGCTGTAGCGCCAGATGGAGTTTGCCATCGTGATGCACACGGAGTCGTTTCGTCCTGACGTCTGTGCGTCTTTATATAAGACGTGCCACAAATCGTCTCGGACGACCTCCATGGTTCTGATTAACAAAGGACCCACACTTTTAACGCTTTTTACGCGGAATGGGTATGGGTGAGGTCTGACCCACCTTCTTCTTGGGTCTCTCGGGCGACGTGACCGGCGACACCGGTGGCACGGCGTAGGCCACGGACTGCAAGAGCTGTCGCAGCCTGTTCTTGTTCACCGCACCGCTGAGGTACAGGTTGGCGAGGTGTCGGCGCTGCGCGTTCGCCGTGGAAGGGTACGCGAACGCCGCGCGGTCGATGAGTTTCATCGCCTCCTTCTTGTTTTTGTTGTCAGCGCGTTCTTTAAGGGTGTTGTTGAGCCAACGCATACTACTACTTTCGTGGGATATTTTATTTTACGCGTCGGCGATGGAGGAGAGGTAGAGGTCCATCTCCCCCTTGAATTCCGGACACTTCTGTATGGTTCTCTGCGTGACCTCGTGTTGCACCGCGAGCACGCGTTCGCGGAACATCTTATGATCGATGCCCGTGGCGTCGTGAATCTCTTGCGGGGAGGCGATGTCCCCAGCGGCGCTCAGGTAGGCCATGGCGTGATTCGCGTGGACGACGCTGTGCATGGGGGACCCATCTTGTTGCGCCATCGTCGCGTACTTTGCCGACCTTTTCATCAACGCGTCGATGGTCTTCGTCCTCCCCCTCTTATTGTTCTGGGACACCACGCACGCCGTGCACACGACAACTAGGAGGTACAAGTACATTTCGTGTCTAAAATACCCCCAGTTTTTTTTTATGGAATCTTGACCCAAAAAATGAACACCGCCATAGCCGAGTGTCGCACCTTCAACCATGGTGATTTCCACCAGTACATAAAAAACCAGAGACCCGAAATCCTTCCATACTACGAGCAGCTGTACGTGCTCAAGACCGTGGGTCCCGTGGAAGGGTGGCGGGGGTGTCTGAGCCCGTCGCAGTACCAATCCCTTGTTAAACACGGCACTTTCGTGCTCGCCTACGCCTACGTCGTGCGCGTCCACGACACCCTCGCCCTCGTGGAGTGGTTCGAGACCCGCGTGCCTGGGAAGGGGTTCGCGACCTACCTCCGGCGTAAACTCCGGCGCACGTTCGGGGACGTCCTCCCCCGGAAGATTCCCGAAGGCACGTGTGGGTACTGGCGGAAGGAATTAGGATTCGACCACGAGGACGTGGACCCTAGGGAACACATGCATCTGATATGTGGAGAAGATGCCCGGTTCATGCAGTGGGATGCGATACTCATTTAAAAACTACCATCATTTCTTTACTAAACAAAAACATGTCGTTCGAGCACAACTCCCTCAAGAACCTCTTCCTCATCGACACGTACTGCAACGGCCTCTTCCACCGCGTGATGGAGAGGGACGTGTGCGTGTCCAAGTTCGAGAACCGCACCCTTCGCAAGCTCTGGAAACAGAGGGAGGCGGACCTCGATCACGATTTCAACGACGTCGTGAGCATCATCGAATACGATGAGTGGGACCTCGGCGTGCGCACCCATAGCAACATCCTCCTCTACACCGGGGTGTCCAAAACCTTCCAACAGGAGTACGGCGACTTACACAAAGAGCACGGGGTCACGTTCTGTTCCGACGACGACCCGGAGGACGTGATGATGAGCGTCGACCTAGGTGGTGATGGGGTCACGATTCACGTGGACGTCATGACCACCCTCGGGGAGGAGTACCCGCACGTGATTCGCGAGCTCGAGCAGAAGATTCCCGAGGACTCCGACGATAAGTTCGCCCTCGTGGTGGACGAGTGCACGGTGGAATCGTGTTCGTGGGAAGACCTGGTGGAGATTTTCGATTCCCACGACATCGCCCTCGTGTCTTTTAAGGAAATCCTGAACTAATATTGTAATGATCATCGACTGGCGTCGACACTGTTTCTTGTGCGAGAACCCCATCGACCTTCGCGTGTGTCCGGAGACGAACTATGAATACGTGGCCTACTACCATTACAGATTCATATATAACCCCATGCCCCTCTATATGAACATGATGTACTACAAGTTCATAGATAAAAAGTTGCGTCGCGTGTGTCTCGACTGTTTCGCGAGACATAAAAAACCTAATTTTAGGACCATCCGTGATAGGGAAATCGGGCGGTGTCGTATGAGACCGAGACAGTTCTTGAGTCTCACCAGGGATGAAATCGCCCAGTGGGTCCACGAGATGGAACTGTTCATGTACCCCCCAGAATCTGACGCATCTTCGCCATGACCGAGACGATCCAAAAACTCACACACATCGAACACATTCTCAAACGCCCGGACAGCTACGTCGGTCCCGTGGACCAGACGAGGGAGCCGTACTGGGTCATAGAGGGCGACGCGTTCGTGAAGAAGTCTGTGCAGTACAGCCCGGCGTTGTTGAAGATTTTCGACGAGATTCTCGTGAACGCGATAGATCGGAACAGCCTCTTCCCCAAGGGGGTGAGCTCGATCCTCGTGGACGTTGACCGAGAGGTGGGTTCCGTGACCATCTCCAACAACGGCCCGCTCGGTGGCATCGCCGTCCTCGAACACCCCACCGAGGGTGTGTGGAACCCCGAACTCACCTTTGGCCACCTCCTCACGAGCACGAACTACGACGACACGCAGAAACGCATCGTGGGAGGGCGGAACGGGTACGGTGCCAAGCTGGCAAACATCTACTCATCGCATTTTGAAATCACTATTAAAGATGGTGAAAACAAACGACTGTATACCCAAAGTTGGAGCCACAATATGACAAAGTGCAATCCCCCGAAAATTAAAAAATTTTCAGGAGCCACCTCCGTCGTGAGCATAACCTTCATTCCGGACTGGAAAAGATTCGGTGGGATGACACACATGACCAACGACATCTACGAGATATTTAAAAAAAGGGTCTGGGATTGCAACGTGTACACGTCCTCCAACTGTAAAGTGAAGTTTCAAGGCGAACCCTTGGCCAAGATGTCCTTCGACAAGTACGCCAAGATGTACACCCAGTCCGACGCCATCGTGTCCACCAGTTTCGACCGCTGGTCCGTGTGCATCGCGCCCTCCCAAGATGGGTTCGAACAGGTCTCCTTCGTGAACGGCATCTGCACCACCAAAGGGGGCACGCACGTGGACCACGTCGCGTCTCAAATCGTGGCCGCCATGGGCACGAAGTTCAACTTGAAACCTCAACAAGTGAGGAACACTTTCTTCTTGTTCGTCAAGGCCACCCTCGAAAACCCGTCGTTCTCCTCGCAGGTCAAGTCGGAGTGCACGTCCAAGGTGGCTGACTTTGGAAGCCGTTTCGACCCACCGTCGTCGTTCGTGAAAGCGGCCCTCCGTTCGGGCATCCAGGAGGAACTCCAGACCCTCTCGAAGTACAAGGAGATGCAACAGCTGAAGAAGACCGACGCCGGGGCGAAGAAATCAAAAATATCGGGGGTGCCCAAGCTGGACGACGCCAACAAGGCTGGGACGGCGCAGTCCCATCGATGCACGCTCATCGTCACGGAGGGGGATTCAGCGAAGACCTTGGCGGTGGCCGGTCTCTCCGTGGTGGGGAGGGACTACTACGGCGTCTTCCCGCTTCGTGGCAAGTGTAAGAACGTGCGCGACGCCTCCGTGAAGACGCTCACTGAAAACAAAGAATTCTCCGACCTCAAGAAAATCCTTGGATTGCAACAAGGGAAGGAGTACACCGACACCAAAGACCTTCGCTACGGACGTCTGCTCATCATGACCGACGCCGACAACGACGGTTCGCACATCAAAGGTCTCCTTCTGAACATGTTTCACTACTTCTGGCCCTCCCTCCTCGCGTTGAACTTCGTGGAGAGCATGGTCACGCCCATCATCAAAGCCACCAAAGGGAAGCAGACCCTGAGTTTCTACACGGACAACGCCTTCCGCGTGTGGTACGGGAAGAACCAGTACGGTGGATGGAAAATTAAATATTACAAAGGTCTCGGGACGTCCACCTCCCAGGAGGCGAGGGAATATTTCAAAAACATCGAAAAGTTGGTGGTAAAGTTCGACGTCGACGCCATGACCGACGCCTCCATCGTGCTCGCGTTCGACAAGAAAAAGGCGGACGACCGAAAGACGTGGCTCCTCGACACGTCCGTGAAGGACCCCAAAGAGCTGGAAATCCCTTACGGCCAGGTCGAGCGCATCACCATCAGTGATTTCGTGCACAAAGACCTTGTCAACTTCAGCATGGCCGACCTCAAGCGGTCCATCGCCCACGTCGTCGATGGTCTCAAACCGTCCCAACGGAAGGTGCTCTACGCGTGTTTTCACAAAAACCTCAAGGAGGAGATGAAGGTGGCCCAACTCGCGGCGTACGTCGCCGATAAGAGCGCCTATCACCACGGTGAAGTGTCCCTCGCCGACACCATCGTCAAGTTGGCCAACGACTACGTGGGCTCGAACAACGTGAACCTCCTCGTCCCTTGTGGCCAGTTCGGCACCCGTCTGATGGGTGGGAAAGACGCGTCGCAGACCAGGTACATTTTCACCAAGTTGGCGCCGGAGACGCGCGCCCTGTTCGACCCCTCGGACGAGCCCGTGCTCACCCGCATGGAAGACGACGGACGAGCCATCGAACCGGAGTTCTACGTCCCCATCATTCCCATGGTTCTCGTGAACGGCACCGAAGGCATTGGCACCGGGTTCAGTTGTTCTGTGCCCCCATTCAACCCGATGGACATCGTCAAGAACATCGAGCGCATCCTCGTCGGTGAACCGGTGGTGCCCATGCGCCCTCACTACAGGGGGTTCAAGGGCACGATGACCCGGGACGGCACCTCGTGGGTCGCGGAAGGCACCTGGAACGACGGCGTCATCACCGAGCTCCCCCCGGGGAGGTGGACCCAGGATTTCAAAGAGTACCTCGACGAACTCGTGGATAAAAAACTCATCAGTGGGTACACCAACAAGAGCACCATCGAGGACGTGCACTTCATCGTCAAGGGCTACACCGGCTCGGACCCGGTGAAAGACTTTAAACTGCGAAAGGTCATTCACACGTCCAACATGCACCTGTTCCACCCCGTCAAGGGCATCCACCGCTACGAGACCCCGGAGGAGATTCTCCGAGATTTCGTGCTCGTGCGCAAACACTACTACGTGAAACGCAAGGCCCATCTCATCCAGGAGTACGAGACCCGCGCGCGCGTGTGCACACACAAAGCCCTGTTCGTGAAGATGGTGGTGGACGGACAGCTTCGCGTGTTCAAGAGGAAGAGGGCCGAGCTCGAACAAGAGATGCTTCACACCTTTCCCATGATTGACGGCAAGTTTGACTACCTCCTGAACATTCGAACCTACCAGTACACGAAGGAGGCGGTGGAATCCCTCATGATAGAGGCGGCGCAGGCTGCGAACGACCTCGAAGACCTCAAGAAAATAACACACACCGAGATGTGGCAGAACGACCTCAAAAAATTGTACGCGTAAAGTAAGCATGGGCGAAGCGGCGCACGTCGCACTCAGCGCCATCGGTAAACAGGACACGTACCTGCTTTCAAAGGACCCAGAGCAAAGTTTTTTTAATTACAACACCGAACAACACGCAGATTTTCGCAAGTTTCATCGGAACCGAAACATCGTGGCCCCTTCGAACCGTCAGGCGTCGTGGCCTTTCGGGGAAACCATAAAGGTGCAGTACGACCCTCGAACGAACATGGGCGATTACCTCTCGAACATGTACGTGAGCCTCACCCTCCCCGCATTGGAGGTGGGTGGGAACTACGCCGACCAGGTCGGAAGACACATCTTCGAGTACGTGCGCATGTACGTGGACGAGATGGAGGTGGAGACGTTTTGGGGGGACTGGGGCATCATTCACGACGAGATGTACACGGAGATGTCTGAAAAGGTGGCGAACCGATTCCTCCTCAACAGGTCTCTCGCGTTCGACACGTCCGATGGGGCGAACAATTTTGCCGAGTACGCGTCCGACGTGGTGGTGCCCCTGAACTTTTTCTTTTCTCGCAAGTACGCCGCGGACGAGTACGAATCGAACCAACCGAATCGCCCGTATTTCCCCGCGTGCGCGTGCCACCGACAGAAGATTGAGTTTGAATTCAAGTTTCACCCTCAACAGTTCTTCGCGAACACCACGCAGACCCTCACGCTCTCGGAGTTCGACATCGTCACTGAGGAGATTTCAACCACCCCCGATGAACGCCTGTACACCATGAACCACAGGGGCCTATGGGTGACGGACGTCGTGAAGAAACACCCCGTGGTCACGACCGACCCATCCTCCGCGGTCGTCAAGAACCAACTCGTCCCGAACATCCCCGTGAAGACGTTGCACTGGTTTTTCAGGAACACAAAGTTCGAGGACCCCCTCGTGGTGAAAGAGCCCGGGGAAACTGAGGAAGGGAACTTTTACATCCACAACAGGTTTAACTTTAGCTCCAACGTGAACTTCGACCAGTTGAACACGTTCTTCGACCCCGTCATGGACAAGGCCCGGTTCTACATTCAGGGGAATCAACTGCCGAACATCACGTCGTCGGACCACACGTACTTTAAGTACTACGTACCCTATGAAAAGAGACTGTCGCGCCCGATTAGAAACATTTACTCGTATGCATTCTCAATGAACCCAGTGAATGTTCAACCGTCGGGGAGTTTAGATTTCAGTCAGTTGGAGTCGAACAAGACGACCATCGAGTGCGACCTCTTGCCGACATCGGAGACCTATAGTTTACACATGTATTACACCGGCTACGAAACTTTCAAATTTGAGAACGGGTTCATGTCGCGTGCTTATTCGCCATGAGCGCGTCTTTGTGCGCACTCACGAACGAGATGACGTCATTCTTTATGCACCACTTGATGAAATTCAACTGCGCCACGGTCGTCTGAATTTCCTCATCTGTTCCGGGGATGACGTACGAAATCTTCTCGGCGCGACAGAACGGGTCGAACAACTTTTTACTGTACCCCAACAACGAGCTCTTGTACGCCGTGTGCACGGAGAACACCTTCCCATCTTCCGTCTTGTAGGACGTGTGATTCTTCTTGGCGTAGTTCGTGATGAACCACTCGAGGTTTCGTAGGGAGATTCCTGATTTTTTGTTTAATACGTTCACGAGTGTAGCTTTATTCTTTTCGTCGCTGTAAAATGCATTGATGGATGATAGCAGAATATCTGATTTACTCATTATTGTTAAATAATATACTGTTCAAATCTATAAGCTTCTTTCGGTCTAACTCTAAGCACGCGGGGCAGTTGTCTTGATACAGGACGTCCATGCCGTGGATGTGGGACGTCGACACGTCTATGGCCACGGGTTGCAACTTTTCCCTCTGATATAGATGTATCGTGCAGTACCCGTGGTGCGTCCCTCGTCGCGTGCACCGCACCCCATCCTTTTTCACACCCTTACACCGCGTGCGGTCCGTGAACGCCGGCACATCGCGAAGCAGCAGGTCCTTTGATATGTTGTGATGCATCGCGATGTGGTTTATGTACCCGTCCAACTTTTCGTTGTACTCCAAAGTCACTGCGTCCAACTGCGACCGCACCCGTCGCTCCACCTCATCCTCTATCATCTTTGCAATCCTCTGACTTATGTCCTCCATCACCTACACCACTGTTTTTAGAGAGCTCGAAATTTTTAAATAATTGGGTGATTGTGGTCTTCTGCTTCGCAGGGGCCCTCTTTTTCTTTGGGGGTTTATTTTTCTCGATTATCTCTCCAAAGATGGTTTTTTTGGGTTCTGGAACTAGGGGTTCCAGGAGGTCGCATACGGGGTTCAAGAACTTATTCAAGAAGTAATAATGGTAATCCACGGGAATGTTGTGCTCTTCCACGTACGCGGGGTCCTCGGCCTTTTCGAACGCCCTCGCCTTGGGGTCCTCCGTCTTCGTCAGTATATAGGGGACGCGGTCCCCGCTTTGTGGTTCCGACCCGGGCTTTCTCTGACGCATCTTGTTGTGCACCTGCACGTGTCCCATGGAGATGTCCCAACTTCGGTCGATGTCTTTGATGGACACGGGGGTGCCCTTGACTTTATAGGTGTCCGACAATGATTGACTCAAGATGAGTTTCGAATGGGGCACATCACCGGTGAGCAACTCAAGGGCGCGCTCCCTCGCCAATACCTGCGGTGGTTCGGGTTCCGAAGATTCGAGGATGACGTCTAACAACTCCTTGCACACCTCACGCACGTGGGGGGTGTTGTCCCGACGCACCAATTGCAAACCCTTCACGTCGATGTACTTGAACTCCACCCTCCCAGATTTCCCCTTCTCCCACAACTTGGCCGCGTAGCGTTTCTTACTGTAGAGAATGTAAGGCATGTACACCTTCTCCAACTCCAAATCGTTGGGTTTCTTGAACAGTCGGGTGCACTGCTCAGCGGCTTGTTCACCCAGTTCCCAACTGTAGTCGATGGCATCTTGCCCCGTGCGCCCTTGGACGTCAAATTCAACCATGACGGAATCGGTGTTGTGAACAATCATGTGTCCCGGACCCACGTGGAAATGATGCGATTCAGTTGTCAAGTCATAGACATAGTCTGAAGT